>ULQJ01015690.1_pt1 | contig 18290 bp, 15 predicted proteins | sample 1954331 | NCBI WGS metagenome assembly ULQJ01 (sample SAMEA4835651, study PRJEB28245) | human gut metagenome | biome: gut microbiome; material: fecal sample | place: Denmark | collected 2008 | reverse complement strand
GCTGCTTAGCACATTATTGAATTATTAACGAACTATTGTTTTATAGAGAATTCATAACTAACAATTTCTGGTGCAAAGGTAGGACTATGATATTACGTATTGAGGTCAATGAGGATACATTCTATTTACTTTCTTGTTGCCAAAGAATTACAAACAAAGCTAACTTCCACATATACAACTGATTGCAAAAAAATGGAGCAAACTAAAGACAACAGTTTGCAAAACTCAGCCAAAGGAAGAATGCTTTGATGCCTTTACTCCATTACCTGTTGCTGTCTTCCTCTAACCTGTGATACCGTTCATATACATCAAGAGCATACTCCTGCCTGAGCAGTTCACCCCGATGAAGCCCTTCAACCACCTCTGCCGTAAGTCCACAATCACTGAAATCAACAAGATAAGTACAAAGCAACTTGTTGATGATAGGAATAAGATCCTTTGCTCCTAAGCTGCAAGCTAAATCAATGGCCGCAGCCACCACGTAACCATCACAACAGTCAGCGGTTTCCAATCTGCCATCATAGAAGACGAGCATGTCCTTCACCCACGCTGTCGCCTGTTCCTTCAAGGCAGGATTCTTTTCAACATAAAACTCCACATATTCATAAACGTTCATGCGGCAGTAATGGTCAAGCTTTGGCGTTTTCAGGAATTTCGTGAATTCAGAGAAAGGATCCGGATTCAACTTGTAGAGGGTTGGGGCAAAGAGATAATTGGTCGCCAGCCAGCTCAACTGATCTAAGAAATCACTTTCAAACTTCAATACATCCATCAGAAGACGGAAAGATTCCATGTTACCCACCTCTGCAAGAAGGATGATGCTATGACGTATGGCAGCAAACAGTTCCCCTGTCGCTTTCAAATGCTGGTATTTGCCCAAGCCATACCTGATTATGTTCTCCAAGTCCTGACGCAACTCCTCGTGATCTATAGTCAGCAAGAGATTGATGATGTGATCCGGCAGGATCCATTTATAGGCATGAAAAGTCAGATACGACATCACTTCGGGATGCAGCAGCTTGATATGAGTTGGATATGATGGCAATTCGTAGCCATACACTTCCTCATGGATTTCATATTCACAACCCTGAAATTCCTCTTCATGCCAATCCCATCCACCAATATATGCCGTACTATCTCCTACTCGGAACTTGAAGTTTCTGCCAAGATGTTCCTGCATGGTAGAAAGATAACAAGATACCTCCAACCTGTCTTCTGCAAGCAGATAATGCATACCATTCAAGCCCCATTGATATTCAATGAGAGGAACGTTTTCATCATCTTCTTCCAGGATATATTGAGTAATGTCCCATGCATCAACAGGTTCAATGCCGGCTTCTTCAGCAAATTCAATGGAACCATAGATCAGATTGTGAGCCACCTCATATGGTATCTCCACCATCCTGTCATTCTCTTTATCCGAGTAGTACTCAACAATTTCTGCCAACTTTCTGGGTGATACGTTGAAGAAATATCTGGTTCCTATCAGACCCCTGCACAACTTGTCGATGCAGAAATCCGCACATGTTACAGTTCCCTTTGGGTGAATACGTGTCACGATGACCATAATTTCATCGGCATCTTTCCAGTTGGCATAAGTATAGCATTTGCCAAGAGGAAGCATACGGGCTTTCTCCTTGATATATTTCTCCGGACTCATCGGCTGAGCACCGGATTTATTGTTCTTTTTCCCCATTCGTTTTAAATTTATCTTATCTATCAATTTTTCCAGTAAACAAAAGTATTGAACACCTGTCGGCGGGAAGCCTAAACTTCTCTCATTTGAACATAAAGGAAAAACATCTGATCAGGAATAGAACGTTAGTTTACCTTATGTCAAATCCTAGAGACTATTATCAATGAAAGAATCCAATTCTTTACACTGCTTATAGTACGTATACACTTCCTTTATAGAACAAATTTTTGACATCATATAGGCAGGAAAGAAATGGGGCGTGAAGGTAGATGGTAAAGTTATCGTGCCACCCCTCTACTGCAGTATAGCGCAACCTGTTGGTGCCTATTGCGCCTTTGAACAGATACCCAAACATTGGGGCATTATGACATTGAAAGGAAAAGTGATTGTTGATGCCAAATACGAGAAGGTGGAGATTCGTGACAATGGAATCGCCGTGGTAACAGGCATCACGGGAAAAACACAGACAAACTTTTAAAGGTAAAAGAGTAAAAAAAGTAAAAGGGTAAAAAGGATTTTTGCTTTTTGAAATGACAATGAAGAAGATCAATGCTGTAAGCATGCAATAAAGCAATAGACAAATAGCGCAATACCTATATAGATATAAAAGTTAAGGGCGCTCTATCCTTTAGGAAGGAGCGCCCTTTTCTTATAATCTGACAGGAATCCCTATCTTGTTACACACATATCAATGCGAGAAAAATGATATATATAAATTATTGCCACAAAAACAACATATCCGATAGCAAAATGTCATTTTTAAGGCTAAAAACAAGTGGTTGACCCATATCAAGAAAAACATATTGCAATGATATTTCTCGGCAAAAGATGCCGTTATTCGATAAAAAAGTGTTAACTTTGCACTCGCATTTAAGGAATAACAAATAATAAATTTTAAAAAGGTTAATAATTATGATGACTATTTTTACAATGGCTTTCGCCGCAGTTATGTTTTCAGGTATGGTTTTTTGCATGGGCATGTTCTTGAAACACGTAGTAGACTCAATTCCAGAAATGGCTAACATGAGCCATTCTGTTAGCTTGAGCAAGTAAGAATAGAACACTACGATATACATATATATATGAATCACTTTAGAAATAGAGAGAGATTTATATAACGATGGGGCGGGTTTCTTTTACGGAACTCGCCCCATCTTGCTTAATATTCCATCGAGAAGGTGATACCTCTTCGCATCATATCCTTCACAGTTGGCTTCAGTCTTGTCAGGAAGCCCTCCCATGAACGGTTCTTCTGGAAACTCCATCTTGCCTCTTCCACAAGAGACACCCATTCTTCCTCTACTCCTCCACAAGCCCATGAAAACTCATCACCATTCGCCCAATTCTGAGCAAGGATATACAGAAAGAACGACTCCTCTATGTTCAAACCATCAGCTTTCTCCGCCATATACGCACTAGCCGCCTTCTCTATTAGATAAGCCATGACCTTGAGCTTACCGCCGGCAGAAAGCCAAATAATCGGAGAAAAAAGCAAGGAAACATCAGTACAGCTTAAGACAAAATAAAAAAAGCCATTGCCTAAGATCCAACAATCTCTGTCAATGGCCAACCCTATCTCTTAGCAGACATTTTACTTAAATGCCTGAATATACTGCTTTAAAGCATCACGTAATATCTCTTCACAACTCTTTTTTGTCTTAATCTTAGTGAGCATAAGCTGCTCATAGTCTTCATCAGACAAATAAGTCTGAACACCATGTATAGTGGCTCTTTTCTCTGCAAGAGACATCTTCTGTTTCTTTACAACAGGCTGTTCATTGCCAGGACGTACTGCCTGATTCATATTACTAAACGCTGCGCGAAAATCCTTTCCTGCCATAATTCTAAATATTTATAGATTAACAATACGGCGTTAAATTAACAATTAATCGTCTATAAATCAATAACTTATATTAAGAAATGCTTATAAAAACTTAACTATAAAAAGTTGGTCAAGTCGCTGATGACCAACATTTATCTGGTGAAACGAATTTTTAAAGCAAGCGGGTACACCCCGAACCGAACTTTAATTAGCAAGATTTTCAAAGATCTCTCGTGCTTACAGCGTATAGCTGCTTAGCACATTATTGAATTATTAACGAACTATTGTTTCATAGATTCCGGAGATTTCCATTATCTTACGGAATATTGGGTGTCAAGAATTCATGAACCTTTCTCGCTCATTGTTTTCGATCATCATCCGGATATGCAGCAACCAGAATGGGAGGGTGTTGTTCTACAGTCAGGCAGAGATAGACCATCACCAGGCTTGACCGTCGAAGGCTGGTAAACTTATACATGAGCCGGTTTACATATCTATAGATAAGGATGTATTGAGAAAGCAGGATACCATCACCGACTGGAACAATGGAGATATGACACTTATGCAGCTCCAAGCCATGCTTCGCATCATCTATGCCCATGAAAAAGTGATAGGGGTAGATGTTACAGGCGAATGTTCAGCACGCTTGACTATTTCTCTGAGTTGGAGGATGCAGAGATTAACAACGAGGCAAATGAAGAATTGTTAAGGATGATTCTGGAGGAGAACCATCCTTAGCCTTCTTAAGCGTAAGCTTGAAGAATATGGTTTAGCTCGTCGAGTTCTTCCTCCTTTGTTGCCCAGCTTGTAACGAATCGGCAGATGATTTCATGTTCGCTCTTTCTTTCCCATATCTCGAATGCTACTTTTTGGGAAATGGCCTCGTAGAGGGCAGGTGAGAGTACTACAAACTGTTGATTGGTTGGAGAATCGTAGGCAATGGCGATACCATGCTTTTCGAAGATGCTGCGGATGCGGGTAGCCATAGCGATGGCATGGCGCGATATCTTGAAATAGAGCTCATCCGTAAACAGCGTGTCAAACTGGATGCCGAGCATTCTGCCCTTGGCAAGCAAGGCTCCATGACGCTTTACGTTGGTGAAGAAGTATTTCGGTGCCTTCATGCCCGAGAATACCACAGCTTCTCCCATCATGGCACCCACCTTGGTTCCGCCGATATAGAATACATCACAATGTTTTGCAAGGAATGGCAAGTCATAGTCGCATGCCGCTGAAACCAGACCGTATCCCAGTCGGGCACCATCGATGAAGAGACGGAGGTCATATTTCTGGCAGGTTGCATACAGCGCAGCCAGTTCTTCTCTGGTGTAGACCATTCCGAACTCAGTCGGCATCGAGATATAAACCATGCCTGGCTGCACCATGTGAGGATGCGATTCGTCGGCTAGGAAGGTATCCATATAAGCTGACAGGGTGCCGGTTGTCAGCTTGCTGTTTTTTCCTGGCAGGGTAATGACCTTATGCCCGAAAGCTTCTACTGCTCCTGATTCATGTACCTCGATATGACCGGTTTCCACACAGATTACTCCTTCGCATCCCATGAGGACGGAATCAATGACCGTGGTGTTGGTCTGCGTACCGCCTATCAGGAAGAACACTTCTGCATTCTCATTGTCCACAGCCTTGCGGATTTTCTCTTTTGCAGATTCAGAGTATGGATCAAAACCATAACCAGATGTTTTATCACTGTTTGTCTTGCCAAGAGCTTCTAGAATCTCTGGCAGCATACCATTGTTGTAATCACTTTCAAATGAAATCATATTCTTAATATTACGTGTTTTAATTTGAACTAATTTCTTTATTCTGTTTCTATTTTTACTTCTGTCAGTTTACCCGTCTGTGAGTCGATGATATAACCATACAGATTGCAAAGGTAATGATATCACCCTTAGAAAAATGGGAAGCATGCAAAGTTAAGAAAAAAAATGGTTAACAATGGCAAATAACCAAGAAAAATTCCATGAAATAATAATTTTTTATAAAAAGAATATTATATTGGACCTTTTCTTGCGTAAACAGGAAATTTTAGTTACCTTTGCACGAAAAGCACTACTTGGCATGAAAATTCAAGAAGTAATGAAATGATTTGTGTTCTTCAGCGACCAGATGTCATCGAAGAAACGGATGAAAACGCAAAGTAAATGAAAGACTAAAATGATAAGAGAATATTAACAAATGGAACAAGAAGAAAAGAAACAGAAATCTCAAGCTGTAGAGAATCAGGCATCCTGCTCGCCTCTGCAGCCAGTTGAACCACATCCTTTTATTTCTGTCATACCGCTGGCAGTACTTATCACCCTCATCGTCCTGGTTGTCAAAATCTTCCCTGATGATGCCCTGGCTGGTGCCTCTCAGGTGGCCCTCATGATAGCCACAGCCGTTTGTGTAGCACTCGGTATGGGCATCTATAGGATGAAATGGAATATCTTTGAAGAGATGATCAAAAAGACCGTGGGCGATGCCGGAGTATCTATCCTGATCCTGCTGCTCATCGGAATGATGTCAGCTACCTGGATGATCAGTGGTGTGGTACCCACATTGATATATTATGGTGTACAGATCATGTCGCCAACCTTTTTCCTTCCCTGCGCATGCATCATCTCCAGCATCATCTCTGTGATGACGGGAACCTCATGGACCACTATTGCCACCATCGGTATTGCTCTGATGGGAATCGGTGATGCCCTGGGAATACCAGCCCCCTACACCGCTGGAGCTATTATCTCCGGTGCCTATTTCGGGGATAAACTCTCGCCAATGAGCGATACCACCGTCCTTGCTTCGAGTATAGCCGGAGCGGATCTCTTCTCACATATCCGCTATATGCTCTATACTACCATACCAAGCATCCTGCTCTCGCTGGTACTCTATCTCATCATCGGACTCTGTTATGATTCCAAGCCAGTGGATATCAGCCAGTATCTTACCGGTCTGAGCCATGGATTCAATATCTCTCTGTTTACCATGCTCGTTCCGGCTTTTACAGGATGGCTCATCTACCGCAAGACTCCATCTCTCATCACACTTCTTCTTTCAGCCCTTTCAGCATGCATCTGTGCCCTCATTCTCCAGCCGGAAGTACTTGTAGGGATAGCAGGTGAAGACAGCATCTCTGCCAAAAGCCTCTTTGAAGGAATCATGACCACCTGCTATACCCATACCCAGGTAGATTGCGGTATGGTGGACATCAATGATCTCGTAGCCACCCGAGGTATGGCTGGCATGCTCAATACCATTTGGCTCATCCTCTGTGCCATGTGTTTCGGTTCATGTATGGTAGCCAGCGGCATGCTCCACGCCATTACCCACATGCTCCTGAAAAGCATCCACAGCACCGTATCACTTGTCTGCAGCACCGTGACATCAGGCGTCTTGCTCAATCTCGTAATGGGCGACCAGTTCCTGAGCATTATTATGAATGCATCTATCTATAAGGATGAATATGCCGAACGAGGCTACCGTCCGGAACTCTTGAGCCGAAGTACAGAGGATAGCGCTACCGTAACGAGCGTATTGGTTCCATGGACAGCCTGCGGTATGACGCAGAGTACGGTTCTTGGTATCCCGACACTTGTCTATCTCCCCTTCTGCTTCTTCAATATCATCAGTCCTTTGATGAGTTGTCTGGTTGCCATCCTTGGCTTCGTACCCAATCCACAACCCAGGGAAAACAAAGCATCTGCAGCGGAAGAGACTGATATCCATTAATATTAATAGGAGATTCATTGATTCCCAATGACGGCAAGCAGACGCCGATAATCATGTGCTTTATGATGTGTGTACGCAAACAGGTTGCATAAAACGTGCAAACGTTTGCACAAAAAATGTAACCTTTTTGAAACTTTTTCTTGCTTCGTATTGGATTTTCTCTTAAATTTGCAGCCGAAAAAGATACCAACTGGCAAACGAAGGCTAAGTTTAATATAAACGAAACCAAATATAAAAGTAAAGATATGATGAAGCAAACATTCATAAAATCAGCTATGTTGCTGCTGCTGATCCTTTCAACGGCAACGACGCGAGCGCAGGAGGTCGCTCTGAAGACCAACTTACTGGGATGGGCTTCTACATCTGCCAACGCCGGCATCGAAATCGGCACAGGCAAGAAAACAACCTTCCAACTCTTCGGAACCCTGAACCCCTGGAAGTTCTCGGGCGACAAGAAGATGAGATTCTGGAATGTTATGCCAGAATACAGATGGTACACCTGCCAGAAGTTTGGAGGCCATTTCTTCGGAATTCATGCCTTAGGCGGTGAATACAACATTAAAAACATTGACATGCCCTTCGGCATCCTGCCGAAAACTCTGGAGGGCAGGCACTATGAAGGCTGGTATGTAGGTGGAGGCCTTACCTACGGCTATCAGTGGTTGCTCAATAAGCACCTCAATTTCGAAGGGTCTATCGGTTTGGGATATGCCTACAGTCCTTACAAGCTTTACGGACGATGCGAAAAATGTCTCGACAAAGACCACCGCAACTATGTGGGCCCTACAAAAGCCGCACTATCTCTCATATACGTGTTCTAAGAATTTAATTTAACTGTTGTTTTAACTGACAATATAAACACGTAATAACTAGACAGAATACAAAAAAATTTAGGGAAATCATAATATGGATAAAATGAAGCTTTATGCGGTCATTTCGCCTCTCTGCATACTCTTTTCTCAGGGCATCATGCCAGCTCAGGCTCAACAGCTGGCAGGGGGCAAGATTCAGGTAGACAGCGTCTTGGCACGCAAGAACGGTAACCGGATGGACGTTGCCTTCCGTATGAATCTGAACGATTTGAAGATGAAATCAGAGCAGCAGATTGTTTTCACACCGGTAATGGTTGGAACTGATTCTATCGCTCTCAACCCTATCATCATCCAGGGTAGAAACCAGGCTGTAAGATACCGCCGACTTGCCGACAGCAAGAAGAATCCGCAGGCACAGGTTTTTACCCGCAAGAACAAGACCAGTCAGCAGGTTTACTTCGCCCAGTCTGTTCCTTATCAGAAATGGATGAAGAAGTTCAAACTCTCGGTAAAGGAAGATCTCTGCGGATGCGGCAACCTGATAGAACAGGATAATACGCCGATTGCGGATATCGACCGTACACCGAAGATTACGAAGGATTTCTTCGTGCAGCCGAAGGCGGAAGCCAAGAAGGTGAGAGCCGAAAAGGGTGAGGCCTATCTCAGCTTTGTGGTTAACAAGAGTAATATTCTTGCCAACTTCCGTGAGAATGCTACTGAGCTGAAGAAGATTACTTCCACCATCGACCTGGTGAAGAACGACAAGAACGTTGAAATCACAGATATTGATATCCACGGATATGCGTCGCCTGATGGTTCGTATGCCAACAACAAGCGCCTTGCCAACGAGCGTGCAGCTGCCCTCCGCAACTATGTGAGCAGCCTCTACACCTTAAACAGCAAGCTCTTTACCTATCAGGCTACACCGGAAGACTGGGAAGGATTCAAGAAGAAGATCCAGGCAAGTAATCTGGCTGATAAGGAAGCAATTCTCGAGATAGCTAACTCTTCGCTGGCTCCCGACAATAAGGACCTGAAGATCAGAAAGCTCCATCCGGCAAGTTACCGCTATATCCTGGATCATATCTATCCTCGTCTCCGTCATAGCGACTATACGGTAACCTACACGGTTCGTCCGTTCAGCATCGAAGAGGCCAAGGAGATATTGAAGACCAAGCCTCAGCAGCTTTCTCTGCAGGAGATGTTCCTGGTGGCACAGACTTACGAGCCGGGTTCGCCAGAGTTTAACGAGGTATTCGACATTGCTGTCCGTCTCTTCCCAGATGATGAGACAGCGAATCTCAATGCCGCCTGCACCGATTTGCAGAAAGGTGATCTTACTTCTGCCGAAAAGCATCTTGCCAAGGCAGGCAACTCGAAAGAGGCAGAGCGTGTAAGAGATGTCTTCAAGCAGATAAAGGAACTGGAATAACAGAAAATTAGAGAATAACGATTATAAACAAGCTTAACTTTCAAAAATTATGAAGATTAAACATTTATTTGGCTTGGCTGTCATCGCAGCTATGACAGCAAGCTGTTCAAGCAATGAGGACCTGGGAACCGCAGGTTCAGGTACTGGTACTAACGAAGCAGGTGTTGGTTATGCTACTTTCACCATTAACTTGCCTTCTACAAACGGCACTCGTGCAGATAATCCTACCTATGATTAAGGTACTCTTGATGAGTATGATGTAAATGACGTTACTTTACTTATCTTCAAGAAGGCTGGTAAATCTGAAGGCGAATACACATTCGTAGAAAAAGCTGATTTGGGTACTATGGCTCCTTGGAAGGCAGAAGGATCTAATGGTATTACTGCGTCTGCTACTATTACTGCAAAATTAGATAATGTTGATCTTACAGGTACAGATTATTATGCGCTTGCTATTCTTAACAATACGACTCCAAAAGCAGGTAATAAAGTAAAAGACCCAAGTACAGATCAAACTTATTCAGATTGGAATGCAGCTGCAAATGCCAATGCTGCAAATTTCACGGATACATCAAAGGGTTTCTATATGGCAAATGCCCCAAAGTTTACATCAGGAGAACCAACAACTCTTGTAAAGATTGATAAGATATATGCTACAAAGCAAAAAGCTGAAACCAATGCGGCTACAACTATTCATGTAGAGCGCGGTTTGGCTAAGGTGACAGTTGCTGCTCTTCCTACAGGCAAGTCCCCAACTGGTACAAAATATACTGAAGATAAGGTTGATATTACTGCTTGGAAGTTGGATGTTACTAACAAGAGTACATTTCCTATCCATAAGACTGCGGGCTTGACAGATAAATTCACTACTATTTGGGGCAATGTCTCTGGTACAGCACCTGTTACAGCTCGATTTGTAGATGCTAGTAATACAACCTTCAGCCGTGTATATTGGGGTGTTGACCCTAACTATAGTGATGATTTAGATGAGGCTAAATGTAAGGCCGCATTTAATTTACTTGATCCAAATGCAGAAATTAAGGGTACAGCAAAAGAACCTCAGTACTGTCTTGAGAATACTTTCGACATCAAGCACATGATGCAAGGTCAGACAACACGTGTTGTATTCAAGGCAATATATACTCCTAAAGGATTAAAGCCGGGTGATACATTCTATAAGATTGGTAACAGCACCGACCTTTGGAAGGAAGCTGATTTGGAGGATCAAATCAAGGCTAAGGCTGTAGAAGTTCTTGGCGCAACATCAGTGATTACTGTTGATCTTGGAGCAACAGGCAACAATCTGAACGAGGCAGGAACAAGACTGTTGACAGTTGATAATGTTAAGAATGGTGGAACTGCCGTTTCTCCCAAAGATATCGCAAAGATTAATGAAAAGCTTGGTTTGAAAGCAGCAAAAGGTACAGACCCTATCGTAGGTATCGCAACCTATAAGAATGGTGAGTCTTACTATATTGCCCGTATCAAGCACTTCGGTGACGTTCTGACACCTTGGAATGAGGGTGATAAGACTTATGGAGATAACGATGATACATATAACAACATGTATCTCGGCCGTTATGGTGTTCTCCGTAACAACTGGTATGAGTTGACTGTAGGAAAAGTTAGTGGTCCTGGTACTCCTGATATTCCAACCATCAAGCCAACAGAACCAGATGATGAGAGCTACAAGTACATCAGCGTCAGCGTGAGGATCCTTCACTGGGCTAAGTGGTCTCACACATACGATTTGTAATCCATAACACATTATTATATATAGCTCAGCCGCTCTAGCGCTAAGGAGCGGCTGGCTATATCGGAAGAATAAGAATCAATTTATACACTTTACTTTTTCATAAAACAGATAAGCATCATGGCAAACAAGAAGTTTAACAGTTGGATCAAGAATATATGCATGGGATGGGGATTCATCATGGCGGGCAGTATGCTCAGCAGCTGCAACGACTTGATGCACGACGACCTGCCTCCTTGTGACATGGGTGTTGACTTGCAGTTCAAGTACGACTACAACGTGCAGCGTGCCGACATGTTCAATGATCATGTGGGCGGACTCAGCGTATTCGTATACGACGAGCAGGGCAACTTCATTGCTCGCCATGATGCCTATAACGATGCGACATCACAGCCGCTCAAGGACCCTAACTATGCCATGCGAATCAATCTGGAACCGGGCAAATACAGATTCGCCACCTTCGCCTTCCAAAAGAAATACGAAGATGCACTCGCGCAGCCAGGTGCCAAATTCCAGATAGCTCTGCCACAGCAGGGTGACAACATCACCGCCCTCCATGCACGACTCGACCGCGAACAGGGCAAGGTGAACAACCAGAGCCAACCGCTCGATACACTCTGGCAAGGACTCAGCAACGAACTGGTTGAAGTAAAAGACCTGCAGGTTACACGCCATACCATCGGTCTGGTTCGTGATACCAAGCAGCTCACCATCAGCCTGCATCAGACCGACGAGCCTGCCAACATCCATGCCGATGACTTCAGTTATCAGATAACCAATGCCAACGGCGATATCAGTTACGACAACTCTCTCCTCCCCGACGAGGAGTTGACATATACCCCATACTATACCTGGACCACTGAGTTTAAGGATACCGAGGGCAATGTAAAGGAGCGCACCGCTCATGCCGCCCTCATGTTCTCCCGACTCATCTGGCATCCGGCAGAAGAAAACGACAAGAACGCCATCCTCACCATCACGAACAAGACTACTGGCGAAGAGGTGGCACGCATCAATCTTGCTGACTGTCTGGCTCAAGGCCGTGGTGCTTTCGAAACCCATTATTCAGCACAGGAATTCCTGGACCGAGAGTACGACTACAAGCTCGACTTCTTCCTCCAGGGCAACCAGTGGAAGTATGTGCAGCTCAGCATTTCCATCCTGAATTGGAGCAAGCGCATCCAGCGTGTCGATTTATAACCGTTTCAGGTGTCAGAGCCCCTTTCGGGCATTTAGCTCATAAGAGTATTTGACTTTAAAAATTAGGAACAATGAAAATACGAGATTTCATTTTAAGTTTAGTTAGTTGGTTTATATTGTTGGTTACAGTAAGTTGCTCTGACGAACTTGGAGGCGAGCGCGCTCCCATTTCGTCAGAAAGCAACTTGCATGTACTCGTGCCAACCGTGCTCAGCAGCCGCGGCACCCGTGCCGACGATGCTTCCGGCCTTCCTACCTATAATGCTACGGTAGATGAATGCCAGATCAACGACCTGACCCTCTATGCTTTCCCTACAGGAAATGAAGGCAAGCTTCTGGTAGAGACGCTCCCTGCCCCACTGGCTTCGATGATGCTGGAGGAGCATGTAGCTAACTATCAGCTCAATATCGAGCCGGGCACTTACCATATCTATGTGGTTGCCAACATGAACAAGGTGTTGAGTGGTCAAACTATCCAAACTGAAGATGCTCTCAAAAAAATAGTACTCGATTACAGACCTACAAGTACACCAGGTATGCCTGTATGCACCAATATCCCGATGATTTACGAACCAGAGAAGGATGCCACAGGCAAACTCGCAGAAACCGAGATTAAAGCAGCGGGTGATAAATATACCGAGGTGGCAGCTAACCTGAAGTTTACATGCGTAAAGGTTAAGCTGAATCTTATCTTCGATCCAAATGACGCAGAAGTTGCAACCAATTTCGGAGGCAAGCCCTTTAGCATCAACAGTATTTCAGCCGATAAGCTCTCTCCTTTTACCCATCTTTACTGGGGCGGTAAATTCGAGGCTCCTTCTTGGGCAGATAAAGATTACAAGGATGGTTTTTCAAGCAATACGTATCAGACATCTGAAGGTCCAGCCGTATACTATACCGAATGGACAGACAACAGATCTGCGTCAGCAACAAATAACAATGATGATATTAAAGGAACCGGAGATGCGAAGAATGCTCCAGATAATGCTGCGGAGAAATGGCTTTTCCAGCAGACGTATTATCTTCCTGAGCGATATATCTCATCAGAATCCGACCGCAGTTATCTTACCATCAATGGTAAGGTAGGAAATTCTGCAGTCAACAATTATCGTATCAATCTGGGTCATAAGAAGGATGAAACCAGCACCACAGAAGTACCCGTATTCCCTCGCGGTACCTTCTATGAGATTACCGGTGCTATCAAGACCCTCGGTAATATGGAGCTGGATTGCAAGGTAAGTGTAAAGCCCTGGGAGACAGTACCAATAGATGCCGACTTCAACCATACTACATTGTGGGTAAGCAAGACGGAGGCTAATGTAACTTCAATGAAAAATGATTATATCACATATAATTCGAATGCAGGCACAGTAGGGTTTGGATGCGATACAAAAATAAACTCAAAAGACATCATCATTGGCACCAAACGTGGTAAAGACGCTAATGGCAATGATAGTATAGAGTTTCGCGTGAATCCAAATATCCCAATCAAAGCTTATGCACAGCTAGTAGGCACTGCTAAGTTTTGGCTCAAGGCAAATAATCTCAAGAAATATATAGATGTACATTATGATGTTAAACCTTATCTGGATGTTACAAAAGAACTTGTCATCTACTATAATAAAGATGATAAATCTCAGAATAAAAGAACCATAAAATGGGATACTAACCTTGGTGGTATTAAGTTGGATAGAACTACAGATAAAAAAGGTAGCTCTATCATCAAAATGAGCGTAAATTCATCGGATGATGCAACAGGAACGTTCACGGTTACAGCTACGGAAAATCCTGTAACAACCACCATTCATGAATTCACGGTAACGTCAAAAGATGGATCTATGCCTCAGAAAGTTCGTGTAAAAGTAAGTCCTCCTATCGGTGACTATCGTATCTATTTCAGAGCTATCAATGACCGAAGTAAATATAATGGAGGTAACGGTTCCGATAATTTCCAGGGAATCTTAACTGAAGAAGGTACAAACAACTGGAGCGATGGATGGAATGAGGATGCAAAAGATACAAGTGATCCAATAACAAAAAGCCACTACATCTATGTTTATACCCAGATAGGTGAAACAGAAGATGCCGTTACAGGAAAAGGTTGGGTTTTTACGAAAGAATCGGACGATAGAAATGGATGGCCTGGAGTAGAAATGGTGGCCGACGAGACTAACACCGGATGGTATTACAAAAACTTCCCTGTAGATGCGAAGTCTGTATTAAATACAAATGAATCAAAAGGTCAAAGAACTATTAAGCCAGGTGAGACATTGATTATGTTCAGTAATAATACATATCAAGATCAAGGATATAGTTTACACCGTTGTCCTCATCATCTAGAGCCGGGTATTCCTCTCTTCGATTATGAAGATCGTGAAGGATGGATTGTCTATGATCCTACATCCGACCCTATATGGCGTGTACATGATGATATGCCTGAAATTGAGAACATAGAGTTCAAGGTATATACCCAGTTTGAGCTTTTTGGATGGTATAAGGTATATGGTATCGCATCAGGAGAAAACCAGTTTACCATTTGGGATACTAAAGCCAAAAAAAGCTGGAAATGCGAGAAGGTGGGAAAAGATTGGTATAAAACAACCATCAAGTTGAAAGCAGTAAAAGGGGAACACGAAAAAAACATCCTCCTGAAAAAGGAAGACAACGATAAATCTCCTACTATTACACTCTTCGATGGCAATAGCTACGAGAAGTATGGCGACACTGGTTATTACCAAGGAGACAAATGGCATCAAGGTAAGCCTAATGGCGTAACTGAATAAATAATATTGGAAAAATGAAGAAGATAAAGCATTTAATGATATGGATGGGATTGCTCCTAAGCCTTGTTTCCTGCAAGGATACGATGGAGGCTATCGGACTCGGCGGGGATGAAATCCCTGCCGAGGGGGTAGTCTTGAACATTGAGTTGCCCAACTTCTCCGAAAAGAAAATTAATACTAGAGCGGGGGCTACAGAAAGCATAGGTAAGATTACTGCTGTGTTTTATGGCAAAAGCAATACTTACAAAGGTATGGCGAATGTCAACATTGTAAGCAAGAATACAGACGGAACGTATCAGGCAAAAATCAGTAATGTCCCATCTGGAACAGTTACTGTTCATCTGGTAACAAACGTAAGCAATCTCGAAGAGACAGAAGCAGAAGATTTGCAAAACATTGCGTTAGCTACACCTAGAACAATAGATACAAGCAGCCCAGTATGTTGGGGTAGCGTATCTTTAACGGAGCTCTTGGATGGTACGGCAAATGTCAGTTTGTATAGACAATATGCCAAGGTTACCTTGAAAGTAGATGCTGCGGTAAATGCGGTAAAGACTGTTTTTCCTGAAGAAGATGCTGGTCTTATCATTAATCATACCGCTGCCAAGAGTGCTATTGCCCCTGCTGATTATAATGTCCTTACTGAAGACTTAGCAGCAACAACAGAATTTAGCAACACTAATGTTGGCAATGAAACTAGCCGTGAAGTAGCGGTAACTGAAACTTCTGCAGGTGAAGCTAACGTTATCATCAGGGCTAAATACAATGGTAAAGAAGGTTACTATAAAGTGGGGCTTTACAAGGATGCAACAACCAAGAAGGATCAGTATGCCCTCTTGCGAAACCATAACTATACCATCACCGTAACCAAGGTGAATGATTATGGTTTTAAGACTTTGGACGAAGCCATCAAGGCACAACCAGAGAACAGAATAGAGGTAGATATTGTAGATGACAACCCTGCCATCACCAATATGATAGCTTGCAAAGATTATGAACTGGGTGTTAGCGATAATTTGTCGCTCAAGGCAACAGATGCTAAAGCAAATATCACTTTGGTCACTACGCTCAAATCTGCAACAAGTGCTGACGACAAACTCTACGGAGTAAGCATCAATCCTGCAGGTAGCTGGATTACGTTTGACAAGGATAAAGATGTAACAGAAACGAAACTTCCGGAATCAGAAAGTAATTCTGATTCTGGCATGAAATATGTTCTGACGTTTACGCTGGCTCCAAACATTCATGAAACCCCAAGAACAGGAACGGTTACGATATCTTCTGGTGATCTCAAGCTTGATGTGAAGATAACTCAGGCGGGCTACGATTTCATGAGAGACGACCCTAATCGTAAAGTTATCATGTATAATAATGACATTGAGTATCAAAAGGACTATTTTGCCTGGTTGGATAAGGTTAAAGGTATCAAGCCAGAACAAATGCAAGGCGTATTAAGAAACAACGGCCTTCATTTTACTATAGGTAAGAATGCCTACAGTTATAAGATTCCTAAAAAGACAGGGGATAAACTGACAGTGGATAATCGGACAGGGGATGTTCTGACAGATAAAGATTACCATTTCACTGTTAGCGCTGACGGAGATTACTGGAAAGTGACGTTGTATGATAATCGCGATAATAATTATGATCTTTGGAAAGGCACCTTTACGATAAAAAACGCAGCTGGTATCAACATCACCTACACTGTTTATCATACTGGTATCTTCCATGAGATAACAGATGATATGGCAAACAAATACGAATTAACAGAGGGTGGTGTTGACAGTCTTAAGGTAAAAGGTATGTTCTATTATGGGGTAGTGAAGGTAAAGGGAAAAGCCCATACCTACATCATGCTTGACCGTAACCTGGGTGCTACCGACAATAGTCCTTATGCACCAGACGTCAACGAACTTAAAGACCATAAAGGTGCTATCGGTGGATACTTCAAGATTTCAGAGGATAAGAATAAATCAGATGTCAAGCAGGGGAATCTATCCTCTACTCTATCTCCTGAAGGCTTTGAAATACCAGAGAAATCGGTGTTTGAAGACTTGATTGCAAATGGTACGCTTAAAACAGAGGTACGCCATACTGCTCTTGGAGAATCGTACTATTGTACATTTATGAATACAACAAGCTCTGAGTTGAAAACCATCTATCTGCCATACGGAGGATATCTGGAAGGTGAAAGCCATAAATATCCAATGCACGTGGTCTTTTGGACCAAAACACTAGTCTCTGGAACACAAGGATTCAGTGGAGGAAGTCCGGAATATGGTTACTGGTATAACTATTTCGACGTGTACAACGATAAGAAGGGTTTTTCCAACGTACGTTTCGTGAGTGGTAGTAATGGAAATAACACCCATCGCTACAAGGCGATGCCATTACGATTGATCAGTAAGACAGTATTAAAGAATCCTACACTTTAATATAAACAAGAGAAATCCACAGCAGGCACTCAAGCCAGCTGTGGATTTCTTGATTCTTAGCTTCACTCAAATCTGCAACTTCATTTCATCAATACGAACGCCAAAATCATCCATATAGCGCTTGTATATATAAGAGGCAACTTGTAATATTCCCATCATAGTCATTATTCATTTTATAGGTTATTGCCGCAGAGTTCCGCTTTTTTATTGAAACCGCCAAAGAAAATCAAAATAAATCTGCAAGTTATCTGCAAATTACAACACCAAGAAATTCACAATAAATCAACAAAATCCCCCGAATATAAGTTGTAAACAGTAAACTATTAACTGTAAACTATAAACAGCTGTTCCCTACCTCAGCAAGCTTTCCCCAGGCGGTCCCATCCCGCAAAATATGGCGAGAGCTTTGATGCCCCGCCAACCTTAGAGCGTAGCGGTTCCGAGCACCGAGTAGGGCGGTTTTCTCCCTCGCTCCTGAGGAGAGAGGGTCGGGGTGAGAGGGGGAGCCCTATTTAATGGTAAAGAGGGACGGGGTGATTTTAGAAGATTTATTATTCAAAAATACATTTTTTGAGAAATCATTGACTACAAGAAAATAGTCAATGATTTGCCTCATTCCAATCCCTTC
>ULQJ01019309.1_pt1 | contig 18355 bp, 15 predicted proteins | sample 1954331 | NCBI WGS metagenome assembly ULQJ01 (sample SAMEA4835651, study PRJEB28245) | human gut metagenome | biome: gut microbiome; material: fecal sample | place: Denmark | collected 2008 | reverse complement strand
GAGATCGACGAGAAGGGCCGCGTGAACCTGAGCCACAAGGATGCCATGAAGGAGATCGCCGCCAAGGAAGCCGCCGGCGAGCCCATCAAGTAAGCGCGTTTGATACGACCCATGCAAAAGGACCGCCTCCGGCGGTCCTTTTGTCTGTCCGGGGCATTTCCGGCCCTGCGGCGCGGGCAGTGTCGCGGGGCAAAGCGGGCAGGTGTAAAAAGTGCGTGAAAGTGTGGAAAACAGGGGGAAACCTTGTCCGTTGACGTGCAAACCCGGAAAATAGGTGTTTTTCGGCTTATTATGGTAAATTTCCCGGTTATGCGCACTTTTCCGGGAAATTTGTATTTACATAACATATGTGGAAAACTCGGTGGAAACTGTGCAAAACCTTTTGCGGCGGGCTTTTTTCCAGTTGCCTGTCCGTTATTTTTTGTGTAAACCTGTAAACATTTTGCGGCCCACACTTTTTTTGGCGAAGGGGCGCGCAGGTTGTCCGGCGAGGCTTGCATTGACGGGGAAAATACGGTAAAATACTAAAAAACAAATGGCTCGGTGTATGCCGGAGGAAAGATATGGCAAAGAAAAACGTATACGATAACGAGAGTATCTCCAGTCTGAAGGGCGCGGATCGGGTCCGGAAACGGCCCGGTGTTATTTTTGGCTCCGACGGGCTGGAGGGCTGCGAGCACGCGGTATTCGAGATCCTGTCCAACGCCATCGACGAGGCCCGGGGCGGCCACGGACGGCTCATCACCGTCACCCGGTTTCTGGATCAGTCGGTGCAGGTGGAGGACATGGGTCGGGGCTGCCCGGTGGACTGGAACGAGAAGGAGGGCCGCTACAACTGGGAGCTGGTGTTCTGTGAGCTGTACGCCGGCGGCAAGTACGACAACGAGAACAGCGAGAACTATGAGTTTTCTCTGGGTCTCAACGGCCTTGGCTCCTGCGCCACCCAGTACGCCTCCCGCTATATGGATGTCACGGTGTACCGCGAGGGGAAGGAGTATCGCCTCCACTTTGAGCGGGGCGAGATCGTGGGAAAGCTGGAGAGCACGGAGCTGACCACCAACAAGAAAAGGACCGGCACCACCATCCGCTGGCTGCCGGATCTGGAGGTGTTTACCGACATCGCCGTGCCGTTGGACTACTATCAGGACGTGATGAAGCGGCAGGCCGTGGTGAACGCCGGGGTCACGTTCCGTCTGCGGAACGAGGTGTCGCCCGGGAAGTTCGATACCCAGGAGTTCCTGTATGAGAACGGCATCGCCGACTACATCCGGGAGCTGGCGGGGGACGACGCCCTGACGGAGCCGGTGTTCTGGGAGGCGGAGCGCCGGGGCCGCGACCGGGAGGACAAGCCGGAGTACAAGGTGAAGCTCAGCGTGGCGCTGTGCTTTTCCAACCGGGCGGCGGTGTGCGAGTACTACCACAACTCCAGCTTTCTGGAGCACGGCGGCAGCCCGGAGAAGGCCACCCGCTCGGCCATGGTGTCCGCCATCGACAAGTACCTGCGCGACAACAACAAATACACCAAGGGCGAGTCCAGGATCACGTTCCCGGATGTGCAGGATTGCCTCATTCTGGTGAGCAACAGCTTCTCCACCCAGACCAGCTACGAGAACCAGACGAAAAAGGCCATCACCAACAAGTTCGTGCAGGAGGCCATGACGGAGTTCCTTCGCAGCCGGATGGAGATCTACTTCATCGAGAACAAGGAGGCGGCGGAGAAGATCGCGGCGCAGGTGCTTATCAACAAGCGCAGCCGGGAGACGGCGGAGCGCACCCGCATCAACCAGAAAAAGAAGCTGACGGAGAAGATCGACATCGCCAACCGCGTCCAGAAGTTTGTGGACTGCCGCACCAAGGACGTGGAGCGCCGGGAGATCTACATCGTGGAGGGCGACTCCGCTCTGGGCGCCTGCAAGCAGAGCCGGGACGCGGAGTTTCAGGGTCTGATGCCCGTGCGGGGCAAGATTTTGAACTGCCTGAAGGCTGACTATCCCCGCATCTTCAAAAGCGACGTCATCACCGACCTGATGAAGGTGCTGGGCTGCGGCGTGGAGGTCAGCGGCAAGGCGGTGAAGGATCTGAACCAGTTCGACCTTGCCAACCTGCGCTGGAGCAAGGTGGTCATCTGCACCGATGGCGATGTGGACGGCTTCCAGATCCGGACGCTGATCCTGACCATGCTGTACCGCCTGTGTCCCACCCTGATCCGGGAGGGCTACGTCTATATCGCGGAGACGCCGCTGTTCGAGATCACCTGTAAGGAAAAGGGCGGCGAAAAGACGTGGTTCGCCTACTCCGAGCGGGAGAAGGCGGACATCCTCAAGGAGCTGTCCGGGAAAAAGGTGAACATCCAGCGTTCCAAGGGACTGGGCGAGAACGACCCGGAGATGATGTGGCTCACCACCATGAATCCCGAGACACGGCGGCTCATCCGTGTGCTGCCGGAGGAGGCGGAGGAGACGGCGCGGGTCTTTGACCTGCTGCTGGGCGACAATCTGGCGGGGCGCAAGGACTATATCGCCGAGAATGGCTGCCGCTATCTGGATATGATCGACGTGAGCTGAGAAAGGAACCGCAATGGCAAAGAAGAAAACGGAAGAAAAGACCGTCCACCGGCCGGCCGATCCCAATGTGATGGGCCTGCGGGGCGCGGTGGTGGAGCAGCCCATCACCCGTACGCTGGACGAGAACTATATGCCCTACGCCATGTCGGTCATCGTCAGCCGCGCCATCCCGGAGATCGACGGCTTCAAGCCCTCCCACCGCAAGCTGCTGTACACCATGTACAAGATGGGACTGCTCAGCGGCAGCCGCACCAAGTCCGCCAACATCGTGGGCCAGACCATGCGCCTGAACCCCCACGGCGATCAGGCCATCTACGAGACCATGGTGCGTCTGGCCAAGGGCAACGAGTCTCTGCTGCACCCCTTTGTGGACAGCAAGGGCAACTTCGGCAAGGTGTACTCCCGGGATATGGCCTACGCCGCCAGCCGCTACACCGAGGCCAAGCTGGCGCCCATCTGCGCCGAGCTGTTCCGGGATCTGGACTGCGACGCCGTGGACTTTGCGGACAACTACGACAACACCATGAAGGAGCCGTCGCTGCTGCCCACCACCTACCCCAATGTGCTGGTGTCCGCCAATCAGGGCATCGCCGTGGGCATGGCCAGCCAGATCTGCGGCTTCAATCTGGGCGAGGTGTGCGACACTGCCATCGCGTGTCTGAAAAACCCCGACCACGACATCGCCTCCACCCTGCTGGCGCCGGACTTCCCCACCGGCGGACAGATCATCTGCGACGGCGACGACCTGCGGAGCATCTACGCCACGGGGCGGGGCGGCCTGAAGGTCCGCGCCCGCTGGCGGTACGACAGGAAGGAAAATGTCATCGAGGTCTATGAGATCCCCTATTCCACCACCATCGAGGCCATTCTGGACAAGGTGGCGGAGCTGGTGAAGGCCGGCAAGATCAAGGAGATCAGCGATATGCGGGACGAGACGGACCTCAGCGGTCTGAAGCTGGCCATCGACCTGAAGCGGGGCGTGGAGCCGGACAAGCTGATGGCCAAGCTGTTCCGCCTGACGCCGCTGCAGGACACGGTGAGCTGCAACTTCAACATCCTTATCGCCGGTATGCCCCGGGTCATGGGCGTGGGGGAGATCCTGACGGAGTGGACGGCGTGGCGCACCGACTGCGTCAAGCGCCGGGTGTACTATATCCTCAACAGGAAGAAGGACAAGCTCCACCTGCTGCAGGGTCTGAAGCGCATCCTGCTGGACATCGACAAGGCCATCCGGATCATCCGGGAGACGGAGGAGGAGGCCGAGGTCATCCCCAACCTGATGATCGGCTTCGGCATCGATCAGGTGCAGGCGGAGTATGTGGCGGAGATCAAGCTGCGGAACATCAACAAGGAGTACATCCTCAAGCGGGTGCAGGAGACGGCGGCACTGGCGGACGAGATCGACGATCTGGAGGATACGCTGGCCAAGCCCGGGCGCATTCGCCGCATCATCGTGGACGAGCTGACGGAGGTGCGGAAAAAGTACGCCGTGCCCCGGCGCACGGAGATCGTGTACAGCCACGAGATAGAGGAGGAGCCGGAGGAGGACGCCCCGGAGGACTATCCCGTCCACCTGTTCCTCAGCCGGGAGGGGTATTTCAAGAAGATCACGCCCCAGTCCCTGCGGATGTCCGGCGACCAGAAGTACAAGGAGGGCGACGGCCCCAGCCAGTACTTCGAGGCCACCAACAACACGGAGCTGATGTTCTTCACCGACAGGCAGCAGGTCTACAAGACCCGGGCCAGCGAGTTCGGTGAGACGAAGGCCTCGCTGCTGGGGGACTATCTGCCCGCCAGGCTGGGCATGGACGCCGGGGAGAACGTGATCTTCCTGTGCCTGCCCGGCGACTACAGCGGCAGCCTGCTGTTCGCCTTCGAGAACGGGCGGGTGGCCCGGGTGGCGCTGAGCGCCTACGCCACCACGTCCAACCGGCGTAAGCTCACCGGCGCCTACTGCGAGAAGTTCCCGCTGGTGCAGATCCTGCCGCTGGCGGAGGACCGGGAGCTGGCGCTGCTGACCAATGAGCCGCGGGCGCTGCTGGTCCATACGGCGCTGCTGGCGCCCAAGACCACCCGGGGCACCCAGGGCGTGCAGGTCATGAATATCAAGCCCAAGTACCGGCTGGAGCGGCTGGCGGAGGTGGCCGACACCGGCATCACCAACCAGGCCCGCTACCGCACCCGCACCATCCCCGCCGCCGGCGCCCTGCTGCGGCCGGAGGACAGCGAGGAGAAGCAGCTGGAGCTGCTGTAATGATCGGCGAAGGAGGACGTGCCATGAAGAAACGCATGCTGGCGCTGCTGCTGTGCGGGGTGCTGTGCCTCACCGGCTGCGGCAGCTTTCTGGAGCGGCAGTGGTACGAGGTGAAGGACCACAGCTCCTCGTACTACGAGGGCAGCGGCCGCGATGTGCTGCAGGCCGACACCTATCAGGATCTGGTCAACGACATCCTGATCCTGGTGGGCAATCACACGGAGGAGGGCACCATCCGGCTCTACTGCTCCCAGGAGGGGCTGGACGCCAACGAGGCCGCTAACGACGCCTGTCAGGAGGTGGAGCACGACACGCCGGTTGGCTCCTACGCGGTGGAGTATCTGCAGTATACGGTGGACGACAGCGCCCGGAATTACAGCGAGATCGTGGTGACCATCGGCTATCGCCGCACAGAGCAGCAGCTCACCGGCATCGTACACGCCACCAACATCTCCGCCCTGCGGGATCTGCTGGCCGACGCGGCGGCCCAGGGGCTGACGGAGCTGGCGGTACAGTTCAGCAGCGCCGACGGCTCCGCCGCCGACGTGGAGCGGCTGATGCGGAGCGTGGAGACGGAGGCCGGCGGGCAGGGATGGACGGTGACGTTCTACCCCAGCCGGGACAATGTGGGGCTGGTGGAGATCCTGCTGGGCAGCTGAGAGCGAAAAAGTGAAAATGCAGGGTTGACAAGCAGGCGTTTATGCGCTATAATCAACCTTGCGTTTGCGGGCGTAGCTCATCTGGTAGAGCGCGACCTTGCCAAGGTCGAGGTAGCGAGTTCGAGCCTCGTCGCCCGCTCCAAAAAGAAACACCATCCGAAAGGATGGTGTTTCTTTTTGGAATTTGGCAGCGGGCTGGTTTGAACTCGCTGCCTCGACCTGCGCGAAGCGCGTTAAATCAAGAGGTGAGGCAGGGTTCCCGCGAATGGCTCTGCCATTCGTGGGATGCCGGGAAGCGAGTTCGAGCCTCGTCGCCCGCTCCTCGGCGCTCACCGTCGTGTCAGCCGCCTCCCGCCCGCTGTTGCGGCGCGGCAGCCGGGACACTTCCTCGAAACCGCCTCGCTTCATCCGCCGCAGGCGGCGCTTCGGCGCTTTCCTCGTCGCGTACTCCTCGGCGCTTCGCGGCGGGGAGGGCAAAAAGATCAGTCGCTGTCCAGCTTGAGGACGGCCATGAACGCCTCCGTGGGCACCTGCACCGTGCCCAGGTTGCGCATTTTCTTCTTGCCCTCTTTCTGCTTCTCCAGCAGCTTCTTCTTGCGGGTGATGTCGCCGCCGTAGCACTTGGCCAGCACGTCCTTGCGCATGGCCTTCACCGTCTCGCGGGCGATGATGCGGCCGCCGATGGCCGCCTGAATGGGCACCTCGAACAGCTGGCGGGGGATGTTCTCCTTCAGCTTCTCGCACAGGCGGCGGGCACGGGGATACGCCTTGTCCCGGTGGGCGATGAAGCTCAGGGCGTCCACGCCGTCGCCGTTGAGCAGCAGGTCCACCTTCACCAGATCGCTGGTGCGGTAGCCGGACAGCTCATAGTCCAGAGAGGCGTAGCCCTTGGTGTTGGCCTTCAGCGTGTCGAAGAAGTCGTAGATGATCTCGTTCAGCGGCATCTGGTAATGCAGCTCCACCAGGTGGGTGTCCAGATACTGCATGTCCTTGAACTCGCCGCGGCGCTCCTGGCACATGGGCATGATGTTGCCCACGAAGTCCTGGGGGGAGATGATGGACACCTTCACATACGGCTCCTCCGCGTGCTCGATGGTGCCGGGATCCGGGTAGTTGTGGGGGTTATCCACCTTGACCATGGTGCCGTCGGACTTATAGACGTGGTAGATGACGCTGGGCAGCGTGGTCACAAGGTCCAGATTGAACTCCCGTTCCAGCCGCTCCTGGATGATCTCCATGTGGAGCATGCCCAGGAAGCCGCAGCGGAAGCCGAAGCCCAGCGCCACGGAGGATTCCGGCTCGAAGGTCAGGGAGGCGTCGTTGAGCTGGAGCTTTTCCAGCGCGTCCCGGAGGTCGGGGTATTTGCTGCCGTCCTCGGTGTAGATGCCGCAGTAGACCATGGACTGGGCGGGGCGGTAGCCGGGCAGCGGCTCCGACGCCGGGTCGGCGGCGTCGGTGATGGTGTCGCCCACCCGGGTGTCCTTGACATTCTTGATGCTGGCGGTGAAATAGCCCACCTCACCGGCCTGCAGGCAGTCCGTCGGCTCGTTGCCCAGAGGCTTGAGGTAGCCGCACTCCAGAATGGTGTACTCCGCGCCGGAGGCCATCATCCGGACGGTCTGCCCCTTGCGGATGGTGCCCTCCATGATGCGGAACAGTACCACCACGCCTACATAGGGGTCGTACTGGCTGTCGAACACCAGCGCCCGCAGCGGCGCCTTGGGGTCGCCCTTGGGGGCGGGCACGTTCTGCACCACGTCCTCCAGCACAGCGTCGATATTGATGCCCAGCTTGGCGGAGATCTCCGGCGCCTCCAGCGCCGGCAGGCCGATGATGTCCTCCACCTCCTGCTTGGCCTTCAGGGGGTCGGCGGCGGGCAGGTCGATCTTGTTGAACACCGGCAGGATCTCCAGATCGTGGTCCATGGCCAGGTAGGTGTTGGCCAGCGTCTGGGCCTCCACGCCCTGGGTGGCGTCCACCACCAGCAGCGCGCCCTCGCAGGCCGCCAGGGAGCGGCTGACCTCGTAGTTGAAGTCCACATGGCCCGGGGTGTCGATGAGGTTCAGGGCGTAGGTCTCGCCGTCCTGCGCCTTGTAGAAGATCTGTACGGCCCGGGACTTGATGGTGATGCCCCGCTCGCGCTCCAGATCCATGTTGTCCAGCAGCTGGTTCTCCATCTCACGCTCCGGCACGGCGTTGCACTTCTCCAGCAGGCGGTCCGCCAGCGTGGATTTACCATGGTCGATGTGGGCGATGATGGAAAAGTTGCGGATATGGGATTGGTCAAACATATGCAAAAGCCTCCTTTGGGAACCCCGATTCTCTTATGGTCTTGCCGCCAGCTCGTCCACATTGTGGACCACCTGCGCCGTGCTCTGCCCCAGTCCGGGGGCGGCGGTGAGCGCGTCGGAGGTCAGCTCCGGCATCTGCTCCGCACCGGCCAGCGCCCGCAGGTACGCCGCGCGGCTGCGCAGCATGGCCGCGTCCACCGCGCCGGCGTCGAAATCCACCGGGTCGGTGGCGAAAAAGTCCTCGTTGCCGCCGCTGCGCCGGTACAGGTGCCGCAGCAGGGTGTACAGCGCCGTGCTGAGGCAGTCGCCGGCGGCGGTGATGGCCGCCCGGTCGCCCCACTTGCCCAGCAGGTCGAACAGCACGCCGGTGGTGTTCACCACCAGCTTCTTTTGCAGCGTGGCCAGAATACTGCCCTTCAGCGTGCCCTTTTCATCGCTGGCGTCGTACAGCTCCGCCGCCTCGATGATGGAGCCGTCCCGGGAGTTGGTGCGCCCCAGCAGGAAGTCCGCCGACACATGATAGAAGTCGCAGGCCCGGGCCACGAAGGCCAGTCCCGGCTCCCGGATGCCGTTTTCATAGTGGCTCAGCAGTGCCTGGCTGATGCCCAGGGCCGCCGCCGCCTTCCGCTGGCTGATGCCCATCTCCTGCCGCAGCAGGCTCAGTGTTCTGGAAAAATCCGTTGCCATCTCTCTCACCCCGTCAAATTTTATACAGCCCGTAAATCATACCCTATTTTATACAGCTTGTAAATGACTTTTTCATCCGGTGGACGGAAAAATTTGCACCGCCGCCGCGGCTGTGCTACAATAGGGCAAAATCACTTCGGAGGTGCATCATGGAAGAACAACTGACTCTGTATGTGCGCTATACGGCCAAGGACGGCTGCCGCGAGGCCTTCGTCCGGGAGATCGTGGAGGCGGGCATCCTCACCCTGATCCGTCAGGAGGCGGGCTGTCTGGCCTACGACTACTACTTCTCCGCCCAGGACGAGAACGTGGTGCTGCTTATCGAGCGGTGGGAGAGCGCGGAACACCAGCGCATCCACATGCAGCAGCCCCACATGACCCGTCTGCGGGAGATCAAGGACAAGTACATCGCCGCCACCAAGCTGGGCCGTGTCCGGCTGGAGGACTGACCATGCTGTTCGACACCCACGCCCACTACGACGACGAGGCCTTCGACGCCGACCGGGACGCGGTGCTGACGGCGCTGCCGGGGCAGGGGGTGGGTCTTGTCCTGAACCCCGGCTGCGACGTGGAGAGCTCCCGCAAGGCGGTGCAGTACGCGGCGGCGTATCCCCACGTCTACGCGGCGGTGGGCATCCATCCGGAGAACTGCGGCGGCTATACCGCCGGGGATCTGGCGGCGCTGGAAAAGCTGGCACAGCAGCCCGGGGTGGCGGCCATCGGCGAGATCGGGCTGGACTACTACTGGGCGGAGAACCCGCCCCGGGAGCTGCAGCAGCAGGTGCTCCGGGATCAGCTGGCACTGGCCCGGGAGCTGGCGCTGCCCGTCATCATCCACGACCGGGAAGCCCACGCCGACACGCTGGCCATCATCCGGGAGTTCCCCGGCATCACCGGCGTGTTCCACTGCTTCTCCGGCAGTCCGGAGATGGCGCAGGAGCTGTTGAAGCTGGGGTGGTATCTGGGCTTTGACGGCCCCGTGACCTACAAGAACGCCCGGCGCGCCCCGGAGGTGGCGGCGGTGACGCCGCTGGACCGGATGCTCATCGAGACGGACAGCCCCTACATGACGCCGGTGCCCTACCGGGGCAAACGCAACGACTCCGGCTATGTCCATCTGGTGGCGGAGAAGCTGGCGGAGTGGAAGGGCGTGACGCCGGAGGAGATGGCCCGCATCACCACGGAAAACGGGAAGCGGCTGTTCCGCATCCCCTGAGACTGGCACATACCCGGCAAAGGCAACGCACAAAACCGCGGAGGGCTGCGCCCTCCGCGGTTTTTCCGGTGATTTTCCGGTTTCCTCTTGCTTTTTATCGAATGATTCGATAAACTGGTATCCTGACAACATTTTAACGGAGGTATCCCCCCATGAAGCAACTGAACCGCTGGGTCTACGCCATCGTGGGCGTGATCGTGCTGCTGTTTGCCGGTCTTGTCTACGCATGGAGCGTGCTGTCCACTCCCATCGCCGCCGAGTTCACCGCGTGGAGCAAGGCGCAGCTGAGCCTGACGTTCACGCTGGTGATGATCCTGTTCTGCGTCGGCTCCCTGCTGTGCGGCCTGCTGGCCGGCAGGCTCAGCGCCAAGACCTCCGTGCGCATCGGCGCGGTGCTGTTCCTGCTGGGCTTCTTTCTGGCCAGCCGCACCCAGACCCCGGTCATGCTGTACATCGGCTTCGGCTTCCTGTGCGGTCTCGGCTCCGGCATGTGCTACAACGCGGTGATGAGCACCATGGTCCGCTGGTTCCCCGACCGGCCCGGTCTTATCTCCGGCGTGCTGCTGATGGGCTTCGGCGGCGGCAGCTTCGTCATCGGCAAGCTGTATCAGGCGTGGACGCCGGCGGAGATCGGCGGCTGGCGCACCAGCTTTCTGGTGATGGGCGTCCTCATCTTCGTGGTGCTGGCGGTCTGCTCTTTCTTCTTTGTGGCGCCGCCGGCGGACTTTGCGGCACCGGCGGCCAAGGGCGGCGCCAAGGCCGTCCGTCCCGCGGCGGCGGACTGCACCCCCGGCCAAATGCTGAAAAAGCCTGCCTTCTGGCTGTACTATGTGTGGGCCATCGCCCTCAGCGCCGCCGGTCTTGCCCTGATCTCCCAGGCCAGCGGCATGGTGTGGGAGGCCAGCGCCGACCAGACCGCCGCGGCTGTGGCCACCATCGTGGGGCTCATCTCCATCTGCAACGCCCTGGGCCGGGTGCTGTTCGGCGGTATGTACGACAAGTACGGCCGCAGCCTGTCCATGCAGCTGGTGAACATCCTGTTCATCGCCACCGCCGCCATCCTGATCTTCGCCCTCAGCAGCCGCAGCGTCACGGTGGTCATCATCGGCTTCATCGTGGGCGGTCTGGCCTACTCCGGCGTGACGCCTACCAACTCCGCGTTCTGCCGGGCGTATTTCGGCCCCGCCCACTATCCGGTGAACTTCCCCCTCATCAACAGCAACCTGATCTTCGCCAGCTTCGGCAGCACCATCTCCGGCGCGCTGTTCGATGCCAGCGGCTCCTATAACAGCACGTTCTTTTTGATCATCGGGCTGGCCGCGGCGGGCATCGTCTGCTCCCTGGCTATCTCGGTGCTGGACAAGAAGCAGAAATAAGCGCAAAAAAGCCTGACCGCTGTGCGGTCAGGCTTTTTGTACGGCTTTTTGCAGCGGTCAGCACAGCTTGGCGCCGGCGGGCACGCTGTCGTCGATGAGCATCAGGTGCAGCTTCTCCTCGCCGTGCTCGTGGTGAACGGCGGAGATCAGCATGCCGCAGGAGGGGATACCCATCATCTTCCGGGGCGGCAGGTTCAGGATGGCGATGGCCGTCTTGCCGATGAGCTGCTCCGGCTCGTAGTACTGGTGGATGCCGGAGAGGATGATGCGGTCCGTGCCGCTGCCGTCGTCCAGCGTGAACTTCAGCAGCTTGTCGGACTTCTTCACCGCCTCGCAGTTCTTGATCTTCACGGCGCGGAAATCGGACTTCAGGAACGTGTCGAAGTCCACTTCCTCCTCCACATAGGGGTCCAGCTCCACGGCGGGCTGGGCCGCCTTCTTCTGAGCCGCCTGCAGGGCATCCAGCTCCGCCAGCGCCTTCTCGGTGTCCACGCGGGGGAACAGGTTCTCGCCCTTGCAGACCTGGGCCTGGGCGGGCAGCACGCCCCACACGTTGGCGCTGTCCCACGTCCGGGCGGCCTCGCCGGCGCCGATCTTCTCAAAGATCTTGCCGCAGGTCTCCGGCATCACGGGGGTCAGCAGGGTGGTGCAGACGCGGATAGTCTCCAGCAGGTTATAGAGCACCGTGGCCAGGCGGGTGCGCTTGCTCTCGTCCTTGCCCAGCGTCCAGGGGGTGGTCTCGTCGATATACTTGTTGGCGCGGTCGATGACCTTGAACACCTCGTCCAGGCCGTTCTGGAGCTGGAGCTTGTCCATCTCCGCCTCGTAGCGGTCACGGAGGGCGCAGACGGTCTTCTTCAGGTCGCAGTCCTCGGGGGCGTCCTCCCGGTCGGCGGGCAGGGTGCCGCCGAAGTACTTCTCCGCCATGCCGGTGGTGCGGCTCACCAGGTTGCCCAGCTTGTTGGCAAGGTCGGTGTTGATGGTGTTGATCAGCAGCTCGTTGGAGAAATTGCCGTCAGAGCCGAAGGGGAACGTCCGCAGCAGGAAGAAGCGCAGGGCGTCCACGCCGAACATCTCGGACAGGGCGTAGGGGTCCACCACGTTGCCCTTGGACTTGCTCATCTTGCCGCCGTCGATGACCAGCCAGCCGTGGCCGTAGACGTGCTTGGGCAGGGGCAGACCCATGCTCATCAGCATGGCGGGCCAGATGATGCTGTGGAACCGGACGATCTCCTTGCCCACGATGTGGTAGTCGGCGGGCCAGTACTTGTCAAAGTCGTGGTAGCGGTCGTTCTCCAGGCCCAGCGCCGTGCAGTAGTTGAACAGGGCGTCCACCCAGACGTACACCACATGGCCGGGGTCGAAGTCCACGGGGATGCCCCACTTGAAGCTGGTGCGGGAAACGCACAGATCCTCCAGACCCGGCTTGATGAAGTTGTTCACCATCTCGTTGACGCGGGTGCGGGGCTGCAGGAAATCGGTGTCCTCCAGCAGGTGCTGCACCTTGTCCGCGTACTTGCTCAGCCGGAAGAAGTAGGCCTCCTCCTCGGCATCGTGTACCTCGCGGCCGCAGTCGGGGCACTTGCCGTCCACCAGCTGGCTCTCCGTCCAGAAGCTCTCGCAGGGGGTGCAGTACTTGCCCTTGTAGGCACCCTTATAGATGTCGCCGTTGTCGTACATCCTCTTGAAGATGCGCTGCACGGCGGCGCAGTGATAGTCGTCGGTGGTGCGGATGAAGCGGTCGTTGGAGATGTTCATCAGCTTCCAGAGGTCACGGACGCCCCGCTCGCCGTCCACGATGCGGTCCACGAAGGCCTGGGGCGTCATGCCGGCCTCCTCCGCCTTGGTCTCGATCTTCTGGCCGTGCTCGTCGGTGCCGGTGAGGAACATGACGTCATAGCCCTGCAGGCGCTTGTAGCGGGCGATGGCGTCGGTGGCCACGGTGCAGTAGCTGTGGCCGATGTGCAGCTTGTCCGACGGGTAGTAGATGGGTGTTGTGATATAAAACGTCTTCTTTTCCATGGATCCTTTATCTCCTTTTCCGCCGCCCCGAATGGAAGGGCGGCTTAAAAATACGGGTAACTATTCATTCTATTTTAGAGCACACGGTCTGCTTTGTCAATCTATTCACCAGCCAGGCGGCAAAAAACCGCCCGCTTTTTGCGTAAAAACTTATTTACAGACGGAGAAAGATTTTGTATAATGTGAGTCAGCGATTTACGCGGCGCCGCGGGCGACGCCGGAAGGAACAAATAAACTTAGGAGGAAACCCACAATGTCTTACAAAATTCTCGTGATCAATCCCGGCTCCACCTCTACCAAGATTGGTGTGTACGAGGACGAGCAGCTGCTCTTCGACAAGACCCTGCGCCACAGCGCAGAGGATATTGCCCAGTTCAACACCATCCCCGCCCAGAAGGACTGGCGCCGTGATCTGGTGATGAAGGCGCTGCGCGAGCAGGGCTTCGACGCCCGCACCCTTTCTGCTGTCTCCGGCCGCGGCGGTCTGCTGCGTCCCATCCGCGGCGGCACCTACGCCGTCAACGACAACATGGTCAAGGACTGCACCATCGGCGTGCAGGGCCAGCACGCCTCCAACCTGGGCGGCCTCATCGCCCGCGAGATCGGCGACGAGCTGGGCATCCCCTCCTACATCGTTGACCCCGTGGTCATCGATGAGATGGCCGATGTGGCGCGCTATGCCGGTCATCCCCTGTTCCAGCGTGTCAGCATTTTCCACGCCCTGAACCAGAAGGCCGTGGCCAAGCGCTTTGCCAAGGAGCAGGGCAAGAAATATGAGGAGCTGAACCTCATCGTCTGCCACATGGGCGGCGGCGTTTCCATCGGCGCCCACATGAAGGGCAACGTGGTGGACACCCAGAACGCACTGGACGGCGAGGGTCCCTTCTCTCCCGAGCGCTCCGGCTCCCTGCCCACCGGCCAGCTGGTGAAGCAGTGCTTCTCCGGCAAGTACACCGAGGGGGAGATGCACCGCATGCTCTCCGGCCGCGGCGGTCTGGTGGCCTACACCGGCTCCAACGACATGCGCTATCTGCTGGCGCAGGCCGAACACGATAAGAAGATCGCCGGTGTGGTGGACGCGTTCCACTATCAGATCGGCAAGGAGATCGGCGCCATGGCCGCCGTTATGCACGGCAAGGTGGATCAGATCATCCTCACCGGCGGCATCGCCTATGGCAAGGAGACGGTGGATGCCATCTCCGAGATGGTCGGCTGGATCGCCCCCATCACCGTCTACCCCGGTGAGGACGAGCTGCTGGCGCTGGCGCAGGGCGCTCTCCGCGTGCTCAAGGGCGAGGAGCCGGCACTGGAGTACCGCCGTCCCCGTCCCGAGGACAACAACTGATCTATCCGCAGCTAAAAAGACCGTCCGGCATACGCCGGACGGTCTTTTTTTACTATGCTGACGCTTACTGCTCCTGCGCGGGCTTCCCGCACTGGGGGCAAACGCCGTTTTCCAGTCTGCTGCCGCACTCACGACAGAACTGAGCGGGACGGGCAGGCTCCTCCCAGACGGGCTGCGGCTGCACCGGAGGCTGGGGCTGGGGCTCCGGCTGGGACTGAACCGGGGGCTGGGGCTGCGGTTGATACGGAGGCTGCGGCTGCTGGTACGGAGGCTGGGGCTGCACCGGAGGCTGGGGCTGCGGCTCCTTGCGCTGGATAGCCTTTTTCAGCTCCTCCACATCGGGGGCGGCAAACACATCCCCGCCGGCGCTGCCGGTCTCGTCCGCCAGCTTGCGATTGATGGAGATGACATTTTTCACCAGCAGAATGGCCATCATCATCAGCTCATAGCTGAGGCGAACGGCGATGGGTCCCACGATGATGCACAGCAGGCCGGTACCGCCCATCCATCTGCTTGCGCCGGTCCAGTAATCCCTCTGGACATTGAACAGCTGGAGCACGCCGAAGAGAATGACGAAGGCTGTAGAGAAGATGTACAGCGCCTGCAGGATCTTTTCCACCACAAGGAACTTGAAGCTGCACAGATCGTGCAGGAATTTGCCGAAGGCGTTCAGCTTCTCCCGGCGCTTTTCCGGCACAATGAAGATAAATGCCAATACGGTTGCGGCAATGGCGAGAACCACCGCGATGATCAGAAAAATCAGTTGCTTCATGGGACTCTCTCCTTTTCTATGTAATACCATCATGATAACAACGGTTCACGCCGCTGTCAACACAAGAAAAAGGCCGTCCGGCATACGCCGGACGGCCTTTTATTCGATTCAGCCCCCGATGACATAGCTGCCGGAGACAGGGGCCTCCGCCGCCGTCACCACCAGGCGGGTCTCCGGGTCGTAACCGTCGGGCAGCTGGCGCCGCACCGCCGCCGCGTCCTCCCCGCCGGGGAGGTAGATGCGGTCGAACAGCTCCGCCAGCCGGGGCACCGTCAGGGCGTTGTCCGCGCTGCCCCGCAGCGTCACCGACAGGGCCACGCCCTCCGGCAGGCCGCTGCGCAGGCTCTGGGCGAAGTCCGCCAGGATCTGGGCGTGGTCGCTGCCGCCGTTGGCGATGGCGTCCAGCTCACCCTCCGCCGGGTAGCAGAACCAGTCCAGCAGGATCTCGTCAAAGCCCAGCGCCGCGCACTCGTTGACCAGAGAGCTGATGTAGCTGAGCACCGCGGGATCCGTGGGGTCCAGCCACGCGCCGCCGTTGGCGTCATACCAGATGCTGTCGTCCGCCCGCACCAGCGCCGTCTCCGGCAGACCCCGGGCATAGGCGGCGTCGGCGAAGCAGCAGATGCGCGCCACCGTATAGCGGTCGCTGGCCAGAAGCTGCTTCAGGCAGTCCAGCGGGCGGCCCCGCTCCACCACCACATTCTGCGGCACCGACACCTGGGTATCGTAGGTGATGCCGCCGTTTTCACGTTTCACCGCCAGCACCATATCCTCCGGCGCCAGCGTGTTCATGATGTAGTCCGCGCCCCACCACAGACAGTCGTCCGGCAGGCGGACAGCATGGAGGGCCGTCACCGGCGTCAGCTTGCTCTCCGGCTCCAGACGGTCGATGTCCACATCGTCCAACGGCGGTGTGTCGGTCTGCCCCTGCTGGTCGCGGCGGCCCCAGGGCAGCTCCAGATGCACCTGCCCGGCCTCGTCGTAGACCAGGTAGTTCTGCACCGCCAGATAGCCGATGGCGCCCAGCAGGACCAGCACCAGCACCACGATCAGCACGATCCGTCCGGCGGACACGCGGCCGCGGTAGCTGTTGTAGCCTTTCGTTGCCATAGGCGCTCCCTCAGGGCTGGATGCTGTCCACCAGCGCCACGCGGCGGGCATGACGTCCGCCCTCGAACTCCGTGGACAGGAAGATCTCCACCATGCGCTTGGCCAGATTGGGGCCGGTGATGCCGGCGCCCAGCGCCAGCACGTTGGCGTCGTTATGGCGGCGGGTCATCTCCGCCTGCAGGCAGTCGGTACACAGGGCGCAGCGCACGCCGCCCACCTTATTGGCGGCCATGGACACGCCGATGCCGGTGGTGCAGATGACGATGCCCTTGTCACACTCCCCGGCGGCCACGGCCCGCGCCACCTTTTCCGCGTAAACGGGGTAGTCCACGCTCTCCGTGGAGAAGCAGCCCACATCCTCAAAGTCGATGTCGTGCTCCTCCAGCCAGATCAGAATGTCCTGCTTCAGCAGGTAGCCGCCGTGGTCGCAGCCGATGGCAATTTTCATGGTCGTGTTCTCCTTTTTCTTTTATAGCTGGTGGAAAAGGGGCTTTCCGCCCTCAAAGGTACAGAAATAACGGAACCCGCAGTCCCGCAGCAGCTGCTGCCGCTCCCGGATGGCGCAGCCCACCATGTCGCAGGAGTGGGCGTCGGAGCCGAGGGTGATGACCTCGCCGCCCAGCTCCCGGTACAGCCGCAGGATGGCGGCGTCCGGCAGGGGGGTGTTGCCCCGGTTGGTGTTGCACTCGATGCCCAGTCCTCTGGGGATGATGGTGCGGAAGATGTCCGCTACCTGCGCCATGTGGGCATCGAAGGTCATATGCTCGCTCAGGTTCTCGTTCATGTACCGCAGCGGCAGGGTCAGGTGACCCAGCACGCTGAACTTTCCCCATTTCGCCAGCTCCAGCACATCCTCCAGATAGCTGTCGATAAGTGCATGATAATACGTTTCCGTATTTTTTTCAATGTAGTAAAAGTCAAAATAGCCGAATTTTTTTCCGGCCATGTGGACCGAGCCGATGACGAAGTCCAGCGCGGGCGCGTGGGACAGCAGGTGCTCCGCCCGGTCGAAGGCCATGTTGGCCTCGCCCAGCTCCGCGCCCAGCCGGATGGTCAGCCGGTCGCCGTACAGGCGGCGGGCCTCCGCCAGCTCACGGAGCGATTTGTCCCAGTCGAAGTCCCAACGGGGCGCGTTGCTGCCCCAGTAGACCGTGTCCACATGGTCGGTGACGCAGATCTCGTCCAGTCCCCGGGACAGGGCGGCCTCCGCCAGGCGGGCGATGGTCTCCTTCCCGTCGGGGGAGCTGTCGGAATGGGTGTGATAATCAGCCAGATACATACTGCACCTTATTTCTTCTTATTGAAGCCAAAAAAGCTCTTGCGCTTTTCGTAGTTGCTCTCGCCCAGCGTCTCGCTGAATTTCTTCAGCGCGTCCTTCTGCTCACGGTTCAGGTTCCGGGGCGTCTCGATGGTCACGGTGACGTACTGGTCGCCGCGGCCGCGGCCGTTGAGGACAGGGATGCCCTTGCCCCGCAGGCGGAACACGGTGCCGGTCTGGGTGCCCTCGGGGATGTCGTACTTCACCTGACCGTCGATGGTGGGAATCTCCAGCGTGGCGCCCAGCACCGCCTGACTGAAGGTGATGGGCGCTTCGCAGAACACGTCGTTGCCCTCCCGGCGGAACAGCTCGTGGGGCCGCACCATCACCGTGATCAGCAGGTCGCCGGCGGGGCCGCCGTTCTTGCCGGCGTTGCCCTGGCCCCGCAGGGAGATAGTCTGGCCGTGGTCGATGCCGGCGGGGATGTTGACCTTGATGGTCTTGCGCTTGCGCACCGCGCCGGTGCCGCCGCAGTCGGTACAGGGCTGGTGGATGATCTTGCCAGTGCCGCGGCAGCGCTGGCAGGGACGGCTGCTGGCGAACACGCCCATGGGCGTGCGCTGCTGCACCTGTACCACGCCGCTGCCGTGACAGTCGGGGCAGATCTCCGGTGTGGTGCCGGGGGCGCAGCCATTGCCCTTACAGGTGGGGCACTGCTCGCTGCGCTCGATGGTGACCTCCTTCTCGCAGCCGAAGGCCGCCTCGGTGAAGGTCACGGACACGCTGGCCCGGATGCTCTCG
>ULQJ01031185.1_pt1 | contig 18442 bp, 15 predicted proteins | sample 1954331 | NCBI WGS metagenome assembly ULQJ01 (sample SAMEA4835651, study PRJEB28245) | human gut metagenome | biome: gut microbiome; material: fecal sample | place: Denmark | collected 2008 | reverse complement strand
AAGATGAACGCCATGACCGCCATCGTCCGCGACTGCGCCCGGAGATATCGCGGATAAAAACGATCGAAAACTTTCCGCGCTTTGTACGGAGGTAGAGTTTTGAAGAAGAAAATTTCCAGAACGCCCGCATGGACGCGGTTCGCGGCAGTGCTGCTGGCGCTGACGCTGCTTCTGGGTGCGGCGCTGGCGGAGCCCGCCGCGGAGCAGGACGACTGGTGGAACATCCTGCTGCTGGGCGGCGACTCCCGCAGCAGCGAACAGTACGACCGGACGGATTCCATCATCATTCTGTCGGTGAACCGGCAGAGCGGCGCGCTGAAGATGACGAGCGTCATGCGCGACACCTGGGTGTCCTTCCCGGGGCGCGAGAGCAAGGGGAAAATCAACGCGGCGAACGTCTACGGCGGGCCGGAGCTGGCCATGGCGACGGTGAACGCGAGCTTCGGCACGCAGATCGAGAACTATGTGCTGGTGAACATGACCGGTCTTGTAAAGGTGGTCGACGCGCTGGACGGCGTGGACATCAAAATTACCTCCGCCGAGCTGAAATATCTGAACGAGTACGCCCAGGACTTTGCCAATACCATCGGCTATGAGGGCGACGCCCGGCTCACCGGCGCGGGCATGGCTCATCTCAACGGCCTGCTGGCGCTGTCCTACGCGCGCATCCGCTATGCCGACAGCGATTATCAGCGGGCCATGCGGCAGCAGACGGTGCTGCTGGCGCTGGCGAAGAAGGCGAGCGCCCTGAGCGCGCCGGAGCTGCTCAAGCTGGTTCCGAAGCTGCTGGGCATGACGGACACGAACCTGAGCATGGGCGAGGCCATGGCGCTGGCGACGCTGTGCGCCGGCCGGGAAATGGACGAAATCCGGCAGTACCGCATTCCCGCCGACGGCACGTTCCAGTCCGGCATGTTCGGCGGAACCTGGTGCATCAAGCCGGATTTCCAGGAAAACGCCCGGCTGCTGCACGACTTCATCTATGAGGACGAATAATCACAGAAGCCATCCTCCGCGTCGCCGGAGGATGGCTTTTATGCGTCCATTAAGATAGGAAATTTCGCCGCGCCGCCCTTTTCGGAATCCGGCGCAAAAATTCCCGAAAATACGGCTTGCGGATTTCGCCGTTATGCGGTACAATAAAGATTAGAAAAATAGCGTTTCAGCGCTTGAGACGATTTGGAGGGAATGAAATGTACAAAGAGACGATCACCACCGCGGGCGGAAAAATGGACAAGACCATCGCGGTCATTCAGAAGGACCTGAGCACCCTGCGCGCCGGCCGCGCCAACCCCCAGATTCTGGACAAGATCACCGTGGATTATTACGGAACCCCCACGGCGCTGAACCAGGTGGGCAACATCTCCTCTCCCGAGCCGCGCATGCTCGTCATCGCGCCCTGGGAGGCCAAGATGATCGGCCCCATCGAAAAGGCCATCCAGAAGTCTGACATCGGCATCAATCCGTCCAACGACGGCAAGGTCATCCGTCTGCTGGTGCCCGAGCTGAACGAGGAGCGCCGCAAGGAGCTGTGCAAGCAGGTTCGCAAGCAGATCGAAGAGGGCAAGGTCGCCGTGCGCGCCATTCGCCGCGACGCGATGGAGGCCATCAAGAAGATGAAGAAGGACTCCGTCATCACCGAGGACGAGCAGAAGACCGCCGAGAACGAGCTCCAGAAGGTCACCGACAGCCACATCAAGGAGTTGGACGCCATCGGCGCCAACAAGGAAAAGGAGATCATGGCCGTCTGACGCGCTCATCGGCTCCGGTTCCTTTCCGTCGCTTCGTTCGTGCGGCGTTGCCTTCCCGAGCGCCCTGCGCGCCGGCACGACGGCGGATGAACGCAACCCGTCTCTGAGGGCAGCTTTCCGGCTGCCCTTTTGTTTTTTTCACGCCCAATTCCGAAAGGGGGAAGCGTCATGTTCACCGAAAAGCTCGTCCGCATGATGAGCGGTCTTTTTCAGCCCAAGCAACGATACATCACCGTCACTCCCGCCGCCGGGCCGGTGCAGGCGCTGCCGCCGGAGGCGATTCCCGCCCATGTGGCCATCATCATGGACGGCAACGGCCGCTGGGCCACGTCCCGGGGACTGCCCCGCAGCGCGGGTCACGCCGCCGGCGTGGAGGCCCTGCGCGAGATCATCCGCGCCAGCGACGACTGGGGCGTGAAGTACCTGACCATCTACGCCTTCTCCACGGAGAACTGGTCGCGCTCGAAGGAAGAGGTGGGCGCGCTGATGGGCCTTTTGCTGAAGTATTTCGCCAGCGAGATCGACGAGCTGGACGAAAAGCACGTGCGCATCCGCATTCTGGGCGACGTGGAGGGCCTGCCCGAGGCGCAGCGCGACGCGGTGAAGAGCGCCATGGAGCGCACGAAGGCCAACGAGGGTCTTCAGCTGAACATCGCGCTGAACTACGGCGGCCGGGCGGAGCTGCTGCGCGCGGCGCGGGCGCTTGCCGAACAGGTCAGAAGCGGCGCGCTGGATCCCGCCGACATCGACGAGGCGAAGTTCGACGCGGAGCTGTACACCGCGGGTCAGCCGCCGGTGGATCTGCTGATCCGCACCAGCGGCGAGCAGCGCCTGTCCAATTTCCTGCCGTGGCAGACGGTTTACGCCGAGATGGTGTTCGACAAGACCTGCTGGCCGGACTTCGACCGCGCGGCCTATCTGCGCGCGCTGCGGGAGTTCGCCGGAAGGAGCCGCCGCTTCGGCGGGGTGTGAGGCGTCTGAAACGGAGTCTCAGAAGATTTTTCAGAGCCGCTCTAAAACAGAAAAAACACATTGGAAGAACGGAGAGAGGTTATGCTGAAACGGGTGGTGACCGGGGCGGTCATTTTCGTGCTCATGTGCGTGGGCATCGTCTTTCAGGGCTGGGTGCTGCGGCTGATGCTGCTGGCGGCGGCGCTGACGAGCATGAACGAGATGTACCGCGCGATGAAGAAATCGGGGGCGCGGCCCGTGGAATGGGCGGGCTATTTCAGCTGCGCGCTGGCGGCGTTTCTGCAGGCCGCGTCGGCGGAATTCGCCCGGGCGCAGGCTTCGGCGGAGAGCGCTTCCGGCTCGTGGGCCGCGGCGCTCAACCGCGTGCTGCCGCTGGAGGGCGTGAACGCGCCCGCGGCGGCGCTGGCCGCGGGACTGCTGCTGGGCCTGACCGCCGTGGTACTCCGGGGAAAGGTCGACTACGACAGCCTGACCGCCACGGTGGTGCCGATGGCGTATCCCGGCTTCCTGTTTTCGCTGATGTTCTCGCTGCAGGACTTCGCGCCGGCGGCGCTGGCCACGGCGGCGCTGATGCTTTCGTTCTTTCTGGCCTCGGTCAACGATGTGTTCGCGCTTTTTTCGGGCATGGCCTTCGGCAGGCACAGGCTCTCGCCGGAGATCAGCCCGAAAAAGACCATCGAGGGCTCCGTCGGCGGGCTGATCGCCAGCGTGGCCTTCGCGGCGCTCATCGCCGTGGTGGTGGACCGGCTTCAGGGGAGCATGCCCTTCGCGCTGCCCTGCGGCTTCGGCGCGGCGGGCGCGGAGAAGGTGAGCTTCCCACCCATGGCGTTCGCGGCGCTGGGGCTGGTGGCGGGCGTGTTTTCCCAGGCCGGCGACCTGACCGCGTCGCTGGTGAAGCGCCGCTTCGGCGTGAAGGACTACGGAACCATCTTCCCCGGCCACGGCGGCATGATGGATCGCTTCGACGGCATCCTGTTCTGCGCCGCGGCGGTCTGGATGTTCTTCCATCTGTTCCGATTCTGACAAAGGTGAGCAATTATGCAGAAGAGAAGCATTGCCATTCTGGGCGCGACCGGCTCCATCGGCACGCAGGCGCTGGATCTGGTGCGGCGCTATCCCGACCGCTTTGAGGCAACGTGCCTCGTGGCCGGGCGCTCGGCGGAGAAGCTGTTCGATCTGGTGCGCGAGTTCCGGCCGAAGGTGGCCGCGCTGGCCGTGGAGCCGAAGGAGCTTCCCGACGACGTGAAATTCTGCCAGTGGATCTTTGGCGAGGACTGCCCGGTGCGCGCCCTCGAGGCCGCGCGGCCCGACGACGCGCTGTGCGCCATCGTGGGCATCGCCGGGCTGGACGCGGCGTGGACGGCGCTGGACGTGTGCAGCCGCGTGCTGCTGGCCAACAAGGAGGCGCTGGTCACCGGCGGCGCGCTGGTGATGGACAGAGCCGCGCGGCTGGGCAAGCCCCTGCTGCCGGTGGACAGCGAGCATTCGGCCATCTTCCAGTGTCTGCAGGCCCGGGCGGACAATCCGGTCAGGTGCCTGCACCTGACCGCCTCGGGCGGTGCGCTGCGCGACTGGCCGAAGGAGAAAATGGCTGCGGCCACCGTGCGCGACGTGCTGGCCCATCCCACCTGGCGCATGGGCGGCAAAATCACCGTGGACTGCGCCACGATGGTGAACAAGGGGCTGGAGGTCATCGAGGCGCGCTGGCTGTTTGACATGCCGCCGGAGAGGATCAATGTGGTGGTGCATCCTCAGAGCGTGATCCATTCCATGATCGAGTTCGAGGACGGCGCGGTGCTGGCGCAGCTGGGCCGGCCCGACATGCGCGGCCCCATCGGCTACGCCATGGGCTATCCCGAGCGCCTGCCCTACGGCGCGGAGCCGCTGGACTTCGCCGCGCTTTCCAAGCTGACCTTCGCCGCGCCGGACACGGAGCGCTTTCCGGGGCTCGCGCTGGCTCGGGCGGCGCTGGAGGAGGGCGGCAGCGCGCCGGTGATCCTCAACGGCGCGAACGAGGCGGCCGTGGCGGCGTTTCTGGAGGAGCGCATCCCCTTCGGGCGCATTGCCGAGATTATTGCGGAAACAATGAATGCATGCCCCCGCTTCGCCATTGATGAAATCGGGGACGTTCACGCGGCGGACGCGCGGGCGCGCGCCGTCGCCGCAGAAATCATCGGGAGGACTTCGCTTTGACCAATATCCTGTATATCCTGCTGGCCATACTGCTGCTGGGTGTGATCGTGGTCGTGCACGAATTCGGCCACTTCCTCGTGGGGCGGCTGTCCGGCATCGGCGTTACGGAATTTTCGGTGGGCTTCGGGCCGAGGCTGCTTCGCTGGCGGCGCGGCGAGACCGACTATTCCCTGCGCGCCATTCCCATCGGCGGCTATTGCAAATTCGTGGGCGAGGACGAGGAGAACCCCGCGCCCGACGCCATGAACAACGCGCCCGTATGGAAGCGCATCTGCACCGTGGCGGCGGGCCCGGCGATGAACTTCGTGCTGGCCTATGCGGCGGCGGTGCTGATGCTGTGCCTGTTCTATGCCGGCGGCGTGCAGCCGAAGATCGCCTCGGTGGTGGACGGCGCGCCGGCGCAGATGGCCGAGCTTCAGGCCGGCGACGTGGTGACGGCGGTGAACGGAACCGAAATCGCCTTTGACGATACGGGCGTGAGCGCGCTGCGCGCGGCGGTGCAGACGGGACAGACCGTCGACCTGACCGTGGATCGCGGCGGCGAAATACTGAACCTCTCCCTCACGCCGGCGGCGGTGGAGGAAAACGGCGAGACCGTCTATCAGATCGGCGTGATGTTCACCACGCGCACCTACACGCTGGGCGAGGCCATTCCCGGCGCGGGCCGGTATATGGTTCAGACCACGAAGAACATGCTGGACGTGCTGCGCAAACTCATCTTCAAGGGCGAGGGCGCGGAGAACATGGCCGGAACGGTGGGTACCGTGGCGGTGGTCAGCGAGGTCATGCGGCAGGACAGCAGCATGGCGCTGGACATCCTGTTCCTGCTCTCGCTGAACATCGGCATCATGAACCTTCTGCCGCTGCCGGCGCTGGACGGCGGACGGCTGGTGTTCCTCATCGTGGAGGCTGTCCGCGGCAAGCCCGTGCCGCCGGAGAAGGAGGGGCTGGTGCACGTCATCGGCCTGATCGCGCTGCTGGCACTGTTCGTGGTGCTCACGTTCCACGACATTCGCACGTTTATTCTGAAGTAATTCCGGAGGGATAAGAGCATGACCCGTCAGGTATTCGCGGGCAGAGTCGCCATCGGCGGCGGCGCGCCCGTCAGCGTTCAGACTATGACCAACACCGACACCCGGGACGTGGAGGCGACGCTTAATCAGATTCGCGCCATGGCCGAGGCCGGCGCGGACATCGTGCGCGTCTCGGTTTACGACGAGGCCTGCGCCGAGGCGGTGCGCGCGCTGGTGGATGGAAGTCCCGTGCCGCTGGTGGCCGACATCCATTTCAACCATCGCCTGGCCATCCGCGCCATCGAAAACGGCATTTCAAAGGTGCGCATCAACCCCGGCAACATCGGCGGCGAGGGCAATGTCCGCGAGCTGGCCGACTGCCTGAAGCAGTATCGCATTCCCGTGCGCATCGGCGTGAACTCCGGCTCCATCGAGAAGGATCTTCTGGAGAAATACGGCGGCGTGACGGCGCAGGGCATGGTGGAGAGCGGCCTGAACCACGCGCGGATGCTGGAGCGCGCGGGCTACGACCAGATCGTGCTGTCCTACAAGGCCACGGACGTGCCCAAGACCGTGGAGGCCTGCCGTCTGGCGGCCAAGCTGAGCGACTATCCCCAGCACATCGGCGTGACCGAGTCCGGCACCGCCGACGTGGGCGTGGTGAAGTCCGCCGTGGGCATCGGCGCGCTGCTGCTGGAGGGCATCGGCGACACCATCCGCGTGTCCCTGTCCGGCGATCCGGTGCAGGAGGTGGGCGCGGGGCTGGCCATACTGCGCGCCTGCGGGCTGCGAAGGGACGGAATCGAGATCGTGTCCTGCCCCACCTGCGGCCGCACGGGCATCGACGTGGAGGGCATCGCCCGGCGCGTGCGCGAGGCCACGAAGGACATTCGCGTGCCGCTGAAGGTGGCCGTGATGGGCTGCATCGTCAACGGCCCCGGCGAGGCGCGGGAGGCCGATCTGGGCATTGCCGGCGGCCGCGACGGCGGCGCGCTGTTCGTGAAGAACCAGCCGCCCCGGGCGGTGAAGGGCGATCTGGCCCAGGCGCTCATCGACGAAATTCGAAGGATGGTCGGTTCAGATGCCTGAGCGGAGGGACAATTACATCATCGCCCGCGACCGCACGCGCGCGGTGTTCCCCACCTATGATCTCGAGAAGATTATCGAAAAATTCGCGCTGGAGGCCGACGGGGATTTTCTCTACATGCGCTTTTTCGACCTGCCCTTTCGCGTGGGGCGCAGGGACGGCGTGGCAGCGCAGCTCGAGGACGGAAAATGGACGGAATCGGGCTTCGACGCGAGCATGACGCTGTACGACATTCTCTGCGATTCCAAGCCCCACTGCCGGGCGAGCGGGCGATTTGCCAACGTCTGGAACCAGAAAAACGTCTCCTCCGCGCCCGACGGCGGGCTGTTTCAGTCCCGCGCAGCCGCCTTCGCCGGGCGGACGGAGGCGCTGGCCGCGGCCTGCGAAAAAATGGGCGGCGAAAAGGCCGGCGCGGGCGACGTGAGCTACAATCTGCCGGTGTTTCAGGCGCTGAAGCTGCGGCTGAGCTTCTGGGACGCGGACGACGAGTTTCCGGCCAGCCTTTCGCTGCTGTGGGACGAGAACGTGCTGGATTTCATGCGCTACGAGACGACGTTCTACGCCGCGGGCTATCTGCTCGACCGGCTGAGCGGATGGATGAACCGAATTTGACCCGGGCGGGGAAGGCGCACAGGACGCGGCTTCCCTGCTTTGCGAGGAGAAGAACATGAGTCAGGCTTGGGAAAAGCTGATCGAGACCGACGACGGCGCGCTTTTGAAGTGCCTGACGCTGTCGCGGGTGTCGATTTCGAAACAGACGGGCGACATGCGCGTGACCTTTCAGTCGTCGCGGATTCTGCGCCGGGACGAGTACAAGTTCGTCGCGTCGCGCATGGCCTCGGCCTTTCCGATGGTGCGCGTGCAGACGCGGGTGTGCTATTTCGCGCTGAGCGACGCGGTGCGCGCGGACTTGTCCGTGGCCTCGGGGCTGATGAAGGAGCAGATTCGCCACGAGAGCCCCGGCTCCATGCCGTTCATCGACTGGGAAGGCCGCGGATGGAGTCTGGACGGCGAGAAGCTGACCGTCTGCGTGTCCTCCGCCGAGGGCATGAACTATCTGAAGGCCCGCGGCGTGGACCGCATGCTGGAAAAGCTGATGGCCGAGCTGTTCGACATCCGCTGCTCCGTGGGCATTCAGCTCACCGGCGACGACGAGCGGCGCATCCGCGAGATCGCCGCCGCCCGCGCCCGGGAGGCCGAGGCGCTGGCCATGGACACGGCCAAGGCCGCGCAGGCCGCCGGCGGCGGAAAGAAGGCCGCGCCGGTGGACACGGTTTACGGCAAGCCCATCCACGACCCGGTGCTGCCCATGAACGAGCTGACCGAGGACGTGGGGCGCTGCACCGTGCGCGGCGAGGTCTCCGGGCTGGACATGCGCGACACCAAGAACGGCAAGACGAAGATCGTGTCGTTCCTGATGAGCGATTCCCTCGGTTCGGTCAACTGCAAGCTGTTTCTGGGCGGCCGGCGCGGCGGCGAGGACGCGAAGAGCATTCAGGCGCAGGCCGACGCGCTGTCGGCGGCGCTGAAGGACGGCAAGTGGATCACCGCCCGCGGCAGCTATCGCTACGACGACTTCAAGCGCGAGATGGTGCTGATGGTCAACGACATCATGGAGGCCGAAAAGCCCGTGCGCCGGGATACCGCGGCGGAAAAGCGCGTGGAGCTGCATCTGCACACCACCTTCTCCACCATGGACGCCTGCGCCACGGCTACCGACCTCATCAAGCAGGCGGCGGCGTGGGGCCACAGGGCCGTGGCCGTCACCGACCACGGCGTGGTGCAGTCCTTCCCCGAGGCCTTCGGCGCGGCCAAGAAGGCGGGAATCAAGCTGATTCCCGGCTGCGAGGGCTATCTCATCGAGGACGCGGCGGACATCGTCAAGGGCGCGTCGGACGAGACCCTCGACGGCACGCCCTTCGTGGTGCTGGACGTGGAGACCACGGGGCTGAACACCCACACCGACGAGATCATCGAAATCGGCGCGGTGCGCTTTGAAAACGGCGTGGAGGTGGCCGAGTTCTCCGAGCTCATCAATCCCGGCCGGCCGCTGCCGGAGAAGATCGTGGAGATCACGGGCATCACGCCCGGCATGCTGCGCGGCCAGCGGACGCTGAAGGAGGCCATGCCCGACTTCGCGAAGTTCTGTCAGGGCGCGGTGCTGGTGGCGCACAACGCCGAGTTCGACATGTCCTTCTTCCGGCGCGCGTTCCCGCTGATCGGGCGGAAGTTCGACTTTACCACCTTGGACACGCTGGCCCTTTCGCGCAATCTGTATCCGGGGTTCAAGAACCACAAGCTGGGCACGCTGTGCAAGCTGATGGGCGTTTCGCTGACCAACGCCCACCGCGCCGTGCACGACGCGCGGGCCACGGCCATGGTGCTGATGAAGATGCTCGCGGAGCTGAAGAGCCTGAAAAACATCTCCATGCTCCGGGAGATCAACACCTGCTTCGCCATCGACGCGGGCAAGAAGGCCTACCACATCATCCTGCTGGCCACCTCTCAGACGGGCATCACCAACCTCTACCGCATCGTCAGCGAGGGCCATCTGAATTACTTTCACCGCACGCCGCGCCTGCCGCGCAGCGTCATCCAGCGCTATCGCGAGGGACTGATCGTGGGCAGCGCCTGCGAATCCGGCGAGCTGTTCCGCGCCGTGCTGGCGGGAGAGAGCGACGAGACGCTGGAGAAAATCGCGAAATTCTACGACTATCTCGAGGTGCAGCCCATCGGCAACAACCAGTTCCTCGTGCGCGAGGGCGCGGTGGCCGACGACGAGGGACTGCGCGAGCTGAACCGCAAGATCGTCCATCTGGGCGAGAAGCTGAACATCCCGGTGTGCGCCACCGGAGACGTGCACTTCCTGAACCCCACGGACAGCATTTACCGCGCCATACTGATGGCCACCAAGGGCTTCGAGGACGCGGACTTCCAGCCGCCGCTGTACTTCAAGACCACGGACGAGATGCTGGAGGAGTTTTCCTATCTGGGGCGCGGCAAGGCGAAGGAGATCGTCGTGACCAACCCCAACGCCATCGCCGACCGCATCGGCGACGTGAAGGTGTTCCTGCCCCATCCCGAGGGAAAGGAGACCTTCCAGCCCTTCTGGCCCGAGGCCGAGGGCGAGCTGCGGGATCTGGTGATGAACAAGGCCGTTTCCATCTACGGAACGCCGCTGCCCGAAATTGTGCAGAAGCGCATCGACAAGGAGCTGGGCGCCATCATCGGCTACGGCTTCTCCACGCTGTACATGATCGCCGTGAAGCTGGTGGCCAAGTCCCTCTCGGACGGCTACATCGTCGGCTCCCGAGGCTCCGTCGGCTCGTCGCTGGTGGCCAATTTCTCGGGCATCACCGAGGTCAACTCGCTGCCGCCCCACTACGTCTGCCCCAAGTGCAAGCACAACGAATTCGACGTGCCGAAGGAGTATGCCACGGGCCTCGACCTTCCGCCGAAGAGCTGCCCCGTCTGCGGCGCGCCCATGGACAAGGACGGCTTCAACATCCCCTTCGAGGTCTTTCTGGGCTTCAAGGGCAACAAGGTGCCCGACATCGACCTGAACTTCTCCGGCGTATATCAGCCGGTGGCCCACAATTACATCAAGGAGCTGTTCGGCACGGAGAACTGCTTCCGCGCCGGCACCATCGGCACAATCGCCGAAAAGACGGCCTTCGGCTACGTGCGCAAGTACGCCGAGGAGCGCAATCTGAGCCTGCCCGCCGCCGAGATGGAGCGTCTGGCCCGGGGCATCACCGGCGTCAAGCGCACCACCGGCCAGCATCCCGCCGGCATGGTCGTGCTGCCCAAGGACTACGAGATCTATCAGTTCACGCCCATCCAGCACCCCGCCGACGACCAGACCACCGACACCATCACCACCCACTTCGACTTCAACTCCATGCACGACGTGCTGGTGAAGCTGGACGTGCTGGGCCACGACGACCCCACCATGCTGCGCAAGCTGCAGGATCTGACGGGCATCGCGCCCCAGGCCGTGCCGCTGCACGACCCGGAGGTGTTCGGCAAGATCATCTCGCTGTTCTCCGGGCCCGAGGCGCTGGGACTGACCGCCGAGGAGCTGGGCGTGGCCGAGAGCGGCACGCTGGGCGTGCCCGAGTTCGGCACCAAGTTCGTCCGCGGCATGCTCAAGGAGACCCAGCCCAAGTCCATGGAGGAGCTGATCCGCATCTCCGGCCTGTCCCACGGCACCGACGTGTGGGTGGGCAACGCTCAGGATCTGGTGCATCAGGGCGTTCCGCTGAAGGAGTGCATCTGCACCCGCGACGACATCATGAACCAGATGATCGCCTACGGCATCGACTCGGAGATCTCGTTCAAGACCATGGAGTCCGTCCGAAAGGGCAAGGGCCTCAAGCCCGAGATGGAGGAGGCGCTGGTGAATAACGATCAGGTGCCGCCGTGGTTCATCGACAGCTGCAAGAAGATCAAGTACATGTTCCCCAAGGCCCACGCCGTGGCCTACGTCACCATGGCGCTGCGCATCGCCTACTTCAAGATCTTCTATCCCTCGGCCTACTACTGCTGCTATCTTTCGCGCAACGCCGAGAGCTTTGACGCCACGCGCATGACCACCCGCAGCGTGGACGAGCTGCGCGGCATGATCGACGCCATCAAGGCGCTGGACAAATCCGAGCTGACCGCCGCCAAGGAGGACGAGAACACCATTCTCGAAATGCTGGTGGAGATGAACCTGCGCGGCGTGCACGTCCGCCCGGTGGACATCTACCATTCCTCGGCCACGGAATATCAGGTGATGGACAACGGCGAGATTCTGCCGCCCATCACGTCGCTGCCCGGCGTGGGCCAGTCGGCGGCGGAGGGACTGGTGGCCGCCCGGGAGGCCGGGCCGTTCATCTCTCAGGACGACATGCTCAGGCGCAAGGTGTCCAAGTCGGTCATCGAGACGCTCAAAAACGCCGGCTGCATCGACGATCTGCCCGAGAGCAGCCAGGTGACGCTGTTCGAATTCGGCGTGTAAGACCAAAGTACAGGAGAAAAAACCAATGGAAAACGCACAGGAAGCCAAGTTCAAGGTCATGACCGAATCGCCGGTGAAGCCGCTGGTCTGCCGTCTGGCCGCGCCCACCATCGTCAGCATGCTGGTCACGTCCTTTTACAACATGGCCGACACCTTCTTCGTCGGCCAGATCGACACCAGCGCGTCCGCGGCTGTGGGCGTGGTGTTCTCGCTGATGGCCGTCATTCAGGCCGTGGGCTTCTTCTTCGGCCACGGCTCGGGCAACTACATCTCCCGGGCGCTGGGCCGGCACGAGACCGAGGACGCGGAGCGCATGGCCGCCGTGGGCTTCTTCTCGGCGCTGGGCGGCGGAAGCGTCATCATGGTCTTCGGCCTTCTGTTCCTCAGACCGCTGGCGCGATGGCTGGGCTCCACGGAGACGATTCTGCCCTACGCGGTGAGCTACATGCGCCTGATCCTCATCGGCGCGCCCTACATGACGGCTTCGCTGGTGCTGAACAATCAGCTGCGCTTTCAGGGCAACGCCTTTTACTCCATGATCGGTCTGGTCTCCGGCGCGGTGCTGAACATCGCGCTGGATCCGCTGCTGATCTTCGTGTTCGACATGGGCATCGCCGGCGCGGCGCTGGCGACGATTCTCAGCCAGTTTGTCAGCTTCGCGCTGCTGTGGATCGGCGTGCAGCGCAGCGGCTCCCTGTCCATCCGGGCGAAGAACTTCCGCCCGACGAAAACGCTGTATCTGCAGGTTCTCAACGGCGGCACGCCGTCGCTGCTGCGGCAGGGGCTGGGCAGCGTGGCGACCATCTGCCTGAACGTGGCCGCCGGAGTCTACGGCGACGCGGCCATCGCCGGCATGTCCATCGTCACGCGCATCATGCAGTTCGCCAACAGCTGCCTGATCGGCTTCGGTCAGGGCTTTCAGCCGGTGTGCGGCTTCAACTACGGCGCGAAGAAGTACGGCCGCGTGAAGGAGGCCTTCTGGTTCTGCGTGCTGTCGTCCACGGGCTTTCTGGTGGCGCTGGCCGTCGTGGGCTATATTTTCGCCGCCCCCATCGTCACCGTGTTCCGCGACGATGCGAAGGTCATCGAGGTGGGCGTGGTGGCGCTTCGGATGCAGTGCCTGACCTTCCCGCTAGCGGCGTGGATCGTCATGTGCAACATGATGTCCCAGACCATCGGCAAGGCCTTCCGCGCGTCCTTCCTGGCCATGGCGCGTCAGGGGCTGTTCTTCGTGCCCGCGGTGCTGATTCTGCCCAAACTGCTGGGGCTGACCGGCGTGGAGATGTCTCAGACCGCGGCCGACCTGATCTCCTTCGCCTTCTCCATTCCCCTTCAGGCCAGCCTGCTGAAGGAAATGACCCGGGAAGAGCGCTTCTGGAAGAACTGACGGGAGGAACGAAATATGCTTAAGCAGACGAGCATGTTCGACCGCGCCGCGCCCCAGCCGCTGGCGGCGCGCCTGCGGCCCGAGACGCTGGACGAATTCGCGGGGCAGAAGCATCTGCTGGGCCCGGGGAAGGTGCTCCGGCGCATCATCGAGTCCGACGAGATTCCGTCGATGATCTTCTGGGGCCCGCCGGGCGTGGGCAAGACCACGCTGGCGCGCATCATCGCCCGGCGCACCCAGTCGGAGTTCATCGACTTCTCCGCCGTCAACAGCGGCGTGAAGGAGATCCGGCAGGTGATGGAGCGCGCCGAGGAGGGCCGCCGCATGGGTCTTCGCACGCTTCTGTTCGTAGACGAGATCCATCGCTTCAACAAGGCGCAGCAGGACGCGTTTCTGCCCTTCGTGGAAAAGGGCAGCATCGTGCTCATCGGCGCGACCACGGAAAACCCCTCCTTCGAGGTCAACGCGGCGCTTCTGTCCCGGTGCAAGGTGTTCGTGCTCCAGCCATTGACCGAGGACGAGATCACGGCGCTGCTGCGCCGGGCGCTCACGGACGAGCGCGGGCTGGCGGAGCAGCATGTCTCCATCTCCGACGACCTGCTTCGGCGCATCGCGGTCTTCGCCAACGGCGACGCGCGCAGCGCCCTGTCCACGCTGGAGATGGCGGCGCTCAACGGCGAGCTGAAGGATGACGAGCTGGTGGTGACCGAGGCGACGCTGGAGCAGTGCACGTCGCGCAAGTCGCTTCTCTACGACAAAAACGGCGAGGAGCACTACAACCTCATCTCCGCGCTGCACAAATCCATGCGCAATTCGGACGCGGACGCGTCGGTCTACTGGCTGGCGCGCATGCTGGAGGCCGGCGAGGATCCGCTCTACGTTGCCCGGCGGGTGATCCGCTTCGCCAGCGAGGACGTCGGTCTGGCCGATCCCGGCGCGCTGACGCAGGCGGTCGCCGCCTATCAGGCCTGCCATTTTCTGGGCATGCCCGAGTGCACGGTGCATCTGACTCAGGCGGTGGTCTACATGGCCCGCGCGCCCAAGTCCAACGCGCTGTACGTCGCCTACGAATCGGCGAAAAAGGACGCGCGGACGCAGCTGGCCGAGCCGGTGCCCATGCAGCTGCGCAACGCGCCGACGAAGCTGATGGCCGAGCTGGGCTACGGCGAGGGCTACAAATACGCCCACGACTACGCGGAGAAGAAAACCGACATGCAGTGCCTGCCCGATTCGCTGCTGGGCCGGAAATATCTGCCCGACTGACCGCGCCCCTTCCCAAACGGCGGCGAATCTGTTATAATGGCAGCACCGCCCAATTCGGCGGCGCGTCTGGCTCTGTCTTTTCCGCCATCTGCGGCATGCAGATTCCTCGATTTACCTCCAGTAAACCTTCGAAATCTGCATTTGCATCTGACGAAAAATCCATTCGCCGGCCAACCGCCTCATTTGTGCGGTGTTACCATAATGAAGAAAACCATGGAACAGGAGAGAATGCAAATGAAAAAGCTGCTCTGCGCGCTGCTGGCCATCGTGCTGCTGTGCGCCTGCGCCGCGGCCGAGACCGCGGACGTGACCGGAACCTGGTACCTCAACGAAATTCAGACCTCCGTCATGACCCTGAACCCCGCCATGCTGGGCATGGAGCTGGTTCTGACGCTGAACCCGGACGGCACCGCCGTCACCACCTCCACCGCCAGCGCGGAGCAGACGGGCGTCTGGGAGATGGACGGCGAGACGGTGAACGTGACCATCGCGGGCAACCCTCAGGCGCTGTCGCTGGATGAAAACGGCAATCTCGTGGGCGTGGAGGCCGAGACCGGCACCACGATGGTGTATGGCCGCGAAAAGGCCGAGGTGGTCTATTTCGATCCCGGCACGGCCCTCACCGACGTGACGCTGGCGGACTTCGACGGCACGTGGCGCGCCGCGATCGTGAACATGGGCGGCGTGGAAGTGCCCGCATCCGCCACCGGCGCGGAGATCACCATCGAGCTGTCCGGCGGCAATGGCACCGTGACCGAGCTGGCCTCCGGCGCCGACGAGCCGCGAACCTACGCGGTGACCGGCGAGCTGGCCGACGGCGTGCTGACCATCACCGAGGCCGATTCCGACGCGGATACCCCCGCAGGCATGGCGCTGCAGCTCTACGACAGCGGCGTGATGGTCTATGCCGAGGGCGACATGGGCGTGATCTACTTCGAGCGCGCCGAGACCGCCGAAAGCGCGGCGTAAGAACCGATGAAACCGCCGCCGGAGCATCGTCTCCGGCGGCGGTTTTGCATGCCCTCCCGTCTTTACAAAGGACAAACGTTTTGTTATAATAAACGCGCATAAATGATGCACAGGAGGACAACGACGATGAAAAAGCTGCTCTGCGCGCTGGTGGCGCTGGCAATGCTCTGCGCCTGCGCGGCGGCCGAGGAAGCGGATGTGACCGGAACGTGGTATCTCGCTGAGGGTTACATTGACGGAGTGAGCCTAAATCCCATCCGGATGGGCATGGAAGGGACGATGATCCTTCGGGCGGACGGCACTGTGGACATGGACTTGCAGTGGGTACTTTTGGACTTGATCGCGGAAACGGGAATCGATCCGTTCGAGGAGGAACCGCCTGCCGAGATACGATGGAAAATGGACGGCGGCAAGGTCATTCTGATCAATGAGAACAATGAAACGACGGAGCTGACGCTGGTCGATGGTAGCCTCGTGCACCCCCTGTCGGAGGGCGACTCACTGGTATTCGGCCGTGAAAAACCGGCCGCGAACTATTTCGATCCCGGCGCGCCGCTCGCGGACGCGGCGCTGGAGGACTTCGACGGCACGTGGAACGCCACGGTTGTCAACTTTGCCGGCATGGAGGTCACCGTGGGGGAAATGCTTCTGGAGATAACCGTCGAGCTGTCCGGCGGCAGCGGCACCATCACCGATTCCAGCTACGGCATTGATGAGCCGATAACCTACGCGGTGACCGGCGAGCTCGTCGACGGCGTGCTGACCGTCACCAAAGTGGAGCCCGAGACGGACGAGGCCTCCATCATGACGTTTACGCTCTGCGACAGCGGCGTGATGGTCTATTCCAGTGATAGTCTTTTGATCTACTTCGAGCGCGCCGAAGGCGCGGAGGAATAGCCACCTGCGCGCTCTGGCCTTTGCAAAGCGCAGCCGCCCTGTTGCAATAAACGCGCAGATTCAAACGACTGACGGGAGGACAACGACGATGAAAAAGCTGCTCTGCGCGCTGCTGGCGCTGGCGATGCTCTGCGCCTGCGCCATGGCCGAGACCGCGGATGTGACCGGGACGTGGTATCTCAACGAGATCAAGCTCGGCGAGGAGCGCATCAATCCCGCCGCGATGAATCTGGAGCTCGCCTTCACGCTGGATGAAAACGGCGCGTTCGTCGATGAATACGATTGGGCCGTTATCCGGTCGATGGCGGGGATGGAGGAAGCGAACCCCGGCGAGGAACCGCTCGAGGGCGCGTGGGAAATGCGCGGCGACAGCGTGATCGTCACCATCGAAGACTCCGCGATGAAGTTTGCGCCTGTTGACGGCAGTCTCGTATTCGACAGCTCCGCATTGGACGACGTTTCCTCTCCCGAGATCAATATCCGTCTGACCTTTCGCCGGGAAAGGCCGGAGGCGGACGTCTTCGATCCCGGCACGGCGCTCTCCGACGTGACGCTGGCGGACTTCGACGGCACGTGGAACGACACGCTTACACAGATTGGCGGCAGGGAACTCACCCCGGCGGAAATCGGGATGGAAATAACCATCGAGTTGTCCGGCGGCGAGGGGCGCTTCCTTCTAAAGTACGAGGCCTCCGCAGAGACGATCGAATTTTCGGTGGTCGGCGAGCTGACGGCGGACGGAGCGCTGATCCTCTCCGACGCGGACGGGAACGCGCAGTCCGCGCTGTACCGCCTGTACGACAGCGGCGTGATGGTCTGCCTGGAGGAAGGCGAAGGCGGATTGTCGGGTGCGATCTATTTCGAGCGCGCCGAAGCGGGCGCGGAGGAATAGCCGCCTGCGCGCCCCATAGCCCTCCCTTCGACATTTTTCCCGAAATGTGATATTATTTAGGCAAGTTTTGAGAATGGTTGCAAGTTTGCGCCAAAGTGATTATAATGTAGATAGAAATGTGTTATTCGGGGTGATTTCATGTCTATGTATCCGCTCATTCTGATTGCCGACGACGATCCGGTCGTGCACGAGTCGCTGGGACTGTATCTCGAATCGGAGGGCTATGAGCATCAGAGTGCTTACGACGGGCAGCAGGCTTTGGAAATGGTCGAAAGCCTTCATCCCGATTTGATCGTGCTGGATCTGATGATGCCGCGGGTTTCGGGCATCGACGTGTGCCGCACCGTGCGCCAGACGAGCACGCTGCCCATCATCATGCTCACCGCCAAGGGCGAGGAGATCGACCGCATTCTCGGCCTGGAGCTGGGCGCGGACGACTACATCGTCAAGCCCTTCAGCCCCCGCGAGGTGCTGGCGCGCATCAAGGCGGTGCTGCGCCGCTTCTCCGAAAAGACCGGCGACGAGGACAGCTCCATCATCCGCCTGCCGCAGCTGGAGATCAGCCTGGAGAACTATCAGGTCAAGGCCGCGGGCAAGGTCATTCCCTGCACGCCCAAGGAGGTCGAGATCCTGCACATGCTGACCAGCAACGTCGGCCAGGTGTTCTCCCGCGAGCAGATTCTCTCCCGCGTCTGGGGCTACGACTATTTCGGCGACACCCGCACGGTGGACGCGCACATCAAGCGCATTCGCCAGAAGCTGCCTCAGGAAGGCGTGCCGTGGGCGCTGAAGACGGTCTACGGCGTGGGTTATCGGTTTGAGGTCAACGCATGAAAAAACAAAGCGTGCTGATTCGGCGCGCCCTCCTCTTTACGGCGATCGTCCTCACTGCGGCGATCGCCGTCGGCCTGCCAACGGGTCTTTTGCTGAGCCGGAACGCGGCGGTGCGCGCCGCGCGGCAGGAGCTTCTGCCCGAGGCGCGGCTGATGGCCGCGGCGGCGCAGTCCGGCGACGGC
>ULQJ01024029.1_pt1 | contig 18633 bp, 17 predicted proteins | sample 1954331 | NCBI WGS metagenome assembly ULQJ01 (sample SAMEA4835651, study PRJEB28245) | human gut metagenome | biome: gut microbiome; material: fecal sample | place: Denmark | collected 2008 | reverse complement strand
GGGGGGAGCCATACCAAACTATAAAGCACTAAAAAGGATTAAGGAATATTGTAACCAGCATAATATAGATTTTGAATTGGATAAAATTTTGAAGGAGAATAAGCGATGAATGTTATTAGCTTGTTTAGCGGGTGTGGAGGATTAGACCTTGGATTTGAAAAAGCAGGTTTTAATATACCTGTTGCCAATGAATTTGATAAAACTATCTGGGATACCTTTGAGGCAAATCATCCCAAAACCAAATTAATAAAAGGTGATATTAGGAATATCAAGGAAAGTGATTTCCCTGATGAGATTGATGGCATTATTGGTGGTCCCCCTTGCCAGTCATGGTCAGAAGCCGGAGCACTACGAGGAATTGAGGACGATAGAGGCAAGTTGTTTTTTGACTATATTCGCATTTTAAAAGACAAACAGCCTAAATTTTTCTTAGCAGAGAATGTTAGTGGTATGCTTGCAAATAGGCATTCAAAAGCTGTGCAGAATATTATTTCGATGTTTGAGGAATGTGGATATGATGTTTCAATTACACTTGTGAACGCCAAGGACTATGGAGTCGCACAGGAAAGAAAAAGAGTATTCTATATTGGATTCAGAAAGGATCTTCATATTAATTTCAAATTTCCAGAAGGTTCAACAAAAGATGATAATAAGAAGATTACTCTAAAAGATGTTATCTGGGATTTGAAAGATACTGCCGTACCCGCCGGAGAAAAAAATCACAGGAATCCCGATGCAATAAATAATAACGAATATTTTACGGGAGCGTATTCTACTATATTTATGAGTCGAAACCGAGTAAAGTCCTGGGATGAACAAGGATATACCGTACAAGCATCAGGTAGACAATGTCAGCTTCATCCGCAAGCGCCCAAAATGATAAAATTTGGAAAAAATGATTGTAGATTTGTTGAGGGAAAAGAGAATCTTTATAGGCGAATGACAGTTAGAGAAGTGGCTAGAGTTCAAGGATTTCCAGATGATTTTAAATTTATTTATGATGCAGTAGACACAGGGTATAAGATGATTGGAAATGCAGTTCCTGTTAATCTTGCTTATGAGATTGCAACGGCAATCAGAGAGACTTTAGAAAAATAAAAAAATGGAGAGATGTATTGTATTAACCAATTGCATCTCTCCATTTTTCATTCATAAATTTTACTTGTGTCTTCTACATTTTCACTATTTAAGTCGTCAGTTGTTTTTACTCCGAGCATATCCATAGCGGCTTTTAAACGGGCATAGACATAATCACCACCTTGCTCAAGAGGGGTATCAAACTGAATTTTGCAATCAAGTTTTCCATTATTTTCAAACCAGTCAACATATACTGCAAGGGGTCTGTTCCCATCATATTTTTCGCGGAAAGTCCTGTAGTTCAATGCTTTACAAGCAAAATAAACATCTGGATGAGAATCGACATAATTCTCAATTGTGATAAGAGAATCAATAGCTTCTTGAATGGTATTAATATGAGTATTCTCAAAAATAATATAATTTGCAACACCACTGAAAGGAATCTGTTCTCCGTTTACAGTGGCATCACGCTTATCACCTTTGAGATTAGTCCCTGCGTAAACATCGATAATTTGTTCTCGCGTTAACTGCATATTTCCACTCAACCGCCCGCCTTCGACATTTAACAATTCAAACTTCCAACCAAGTGTAATTGCCCCTTTATCAGTTTTGCCAAGTTTTTCTTTATAGATTAACGTGTGGGATAAAAACTCGTCTTGAAGAGCATAAGTAGCATTAGAAATAATATTTTTCCAGTCGGATCCGAAGAGCTGCTCTGCACGTTCAGCATTGGTTTTATTTTCGAGAAAATCGGCATTTTGCTTTTTAAATGAGATTTTAAATTCAGCAATATTGCGGTAAGCATCCTCAGCGGAGATATAAATATCTGTTTTAGGTTCTCCTTTACTGCATGTTGGTTTACCCGAATTTATGACGGTATAACCTACGCCGTTATATGCAAAAGTAGCCCCCACATTAAAAAGTGATAATATATGTCGTTCTGCGTCACCAAATGTCTTTGCCATAATAATCTCCTTATTTTTATAAAAGTATTTTCTTTTAAACGAATCGTTCACTATTTTCATTATACTTTCGACATCGCAGCTTAACTCCATGCATATTTTCAAAAAGAACATTAATCGTTATTTGGGTCACTTACATAGTTTGACAATAGAATTTAAACTGGTGTCGCATTTTTTGCTAAATTACCTCAGTATAATACGTTTATCCAACAATAAATGTTATAACTTTTTATGGGCGTAACACATATATCGCTCCTTTCCTACTATTAAATTGAGGGATTGAAAACACCATTTAAAGATCCATATCAATCCATTATTCATACTCATTTAGGCAAATAAAATTTTCATTGTTTGAAATTGTATCATACGAAAAACAAATAGTAAATGAAATTTATAAAAAAGAGAGATTTCACATGAAATCTCTCCAGTGCATCGAAAAAATATTTTCGTCAGTCTCACGGGCACCGGTTTCACGGTGCCCGTAGTTTTATCTTGTCTCATCCATCCAATCGGACAGGCGCGTCATGCTTTTTTCGCTGCCGACAGCATAGAGAATATCGCCCTCACGGAACATATAATCGGGATGCACATTGTCTGTCAAATTTCCGTTGTTTTCTATAGCGATTATGTTTACTCCGAACCTTCCCCGCATATCGGCGGACATTATCGTCATTCCGACGATCTTACGCGGAACTTCAAGCTTAAGGAGATTCAGCTTTCGGCTCAGCTGAACAAAGTCCAGCATATTGGGAGTTTCCAGTTTGTGGGCGAGTCTGACTGCCATATCCCTCTCGGGGTAGACGACTTCTGCGCCGAGCTTCTTGAGTATCTCGCCCTGCTCGGCGCTCGCGGCCTTTGATATGACCGTCGGCACACCGAGAGAGACAACGTTGAGAGTAGTCAGAATCGAAGTGTCCATCTTTTCTCCGATGCAGACCACCACGACGTCGCAGTTTTGTATTCCGGTCTCCGAGAGAGTCTTTTTGTCAAAGCTGCTGACCACAAAAGCATTTTCTGTATATTCGCGCATCTCGCGCACCTTTTCCTCGTTTCCGTCGATTACGAGCGGCTCCGCGCCCGCTTTCGCAAGCTCCACAGCCAGAGCCGAGCCGAAGCGCCCGAGTCCGATTATTCCGTAAGATTTGCTGTCGCTTTTTGATTTTTTAAACATCTTTGTCCTCCGTTCTCAGCCTATGGCTATGTTTCCGTCGGGATATTTTATTCGATCTCCGTTTGTGAAGTACCAGAGAGTCGCTATTGTAAGCGGCCCCAAGCGGCCGATATACATCATGACTATTGATGTAAGCTTGCTCGCGGTGCAGAGTCCCGTGGTTATCCCGGTAGTGAGTCCCACCGTGCCGAACGCGCTCGTCATCTCGAACAAGGCATCCCTTATTGCTATATCCGGCTCAAAGGCGCAGAGCATAAACGTTCCCACTGCTATCACACTTATACCCATGACCGCTATGACCGACGCTTTGCGGAACACACCGTGCGGCACAGAATAGTGAAAAGCCTTTCCCGAGGTGTTTGTCGCGGCGGTCTTTATGCCCTGTATCAGCGCAAACAGCGTGCTCGTCTTTATTCCGCCGCCGGTGGAGCCTGGCGACGCGCCGACGAACATTAAAAAGATCATAGCGAGCAGTCCCGCGTTTGAAAATTCGCCGAGCGAATATGTCGAGAAGCCCGCCGTCCTCGCAGTAACGCTGTTGAACAGGGCTCCTATCCACGGCATATCCTCGGTAATTCTGAAAATCACCGCGCCGCCGACCGTCAGCGCGACGCTCATCGTGAGCACTACTTTTGTGTGCATGGAAAATCTGCGCCAGCGAAATCGCTTTTCGACAATCTCGCGGATAACGAGAAAGCCGATTCCGCCGAAGAATATCAAAAGGCAGGTCACGAGATTTAAGAACACATCCTCTTTGTAGGCGGAGAGGCTTTGGAAGTTTCCGAGGATATCGAAGCCGGAGTTGTTGAACGCGGCGACGGAGTGAAAAAAGCTTATTCCGAGAGCTTTGAGCGGCGGGTAATCGCGCACGAAAACAATGAAGCTCAGCGCCGCACCGACAAGCTCAAATGCCGCCGTAGTCAAAAACACGCTTTTTATAAATTTTACTATTCCCTTGCCTGAGTCGAGATTCATCGCATCGCGCAAAACACGCCGACCTTTCAGATTTATTCTCTTTCCGACCGCTAAGATAACGCCCGCGCCCATTGACGCGACTCCGAGTCCGCCTATCTGTATCAGTGCCGCAACAACGAACTGACCGAACGCGGTGAACGTGTCCCCTATATCGACGGTCACGAGTCCCGTCACGCAGACGGCGCTCGCCGAAGTGTAAAGCGCGTCTATGTATTTTAAGTCTACGCCGTTTCGCACGCTACACGGCAGCATCAGCAGACCCGAGCCTATAAATATCGCGGCTGCAAAACCGAGCGCAATTATTCTTGCAGACGACATTCTTTTTAACAGCTTTCTCATAATTCACCTCGTATCCCGTAAAAAAGACCTTCGGCAGAATCGGTCTGCCAAAGGTCTTGCTTCATTCACGGCCAACGCCGCCAATGTCCGCTGCCAGCACAGCTCCTGTGCGGTTGGTGACAGGCGGATGGGTAACCCATAGCTACTCCCCATTGGTTGTGGCTTAATTATATCCCTTTGCGGGCGAAAGTCAATATATTTATGAAAAAATTATCCGACATTAAAAGCAGAAAAGGTCTGCCGAGCTAATCGACAGACCCATGTCTTTATGAAATTCCTATTAATAAGCGAAAGTGTACTGCTGCTGCCATGTGCCGGTGAAGTTAGCATCGATACCAACATTGCTATTACCGAAGGTAAGTTTGCAGACAACATTTGCCGGCTCGCTGACATTGATGCTCGCGAGAGTACCGTCCGCGTTGAGCACGAAAGTGAATGTGCCGCTCTGATAATTAACCTTCGTACTCTTCGGGCTGAAGGGTTTAAAATCATCCGGAGTCAGCGAAAGCGTATCAAAGCAAGAGCCATGATGCTTGGGAACAAATGTAAGCCCCTCGCCGCTCTCGGTAACGAGAGTGATGCTGACCTTCCAGCCGCTGCCCTGTTTGACGCAGGAAGCCGCCTTGACACCTGCGGGATCGACTTTATAGGAAGCGCGCTTTGCCGCGGGCAGGAAGCTTGCAAGAGTCGTGCCATCGGAAGCCTTGCCGCCGTTAAAAGTTTTTGTCGCGGTCTTGGGATAATCGTTGGGAAGAAGGGGCTCTGCCTTAGTAATAAGGTCGATTCCGAGAATCTTGTCGGGGTTAAGGCTGTTGATCTTCGAAGTTGTTCCCTGAACTCTCTTGACAGAGACCTTACCGGTGTAGCTCTTCATAGCCGAAGCGTACTTGTTGAAGAACGCAACGATCTCAGCCTTGCTGCCGTTGACGGGAGCCTTGATTTCGGCTGCGGGCTTGTTGCCCTGCTGGCCGCCCTGCTGACCCTGAGTAGCCGCCTCGCTGCCGCCCTCGGAGGGTGCGACTGCCGTGCTGTCGTCAGCGGTGCTCTCTGCCGCGTTGCTCTCCGCGTCGCCCGCCTGGGTGTCCTGAACGTCTGCGTTCGCGTCCTGCGAGCTCTCAGCCGTTGTGTCGTTCTTGTCGTCCTTGCCCTTACATGCCGCAAATGCAAATATCATTATCAGCGCGAGCAGGATAGCAATAATTCTCTTCATAGTTTGTCTCCTTTCATCTTTCGGCAGAGCATCCTCTGCCATGTTACGATTCAAGTTTACTTTATGTTTATTCGTTTGTCAAGAGAATAAACTTTATTTTATATTTCCATAATTTCCATAATTTTTTATCGATTTTTGTGCATTATATATTATATTCGTTCTTTATACAATATATAATAATTCGCCGCATTCCGGGCACACTATACAGCGAAAAAGAACAGAAAGGGTGCATAAAATGAGCAAAGACACACTTGAGCTGCTGCGAGAATGCGACAGCGGAATAAAGATGGCGGTCGGCAGCATTGACGAAGTGAGCGGACACATAAAGGACGAGGATCTAAAAAATCTGCTCGAAAAGAGCAAGGAGGAGCACAGCCAGCTCGGCGGTACGATAAAAGAACAGCTGGCATCGCTCGGCGACGACGGCAAAGACCCGGGGATAATGGCGAAGAGCATGTCGTGGATAAAAACCAACGTCAAGCTCGGCATGAACGACTCGGACAGGACGGTCGCAGGGCTGATGACCGACGGGTGCGACATGGGCATAAAGAGCCTGACCCGTTACCTCAACGAATATAAGGGCGCGGACGGCGCTTCGCGCAGCACGGCACGCCGCCTAATCGGCATAGAAGAGAATCTTCTCTGCGGACTGAGGCCGTATCTGTGATATATTTATTTGCAGGACGGCTGCATTATTTTATAAAATCACGCCCACCGCGGCGCTTCGGACGAAGCTGCTGCGATGGGCTTTTTCGTCATATCCCGCAACAAAAAAATATCCCGCAACCTGAAAATATTTATACGCTGCAAATTAAAAAACGGCACTCCCGATTGAGAGTGCCGCTATGTATTTTAATTATTTGAGCATGCCGTGCTCTTTTGCATATTCGTAATACGCCTCGATGCTGCGTCTTCTCGCCTCGTTGACGCTCGAACCGGTTCTGGTGACGGTCGTCATCGGGATACCCTGCAGGCTGACGAGATACTTTGCGCTCGCGTTGAAGCCGCTGTCGATAGCGTTGTCGAGCAGGATTATCTCGTTGAAAGTCTCTCTCGCCTTGACTATGTCCTTCTCGACGAAGAACTCGTCATACATCTTGCGGAACAGATTTGCGCCGCAGGAAGTCGGGGTTGCGCACACGCCGCGCGCGCCCGCCATATATGCATCAAACAGCAGCGGGATGTTCGCCTGGAGCACTGCGGAATCGCCCTGAACGGCGATTTTGTCCTTTATTCCCGCCATGGTGCAGGTGGTGTCCTTTATTCCGTGGAATCTGCCGGTCTTGACCAGCTCTCCGTATGCCTTGCCGGACATATTGCACGGCTGCATTCCCGGGAACTCATAGAGAATTATCGGCAGAGTAGTATATCCCGCGAGCTCGCTGAGATATTCAACAAGTCTCTGGTCGTTATCGGCATAGCCCTTTGAGACGAAAACGAGTCCGTCAACGCCGGTCTGCTCCATGCGCTTGACCTCTTCGACCTGCATATGCCATGTCGGCTCAAGGTTCGCCGTGGCGACGACTTCCGCGCTGCCGGAGTGCTTTGCGGCGATAGTCGCGCACTTGACTCTCTCCTCGGGAGTGAGCGTCGTCATCTCGGAGCTTCCGCAGACGGAGAACAGATGATGGGTTCCTCTCTCGACCTGCCACTCGACATACTGCGCGTAGACATCGTAATCTATCGACTTATCCTCTTTGAACGGGGTGAGCAGGAGGGAATAAACTCCCCTGTAGCTCTCGGGCTTATCAGTAAACATTGTTTCCACCTTCCGGATATTGTTTTTTCCAACGCTGATATCTTACTCCACAATGCACAAAAATGCAATAGAAAAAGGCTATTTGTTGCATTTGCTCTTGAAAAAACTACGGATTTCGATATAATTATTATTGATATTTATGCCGCCCGATGCGGCTTCGATTTTTTTACAAAAGGAGCAGATAAATGAAAAAACGCAGTATGGTATGCCGACTCGGAAAGTTTCCCCAGCTGACGAGAACGGTATTCACCTCCGCCGACGGTCTCGCGTCGGACAACATAACCGCGCTCTGCTACGGCGCGGACAACTGCCTCTATGTCGGAACGGACAGAGGTCTTTCAAAGATAGACGGAAAGAAAATAACCACGGTCGATATCGGCATTGAAAACGCGCCGATATCCATGCTCTTCTGCGCAAACGACGGGCATATCTTCGTCGGCACGGGCAAGAGCATAATCGAGCTCAGCGGCAAAAAAATTATAGCGTCCCGCGAGTTCTCGTCCGATGCCGTCGCAATGAAGCAGGACTGCGACAACGTCACATGGATTCTCACAAAGACCGTTCTCTACCGCTTCCCGCAGGGGGCTAAAGAATTCGATCTTAAAATCGGCGTGCCCGGCAAGGGCAGCTGCATCGCCGTTTTCGGCAACAACAAAGTCTATGTCGGAACCGAGAGCGACGGTCTCCATGCGCTCGTCGGCAAGAGATGGCACTGGTCGGAGCTCATGGAGGGCGTGACCGGAATACTCAGCAACAACATATCCTGCCTCGACATTGACCCCGCGGGCGATGTCTGGATAGGCACGGACAAGGGCGTCTGCGTCTACGACGACAACAGCTACTGGCTCGACAATTCTAAGATAACCGGTCTGCCCAAAGGCGAGATAACCGGCATGGTGACCGACAGCGAGGGCAGAAGATACTTCACGACCTCCTGCGGTCTCATAATCCTCCACAACGGCAAGCTCTCATATTACGGCTACAAGCGCTGGCTGCCTGATATGCATGCAACCGGCATCGTCCTCTCGCCCGACGGCAGCTTCTGCGTCTCCACCGCCTCCGGCGGCATCAGCGTTTTCAAGACTGAGATGATGACGCTCGAAGAGAAGGCAAAGAGACTTCGCGCATTCAGCGAGAAATACAACGTCCGCAAGGACGGCTTCGTGCTCGAGCGCGCGCTTGAGCATGAGGGCGTTGTGTCCGAAAATGAAGGCTATGTCTGCACCGGCGACAACGACGGACTCTGGACGGGGCTCTATCTCGGCGCGCTGTGCTTTGAATACGCCTGCACCAAGGACCCGGAAGTTCGCGCCGCGGCTCACCGCTCGCTGCTCGCGATGATAAAGCTCACCGAGATAACGGGTATAGAGGGCTTCACCGCCCGCTCGATAAGATACATCGACGAAGCCGGCTACGGCACGGGCGTGCGCCACGAATGGCACCACACCGCCGACAAGGACGGCAACGAGCTCGAGTGGCTCGGCGAGACCTCGTCCGACGAGATGGTCGGTCATTTCTACGCATACTCGAACTACTTTGATCTCGTCGCGGACGATGAGGAGAAGAAGCTGATAGCCTCCGTTGTCAAGAAGATTCTCGACCATATTCTCGACAACAAATTCAGACTCGTTGACACCGACGGCGTGCCGACCACATGGGCAAACTGGGACCCCGATCTGCTCAACAACGACCACAAGTGGATATATGAAAAGGGAACGAACTCGCTTCAGATTCTGACCTTCCTCAAGGCGGGATATCATATCACCGGCGATAAGAGATACGAAGATGCGTTTGAATATCTCATCAGGGACAAGCACTTCGCCATGAACCTCATGCAGTACAAAATCCTTGACGGCCACCTGCTCCACATTGATGACAACCACGATTTCCTCATGATATCGCTGCTCATGCGCTATGTTGACGACCCGAAGCTTCGCTCCGTGTTCGCCATGGGTCTGACGCATCACTGGGACGACGAAAAGGCGGAGCACAACGCGTTCTTCAACTTCGTCTACGGCGCGTGCACGGGCGAGCAGTGCGACATCGAGACTTCCATAGACGAGCTTGCGGACTACCCGATGGATCAAATTCTCTGGACGCTCTACAACAGCTGGCGCGATCTCGACTGGGACATACGCCCGACAGAGGTCGGCATGATCCCGCAGCTCTATCACCCGCTCCCGGCGCACGAAAGGCGCATAAACAGCTGCGACAGCAACCGTTTCATCGCGGACTCCGGCATCGCCGGCGAAGCCGAGCGCCTGTTCACGAAGTCGGACGACCCGACGGCGTTCACGATGTTCCCCGGCACGGGCGATGACCACGGAATGTACCTCATGGCGTGCACAAACTACACCCACCCCTACTGGTTCGCGCGCTACTACGGACTAATCGAAGAGGCGGAATAAAATATAAAACAAAGCAAAAATCCTACCCGGGATGGGTAGGATTTTTTGTTGCAAGTAAAAGTGAGCAGTGGAAAGGCTCGCGATATCAGCGGATATCATTCGCACGCGAAATCTGCGCAATTTTATTTTTTCTCAAAACTCACGGACTTTTCTTTCATCGAGATTTTCCCGACCTGGTAGCCGTAGTTTGTAAGCTCCTTTTTGAAATTCAGAAACGAGTGGTCTATCGGCACGCCAGCGATATTTTGTATTTTATCAAAAGTGAGCTTCAGCGACTGCGCGCCGCTGTTTTTGACATATTCCCAAAGTGTGTTGTATTTGCTCCTTTTTTCGCCTCATTATTCGTCAATATAGCTGTTTCTCTTTCCGAGCACCCACGGGATATCCGCATCGAAGTCGAGCTGAATAACAGGAAGAGGAAAATCCGGCTCCGGCATGTCGATACGGTCGCTGAACGAAACGCCAAAATTCGGCGAGAGCGGATATGTTGCTTTTTCGTCCCAACAGGCTGTAGAGTCGCTTGTCGGTTTCCACGCGCTTTTGCCGCCGAGTAAAGTTCCGCAGATGTGGCAAAATCCGCCGTAGTACAGCGTGTTTTCGTCTTTGGCGCAATAGACATAACATTCGCAGATTTTTTTCATGTCAACGCCGAGCGCGGAGAAAAAGTCCCGGATATTCTGCGGAAGTTTGTCGACGGCTCTCTCGAAGTTAAGACACCCGTCGCATTGGCACCCCTCGCTGACCGTTTTGGCGCGGTCATAGAACTGCCGTGTCTTTTCAACATCAACATCGATTTTGTATTCGCCGAATTGAAATATCAAGTTTTGCACCTCCGATATGAGCGGTTTCTTTGATTATATCAGCAAAGCGCGGAAAAATCCATCGGGATATGCAAAAAGGACGCAGTTTGCACTGCGTCCTTTTTCTGTTCTGTTGTGCTTATCAGCTGTGCTTTTTGCCCTTTTGCTGATTCGCGCTGTGGCAGGGGCCTGCCATAGCACAGTGGGCACAGTTGCAGCCGCAGGAGGATTTGCCTTTTTTCTTATTTTTTACGAGGCTGAATATTATCAGCGCCACGATAACGGCAAGCACAAGGCATATTATAATGGTTGCAATATTCTTTGATAACCACGCAAGCATTTCGGAAGACTCCTTTCACAGCATATAGCTTGGTTTATTTTGTGACCTTTACATCGGATGCGAGCTTCGTGGCTTCCTTGTAGGGGCGCACGAGCATGAAGATTATCAGGGCGAGGAACGCGAACGCGAACACAAGGCTCACTATATCGACCGCGCCGTGGATGTTGCCGGTGAAGAGGTTGCCGAACTGGTTTATCATAAGGGAGATAACATAGGCGAAGCCGCACTGATAGCCGATTGCGAACCAGGTCCACTTTGCGCTGTTCATCTCACGCTTGATAGCTCCGATAGCTGCGAAGCAGGGAGCGCACAGGAGGTTGAAGACGAGGAACGAATAAGCGGTTATGCCGGTGAACGCCTTTGCAAGGGTTGCATAAACGTTGCCCTCTGCGCCATAGAGGATGCCCATCGTACCGACGATGTTCTCCTTTGCGACAAGTCCGGTGATTGAAGCGACGGTAGCCTGCCAGTTGCCCCAGCCGAGCGGAACGAAGATCCAGGCGATAGCCGAGCCGACCTTTGCGAGCAGGGACTGATCAAGCTGATCCTCTGCAAGCATTCCGAAGTGGCCGTCTACGAAGCCGAAGTAAGAGGTGAACCAGACAACGATAGTTGAAAGAAGGATGATTGTACCTGCCTTCTTGATGAAGGACCAGCCGCGCTCCCACATGGAGCGGAGGACGTTCTTGAGTGTCGGCCAGTGATAGGCGGGAAGCTCCATAACGAACGGAGCGGGATCGCCGGAGAACATCTTGGTCTTCTTGAGCATGATGCCCGAGCAGATGATAGCCGCCATGCCGATGAAGTAAGCGGAGGTCGATACCAGAGCGGAGCCGCCGAAGAGCGCGCCTGCGATCATGGCGATGAACGGTACCTTAGCGCCGCAGGGGATGAAGGTTGTTGTCATTATGGTCATACGGCGGTCGCGCTCATTTTCAATGGTACGCGAAGCCATGATTCCGGGAACGCCGCAGCCGGTGCCGATAAGCATCGGGATGAAGGATTTGCCGGAGAGACCGAACTTGCGGAATATACGGTCAAGGACGAATGCGATACGGGCCATGTAGCCGCACGCCTCAAGGAATGCGAGGAGCAGGAACAGGACGAGCATCTGGGGAACGAAGCCGAGCACCGCGCCCACACCCGCTACGATACCGTCGTTGATAAGTCCGCTGAGCCAGTCGGCCGCGCCGACCTTTTCAAGTCCGTTGCCGACGAGAACCGGAATGCCGGGCACCCACACGCCGTAAGCGGCGGGATCGGGCTCGTCGAAGCCCTTCTCTTCAAGGTACTTGACAGCGTCAACATAGGTCATGCCTACTGTTGCTTCTTTGTCAGCCTTGGAGAGGTTTGCGGGGATTGCCGAGTAATAAGCGGTCATGGCGTTGACGGCGAGGGTCTCCTCATCCTCAACATCAACCGTTGCGGTGTCCGCTGTGGGCTGATAAGCCTTCATCTCGGCAAGAGCCTTGTCGGCGTCAAAATCTTCTGCGCCGAAGTCAATGCCGGTGAATGCGCTGACAGCCTCGGTAGCTGCGGTGTAGTCGTCAGCGTCGGTCGAATAAGCCTTCGAGCCGATGCCGAGCAGGTGCCAGCCGTCGCCGAACACTCCGTCGTTCATCCAGTCGGTCGCGAACGAGCCGACAGTGACCATGGAGATGTAGTAGACGAGGAACATGATAACTGCGAATATCGGAAGTCCGAGCCAGCGGTTTGTGACGACCTTATCGATCTTGTCGGAGGTCGAAAGCTGACCGACATTCTTCTTTTTGTAGCAGGCTTTTATGATAGATGCGATATAGATATATCTCTCATTGGTGATAATCGACTCCGCGTCATCGTCCATCTCTTTTTCGACTGCCTGAATGTCGCCCTCGATGTGCTCAAGGGTCGCCTTGTCGAGGTTGAGCTTCGCAAGCACCTTGTCGTCGCGCTCGAAGATTTTTATAGCGTACCATCTCTGCTGCTCCTCGGGGAGTCCGTGGACGGCGGCCTCTTCAATGTGCGCGAGAGCGTGCTCGACGGAGCCCTCAAAGGTGTGCATCGGGAGGGTCTTGGTGCTCTTCGCCGCCTCGATTGCCGCCTCGGCGGCGTCCATGACTCCGTCGCCTTTAAGGGCGGAGATCTCAACTATCTTGCAGCCGAGCTGGCGGGAGAGCTCATCGACGTTTATCTTGTCGCCGTTCTTCTTAACGACGTCCATCATGTTGATGGCGATAACAACGGGGATGCCGAGCTCGGTCAGCTGGGTGGTGAGATAGAGGTTTCTTTCGAGGTTCGTACCGTCGATTATGTTAAGTATAGCGTCCGGGCGCTCATCGATAAGATAGTTTCTCGCGACAACTTCCTCAAGGGTGTAGGGCGAGAGCGAATAGATACCGGGAAGGTCGGTGATGATAACGCCGTCATGCTTTTTGAGTTTTCCTTCTTTTTTCTCAACCGTAACGCCCGGCCAGTTACCGACGAACTGGTTCGAGCCGGTGAGAGCGTTGAACAATGTGGTTTTACCGCTGTTGGGGTTACCCGCAAGAGCAATGCGTAAATCCATTTTGATAGCCTCTCTTTCTTGAAATTATATCAGCTTTTCTGCGCGGGGTCTTATTCGACCTCGATCATGTCCGCGTCGGCCTTTCTGAGCGAGAGCTCATAGCCGCGCACCGTGATCTCGACCGGATCGCCGAGAGGCGCAACCTTACGGATATAGACCTCCACGCCCTTGGTCAGTCCCATGTCCATGATGCGGCGCTTTGTTGCGCCCTCTCCGTGGAGCTTGACTACCTTGACCGTTTCGCCGATCTTAGCCTGCCTGAGAGTTTTCATTGCTTATATCCTCCTTTTGTGCTTTTTCTCTTGGTGGTGTTGTGACCAATGGGGACAAATCGGTTTTGAAGTTTGCTTCAAAACTGCTCTGCATCCGAAATCAGCCGTTTATCGGGCGGTTTGTACCTATTGGGCACAACACTATATGTACTGCGCCGCAGCGCCGTCATATCATGATTTTCTTCGCCATCTCTTCGCTGATGGCAACGCGCGACTCCTTGACGTTGACTATAACGTTTCCGCCCAGGGCGTTGACTACCTTTACAGTGCCGCCGACGACAAATCCGAGATTTTCGAGATGCTGTTTTACTTCCGGGCTGCCGCCTATCTTCTTGATGATATTCTCTTCGCCGACCTGCGCGAGCATCAAAGGCATCATATTGAGTCCCTCTTCCTCTTTTGTATTTCCGGGATTAGCATACGCTAACCTTGGGGCTTTAAAATTGATTAGCACCCGCTAACCGTGATATATGGTACTCCTATTGTTCTTCCCTGTCAATAGAGTTTTTTCAATTTTTTGCCGCAAAACACAATTTCGGCGACATCCACAAACAATTAGCTTTTGCTAACCGCCTGCTTTGGACATTTCAAACATATCCTCCCGCCCTTGATTTTTCCTAAGTGAAGTGATATCATACCTTTAATACATAACAATATACACACCTAAAAGGGAGGAACAGATATGCACCTTCAGGAATCGGGCGAAATGTATCTCGAAACTATATATGTGCTTTCAAAAAACGGCGTTGTGCGCTCGCTCGATGTCGCGGAATATATGGGCTTTTCAAAGCCGAGCGTCAGCCGCGCCGTCGGGCTTCTCAAACAGGGCGGCTATCTTCTCATGGACAAGGAAGGGTATCTGACCCTCACCGAATCGGGGCTCGATGTAGCTAAGAAAATATACGAGCGCCACACTCTGCTCTCGAAATTTCTCGTCCGTCTCGGCGTTGATGAAAAGACCGCCGCGGAGGATGCGTGCAAGATGGAGCACGACATCAGTGACGAATCGTTTTCGGCGATAAAAGAGCATGTCCGCAGGAACATGAAAAATGCCGATGAATAAAGAAGTTTTTGCTCAGACCGACAGGCTCGTGCTGAGAAAATTCAATCGGAATGATTATTTCAATCTGTGTGGAATATTGCAGGACGAAAAAAAACAATGTACGCCTATGAGAGCGCCTTTTCGGACAGTGAAGTGCAGAGGATTTGCTTGAAGTAATAAAAAGAATCGATGCAGGCGAAAGTTCGGGCATTCGCTATTCAAAATATGATTTCTCGCCGCGCTTCGAGCCTCCCGAATGGGACTACAGAAAATACAATATTGAAAGCGACAACGCTCTATTCAAGGGCGAAACAGATCTTATCCGCGAGGCATATGAGAGTTGCTGATGGCGATATTTTGCGATTCATCCACCCGTCTCCATTCAAAACAACCGACATAAAAAATCCTACCCGAGATGGGTAGGATTTTTTCACTCCCCGTCAAATCAACGGGGTTCATTTTTAATTATTATCAAAGATACTTCTTGATAAACTTATCAACTGTTGACCAATATTTTTCGGGGTCGACGGTCGAGGCATCTGCGTGCGGTGCGCCGGGGATAACCAACTTCTCTTTGTCGCACGCGGCGGCGCGGTAGACGCGCTCCTGCATCCAGAACGGGACAAAGTCGTCCTTGTCGCCATGGATGAACAGGGTCGGCGTGACGGAGCGCGAGACCTGCTCGATGCACGAAGCTTTCTTCATATCATAGCCCGCGCGCAGCATCGTTGCGCTTCTTGCGGCGGAGAGGAACGGGAAGGTCGGCAGACCGTAAGCGTCCTTCATGTTGGCTCTGCACTCGTCCCAGACTGATGTATATCCGCAGTCCTCAATAGCGCAGACGACATTCGATTCGAGCGGCTCGCCGGTGGTCATCATGACTGTAGCCGCGCCCATCGAGAGACCGAAGAGCACTATCTTCGCGTTCGCATTCTCGTTGATTATGTAGTCGATCCACGCCTTGATATCGATTCTGTCGTTCCATCCCATGGTGGCATAGTTCGACTCGCTCGCGCCGTGGCCGCAGAGATACGGAAACAGGCAGTTATAGCCCATCTCGTGGAACTTCTTGCCGAACGAGCCCATTCTTCTGGGCGAGCCGGTGTAGCCGTGGATGACTATCACCCAGACATCGCTCGGCTCGTCTGCAAGGATTATCTCGCCGTGGACATATCCGCCGCGGGGAGTGACTATCTTCACCTTTGCGGGGCTTGCGGAGTCAAACCACTCCATGCCTTCTTTGGTGATACCGTCATACTCGTTCTTTTTCTCGTCCATTTTTTTGGCGATGGACTTTTTGCTCATGGTCTTGTTGAAAATCGCGTTGCCGACAGCAAGATATGCCGCGCCGACTGCTGCACCTGCGGAAGCGGCTGCTATAACAAGCTTTTCAGATGAACTTTTCTTTCCCACTGAAATTCATTCCTTTCATTTTTATATGAGCCTTATACAGGAGTATTCTATCATAAAAAGTCCGCAGTTGCAATAACAAAAAGCCCCTGCAAAAGAATACAGAGGCTTCGGATATGTACCCGCCGCGCGGCGGGTGAGGTTTATTCCTCGTTGAGCTTATTGCGCTTGTTCTGGGCCTTGTTCTCCTGCTGATTCTGCTGCTTGTTGTTCTGCTGCTGATTCTGCTGGTTCTGACCCTGCTTGTTCTGCTGATTGCGGTTTTCCATTGAGAGCACACTCCATAGATCCCTTCGCGGGAAAATTAGGATTTTTTCAAATCCGTTTTATATTCTTTCCCCCGGTTCGCGTTTTTATGAGCCTGAAACTAATGAAAATTTTGCCTTTTTCTGATATAATTTATAATAGAAAGCTTACGGAGGTCAGCAGATGGAAATATCCGACGAACTCATATCGCATCTCGAATCGCTCGCGCATATTGAGCTTGACACCGACGAGCGCGAGGATTGCCGCAGAGATTTTGAAAAGATAATATCATATATGGACACGCTGTCGGCGCTCGATACCGACGGCGTTGAGCCGCTGACCAATTTATCCGACACAGTGAATGTCCTGCGTGAGGATGAGACGGGCGAGACGCTCGGCGTAGAAGAGGCTCTATCGAATGCCGCAGAAACGGCGGGCGGCTGCTTCTGCGTCCCGAAAACAGTGGAATGAGGTGCGCTATGAGAGATATTATTAAAGATTCCGCCCTCGTTCTGGCAGAAAAAATCAGGTGCGGCGAGATTAAAATCGCCGAAGTTTTGGACGCCGTATATGAATCCGAGAAGCAGAATAAAGAACTCAACTGCTTCATCACGCTCTGCCGCGAGCGTGCATATAGCAAAGGCTCGGAGATACAAAAACGCATCGACGCAGGCGAATATATCTCGCCGCTCGCGGGCGTGCCGATAGGCATAAAGGACAACATCGCAGTAGAAAATGTCAAAATGACCTGCGGGTCGCGGATGCTCGAAAATTATGTGCCGCCCGTGAGTGCGGCGGCGGTAGAAAAGCTCGAAGAAGCGGGGCTTATTATAGTCGGCAAGCTCAACATGGACGAATTCGCCATGGGTTCGACGGGCGAGACTTCGTATTACGGCGCGGCGCTCAATCCCGTTGACAAAACGCGCGTGCCCGGCGGTTCATCCTCGGGTGCCGCGGCTGCAGTCGCGGCGGGGATAGTCCCGCTCGCGCTCGGCTCGGACACGGGCGGCTCGGTCAGACAGCCCGCGGCGTTCTGCGGGGTATTCGGCTTCAAGCCGACCTACGGCACCGTCTCCCGAAACGGGCTTGTCGCCTATGCCTCGTCGTTTGACCAGATAGGCGCGATAGCGAAAAATGCCTCCGACTGCGCGGCTCTCACGGCGATAATATCCGGGCGCGACTGCGGCGATTCTACAACAGAGGATACTGCTCCCGTCCGTTCGGATTTTGTCGAGTCCTATTCGCTCTGCGGCAAAATTATAGGCGTGCCGAATGAATTTATTGATAATTGCGGCGAAGATATACGCAGTGCTGTGAATAATGCGCTCAAAAAAGCTGAATCGCTCGGCGCGAGGGTTGAATATTTCTCGCTTCCGCCGCTCAAATTTGCCGTGCCCGCCTATTATATAATCGCCTGCGCGCAGGCAAGCTCGAATCTTGCGCGGTATGACGGGGTTCGCTTCGGACGGCGCGCACAAAATTCAGACGACCTGATAAAAATGTATATCAAAAGCCGCTCCGAGGGCTTCGGGCGCGAGGTCAGGCGCAGGATAATGCTCGGTAATTTCGTGCTCAGCGCGGGATACTACGACGCATATTACAACAAGGCGCTGAGAGCGCGCAGGGTTATACGCGACACGCTTTCGGACGCTTTCAAAAAATATGATTTCATCGCGGGCGCCGTTTATCCGTCAACTGCGCCGAAGCTCGGCGATAGCCTTGACGACCCGCTGAAAACTTATATCGGCGACGCATACACCGTTCCGGCTAACCTCGCTGGACTCCCGGCGATAAGCGTGCCGTGCGGAAAAACAGCCGCTCTTCAGCTCATGGCGGCGCCGTTCGCGGACGAGAATCTTTTGGGCGCGGCAAGATGTCTGACCCTGTAACATTTAAAAATTTACAGAGTATGATCGTGTTGAACAAGTTTGAAGACACAGTTAAACGCAATGCTTGTAAAGTTTTAGGCATTACAAGGTACTACGGGAGGCTTTCAAATGAGATACGAAACTGTTATCGGGCTCGAGGTCCACATAGAGCTGCTGACTGAGACAAAGATATTCTGCTCCTGCCC
>ULQJ01047710.1_pt1 | contig 18777 bp, 9 predicted proteins | sample 1954331 | NCBI WGS metagenome assembly ULQJ01 (sample SAMEA4835651, study PRJEB28245) | human gut metagenome | biome: gut microbiome; material: fecal sample | place: Denmark | collected 2008 | reverse complement strand
GCCGCCGGTCATCCCCGCGGCGAAATTGACGCCCACCTTGCCGAGAACCGCCACACGGCCCCCGGTCATGTATTCACAGCCGTGGTCGCCAATGCCTTCCACCACCATTTTGGCGCCGCTGTTGCGGATGGCGAAACGTTCCCCGGCCTGCCCGTGAAGGAAGATGCTGCCGGAAGTGGCCCCATAGCCGATGACGTTTCCGGCGATGACGTTGTCCGACGGTACGTAGGAGATATGATCCGGGGGACGCACGATGATTTTGCCGCCGGACAGGCCCTTCCCAACAAAGTCATTCGCCTCCCCGACAAGTTCAAAGGTAACGCCGGGAGCCAGAAAAGCCCCGAAGCTTTGCCCCGCACATCCGGTGAAGTGCACCGTAAGCGTATCTTCCGCCAGGCCGCGCGGCCCGAATTTCATCACCAGCTCACCGGAAAGTTCCGTCCCTACCGTCCGGTCCACATTGCGGACGTCGCGGCAGAGTTCCGTCTTTTCCCCCTTTTCCAGCAGGGGCTTTAATGCCGACAGCAGATGGCGGCGGTCGTAGTTGTCCAGCGGTTCCTTTTCAAAAGAGGAGTCAAACCTGCGTCCGTCCCCCTCTGCCGCATGCAGGATGGAGGAAAAGTCCAAATGCCGGGCCTTGTAAAAATCTATGGCGCGGTTTACGGAAAGCAGATCCGCCCTGCCTACGGCTTCATCCAGGGAACGAAGCCCCAGGGAAGCCAGGATTTCCCGCGTTTCCTGGGCCACGAAGCGGAGGTAGTTGATGACGTATTCCGGCTTGCCGCTGAATTTGGCCCTCAGGGCCGGATCCTGCGTGGCGACGCCTACCGGGCACGTATTTTCGTGGCACCTGCGGAGCATGGCGCAGCCGATGGAGACCAGGATGGCGGTTCCGAAACCGAATTCCTCCGCCCCCAGCAGGGCGGCCATCACGACGTCCCTCCCGGTGCGCAGCTGGCCGTCCACCTGGAGCCGGACGCGGGAACGGAGTTTGTTGAGCACCAGCGTCTGCTGCGTTTCCGCCAGCCCCAGCTCCCACGGCAGCCCGGCGTGCTTCACGCTGGTGAGCGGAGAGGCGCCCGTGCCGCCGTCGTGGCCGCTGACCACAACCACATCCGCATGGGCCTTCACCACTCCCGCGGCAACCGCGCCGATGCCCACCTCGGAAACAAGCTTGACGGAAACACGGGCATCCGGATTGGAGTTGCGCAGATCATAAATTAACTGGGCCAGGTCTTCAATGGAGTAAATGTCATGATGCGGAGGAGGAGAGATGAGGCTGACGTTCGGCATGGAATGGCGCAGCCGGGCGATGTATGGATCCACCTTGTGCGCCGGGAGCTGGCCCCCCTCCCCGGGCTTGGCTCCCTGGGCCATCTTAATCTGGAGCTCGGAAGCATGGCGCAGATAATTAATGGTCACGCCAAAACGCCCGCTCGCCACCTGCTTGATGGCGCTGTAGCGGACTTCGCCCCGGGCGTTGGGTTCATAGCGGGCTTCATCTTCCCCCCCTTCCCCGGAATTGCTTTTGGCTCCGATTTTATTCATCGCAATGGCGATGGTTTCATGGGCTTCCGGGCTGAGGGAACCCAAAGACATGGCTCCGGAAACGAAACGGCGCAAGATGGAATCCACGCTTTCCACTTCTTCCAGAGGAATAGCGTCCGCCGGAGCAAATTCAAACAGGCCGCGCAAAGTGCAGAGATGCTGCGCCTGACGGTTGCTGTAATCCGCGAATTCCCGGTATTTCCGTTCGTCATTGTCACGCACGGCAGCGCGGAAAGCCTGAAGTGTCTGCGGATTCCAGAGATGGTTCTCCCCTCCTTTCTTATACTTGTACTGCCCTCCCGCATCCAGCTTGTCCCCGTGTTCCGCGTTTTGCGCGGCGCGCTGGTTGCATTCCACGGCTATTTCATCCAGCCCTATGCCTCCTACGCGGCTGACGGTGCCGGGAAAGAATTCGTCAATCAGTTCCCGGTTCAGACCCACCGCCTCGAACAGTTGGGAGGAGCGGTAGCTGCGCAACGTGGAAATGCCCATCTTGGACATGATTTTAAGCAGTCCCTTGTCTATGGCATTGATGTAGTTTCCGGAGGCTTTCACTACATCCAGAGGGCAGTCCTGCGGTGCAGCCAGGGAAGTAACCGTCGCCAGAGCCAGGTACGGATTGACCGCCGTGGCCCCGAAGCCCAGAAGCAGCGCAAAGTGCATTGTTTCCCTCGCCTCCCCGGTTTCCAGAATCAGCCCTACGTCGGAACGCAGCCCGGAGGCCGCCAGCGCGCGGTTCACCACGGAACAGGCCAAAAGGCTGGGAACGGGAAGGTAACCGTGCCCTATGTTGCGGTCCGTCAGCACCAGAATGCGCACGCCGGACCTGACCAGACCCACGGCGGATTCCGCCAGGCTTTCCAGCGTCTCCCGCAGGGCTTTCCCGTCCCCGCCTTCCGGGAACTGGATGGAAAGCCTGGCGGAAGGGAAGCCGGCCTCCCGAATATTGCAGAGGCGGTTGAGTTCTTCATCCGTAATGACGGGGCGCGCCATCTTGATCAGCCGGGCGTGCTCCGGCGTTTCTTCCAGAATGTTGGGATGGTTGCCTATGTATGTAGTCAGGCTCATGACCAGTTCCTCCCGGATGGGGTCGATGGGCGGATTGGTCACCTGGGCGAACAGCTGCTTGAAATAATTGAACAGGAGAGGCGCCTTTCCGGAGAGGACGGCCAGCGGCGCGTCATTTCCCATGGAGCCGAGAGGCTCCGCGCCTTTCAGCATCATGGGGCGGATAATCAGCTCCACATCCTCCTGAGTAAATCCGAACTGGCGCTGGCGGCCCACGAGGTCCGGCATTTCCGCAGAGGCGGAAATGGAATCAAACAGGGAACGGACGGAAATTTTGTTTTTCTCCACCCAGCGGCGGTAGGGCATGCGCCTGGCCATTTCATTCTTGGTTTCAGCATCGGATACCAGCCGGTGGTTCACCAGGTCGCAGTAAATCATTTCCCCGGGACGGAGGCGGCCTTTGCGGGCTACTTTTTCCGCGGGAATATCAGCTACGCCCGTTTCCGAAGCCAGAATGAAAATATCATCCGTGGTCAGCGTATAGCGCGCAGGGCGCAGGCCGTTGCGGTCCAGCATGGCGCCCGCATTGATACCATCGGAAAAAACGACGGCGGTCGGGCCGTCCCAGGGCTCCATCATGGCGGAGTGGTATTCAAAGAAGCCGCGTACATCCGGCCCTAAATGGTAGTTGACGCCCCAGGCCTGCGGCATGAGCATGAGCATGACATGGCGCAAGTCCCGCCCGGCGGCGGCCAGCAGCTCAACCATGTTGTCCAGGCAGGCGGAATCGCTCTGGCCGGGGGGAATAAGAGGCAGCAGCTTTTGCAGGTCATCCCCCAACAGGGTGGAGGACAAATGCGGCTCACGCACGCTCAGGTGGTTCAGGTTCCCGCGCAGGGTGTTGATTTCCCCGTTGTGGGCCAGATATCTGAAGGGATGGGCCAGGCTCCAGGTTGGGAAAGTATTCGTGCTGTAGCGCTGGTGGACGAGGGCCAGGGGAGATTTGAAATGCTCGCTGGCCAGGTCTCCATAAAATCCTTCAATCTGCGTGCCGAGAAACAGCCCCTTGTACACAATGCTTCGGCTGGAACAGCTGCACACATAACAGCCTTCCACGCGCCGTTCCATTTCCCGGCGCATCACGAACAGTTTGCGTTCAAATTCCGCCTGGTCCGCAAAACCGCTGCCGTCAATGAACAGCTGACGGATCAGGGGGCACGTGCGCTGGGCATTTTTGCCGATGCTGTCCCGGTCCACGGGAACCTGCCTCCACGCAATCACGCTGCCGCCGTTTTCCGTAACGGCGGCTTCCAATTCCTCTTCATGGCCGCATCCGCCAAACATCATGGCTACTCCGTATTTGCCTCTGGCGGGAAGCTTGTTGGGAAGAACCAGGCGGAAAAATTCATCCGGAAGGGCCAGCAGAATGCCTGCGCCGTCCCCGGTATCCGGATCGCTACCCACGGCTCCGCGGTGCATGAGCCTCTTGAGGATAGTAATCCCCATTTCAATGATTTTGTGGCTCGGTTCATTCTTCAGGTCAGCCACCAGGCCCACGCCGCAGGCGTCCCTCTCCTGTTCAAAGTCATACAATCCCTGCGGCGCAGGAATGCCTGTCTCAAATTGATCGCTATTCATCAGTTTGCTGTTTTGTTTGGGTTAAGCTGATTTATTTGCAGCAAAAACCGTGCCAATATTGTCCACACTTCATATCTTCCCGCTTTCAAACTGCTTTGTCCCTGTTTTACAGAGCCTGACGCGGCTTCCGGCACAACAGGTCATTTGGCAGCGGAATAAAAAATATTTTTCTTCCAAGAAGAATTTTTTACATTTTTGTAATCATCCTTTTGTTGCGGTTTTACATTTTTGTAATCCATTCTCGTTCGCAGCTCTGTTTTCCTTTTTTTGCAGCCCTTCCGTCAGGATATCCATATCTAACTAATAATCAATATATTAAAATGAACAGCACATTCATGCGAAAGTTTATCTGAAAAGTTGGCACGCTTCTTGCTGGAGAAAAGGCACAACAGTTAACCATGATGAGTGACTCAACACGAACACAAGCCATCAGCGCCATCGCTTCCCTGCCCGTGGGCGGAACAAGCGAGAGCGCTCCGGTCAGCATTGATTATTACGGAGCGGATGTCTTCAGCACGGAAGTGATGAAGAAGTACCTGCCCAAAGACACGGCAAAAACCCTCCTGGCCACTATCCAGGACGGGCTTCCGCTGAACGCGGATATTGCCGCGGATGTAGCCCACGCCATGAAGCAGTGGGCTCTGGAACGGGGAGCCACTCACTATACGCACTGGTTCCAGCCCATGACGGGCTCCACGGCGGAGAAGCACGATTCCTTCCTGGATCCCAAGGGAATGGAACCCATCATGAGCTTTTCCGGCAAAAACCTGATTGTGAGCGAACCGGACGCCTCCAGCTTCCCCTCCGGCGGTTTGCGCTGCACCTTTGAGGCCCGCGGCTACACCGCATGGGACCCCACCAGCCCCGCCTTTATCAAGAGGCACGGGAACGGAGCCACGCTCTGCATCCCTACCGCCTACTGTTCTTATACGGGAGACGCGCTGGATAAGAAGACTCCGCTGCTGCGCTCCCGCCAGGCATTGGGCAATGCCGTCAAGAAGCTGATGAAGAGTTTCGGCCTTCCGGATGAACACGTGACCATTACGCTGGGGCCTGAACAGGAATACTTCCTCATTGACAAGAACTTCTACCTGAACCGCCCGGACCTGGTCCAGACGGGGCGCACCCTTTTCGGCGCCCCTCCCGCCAAGCACCAGCAGCTGGAAGACCATTATTTCGGCTCCATCAAGCCCCGTATCCTTAATTTCATGAGCGACGTGGAACAGGAACTCTGGAGACTGGGAATCCCGGCCAAGACCCGCCACAACGAAGTGGCGCCCGCGCAGTTTGAACTGGCTCCTTTGTTTGAGGACGTGAACCTGGCGATCGACCACAACATGCTGGTGATGGAAGTTCTGCGCCAGCAGGCCAGCAAGCACGGCCTGGTATGCCTGCTTCATGAAAAGCCCTTCGCAGGCGTCAACGGTTCCGGCAAGCATAACAACTGGTCCATTTCCTACGGGAACAAAAACCTGCTGGACCCCGGTTCGGACCCGCAGCAGAACGCCATTTTCCTGACCGTCCTGACCGCCATCATTGAGGCCGTTGACAAGCACAGCGACCTGCTGCGCAATTCCGTGGCCAGCGCCGGGAACGACCACCGCCTGGGAGCAAACGAAGCGCCCCCCGCCATTATCTCCATCTTCCTGGGTGCCCAGCTCAATGAAGTGATTGAGAATATGATCAACGGCTCTTCCGGCTGCGGCAAGCGCAACGATACGCTCAAGATCGGCGTAGACACGCTTCCCGTTCTTCCCCGGGATGCGACGGACCGCAACCGCACCAGCCCGTTTGCCTTCACCGGCAACAAGTTTGAATTCCGTGCTCCGGGCTCCTCCCAATCCTGCGCGGGCCCCATGATGACCCTGAACACCATTGTGGCGGAATCCCTTGATTCCCTGGCGGAAGAACTTTCCTCCTTCGCTCCGGAAACATTCCTGCCGCAGCTCCAGGAAACGCTCAAGCGCAGAATTTCCGAACACAAGAGAATCATCTTCAACGGGGACAATTATTCGGAAGAATGGGTGAAAGAAGCGGAACGCCGCGGCCTCCCCAATCTGAAAAATACGATGACGGCCCTTCACACCCTGGTGAATGAAAAGAATGTGGCCCTGTTTGAAAAGTACGGCGTCTTTTCCAGGCGGGAGCTGGAATCCAGGTTTGAGATTTTCCTGGAAGAATACCACAGACGCATCCGCATTGAAGGGCGCCTGTCCTGGGAAATGGCGGCCACCATCATCCTCCCCGCCCTGCGCAACGAATACGGGCAAACCGTTGCCGCGCTCTCCAGGGCGCTGGAAGCCAGGCGGACCAACGGTACCGCCGCCCTGCAGAAGCTGGCGGACAAGCTGGGCGACGCCCTGGATTCCATCGTATCCGACCTGGATACCCTGGAGACGGCGCTTACGAGCTGCCATGAGGACATCCTTGCCGCGATGTCCCGATTGAGAACCAGCGTCGATGCCGCAGAAACCCTGGTGAACGACCGGTCCTGGCCTCTCCCCAAGTACCGGGAAATGCTGTTCATCTATTAATGGGTGCACCGACGAGTTCCGGAGTTGTGCCGCCCCCTCGCGGGTCAAGCCTCTGCCCGCAGGGAAGGCACGGCTCCGGAGCCTTGGCGCGCCTTGTTCCGGCCTCCTTCCTCCTCCGTTTTCCACCGTTCCCCACGCTCTAAAAATCCGCGTCATTGACCGTAAAAAAACTTTCCACCGGAGCCCGGCGGGCACTTAATTCCCCCGGCGGAAATCCGCGGTCCAGGACTACAGGATTCTTCCATCGCCATTATGCCTAAAGACACCTCCATCAAAAAGATTCTCGTGATCGGGTCCGGCCCGATCGTCATCGGCCAGGGCTGTGAATTCGACTACTCCGGCACCCAGGCCTGCAAAGCCCTCCGGGAAGAGGGTTATGAAGTAGTGCTGGTCAACTCCAATCCCGCCACCATCATGACGGACCCGGAGACAGCTCCGCGCACTTATATTGAACCGATTACTCCGGAGTTCGTGGAGAAAATCATCATCCGGGAAAAACCGGATGCCCTCCTCCCGACCCTGGGCGGGCAGACAGCCCTGAACTGCGCCATGGAACTGCACCGCAGCGGCGTGCTGGAAAGGGAAAAGGTGCGTATGATCGGCGCCAACGCAGACGCCATTGACCGCGGGGAGGACCGCAACCTGTTCAAGGAAGCCATGCTCCGCATTGGCCTGGACGTGCCGCGTTCCGGCATTGCGCATACCATGGAGGAAGCGCGCCGGGTGGCCGGGGATATTGGCACCTTTCCCCTGATTGTCCGCCCCGCCTTTACGCTGGGCGGCATGGGAGGCGGCGTAGCGTACAACAAAACGGAATTTGAAGAGATATGCGCCCGGGGGCTGGATCTTTCCCCCGTTTCCGAAATTCTGATTGAAGAGTCCCTGATCGGCTGGAAAGAGTTTGAAATGGAAGTAATGAGGGACCGCGCGGACAATTGCGTCGTCATTTGCTCCATTGAGAACATCGACCCCATGGGCGTGCATACCGGGGATTCCATCACCGTAGCCCCCATCCAGACACTCACGGACCGAGAATACCAGGCCATGAGGGACGCTTCTTTTGCCGTCATCCGGGAGATCGGGGTGGAAACGGGCGGTTCCAACATCCAGTTCGCCATTAATCCGGCCAACGGCCGCATGATTGTCATTGAAATGAACCCCCGCGTCTCCCGCTCTTCCGCGCTGGCTTCCAAGGCCACAGGGTTCCCCATTGCCAAGCTGGCCGCCAAACTGGCCGTAGGCTATACGCTGGACGAATTGCGGAATGACATCACGCGGGAAACGCCCGCCTGCTTTGAGCCCACCATCGACTATGTGGTTACCAAGGTTCCCCGCTTCACGTTTGAAAAGTTCAAGCAGGCGGACGAACACCTGACCACGTCCATGAAATCCGTAGGGGAGGCCATGGCCATCGGTCGTACTTTCAAGGAATCCCTGCAAAAGGCCTTGCGTTCCCTGGAAACGGGACGCTGGGGCTGGGGATTTGACGCGAAGGCCCCGCAGGCGCCTTCCGCAGAAGAAATCACGCGGAAACTGGCTGTTCCCACGGCAGAACGCATTTTCTGGATTCAAACGGCGTTCAGCAACGGATTTTCCCTGGATGAAGTGCAGCAGCTTACCCAGATTGATCCCTGGTTCCTGGCACAAATGCAGGACCTGGCCAAGGCGGGAGACAGCCTGGACAAGCTGGATCTGCGGGAAGCCAAGAAGCTGGGCTTTTCCGACAGGCAGATCGCCCTGGCCCGGGGAACCACGGAAGAAAACATCCGGAAGGAACGCCAGGAACAGGGCATTGTGCCCGGATACCGGCTGGTGGATACCTGCGCCGCGGAGTTCGAAGCCTACACCCCCTACTTTTATTCCACCTATGGAGATGAAAATGAAGCCCGCGAAACAGGCAGAAAAAAAATCCTCATCCTGGGCGGCGGCCCAAACCGCATTGGCCAGGGGATTGAGTTCGACTACTGCTGCGTGCACGCCTCCATGGCTCTGCGGGAAATGGGCTATGAAACCATCATCGTGAACTCCAACCCGGAAACCGTCTCCACGGACTATGATTCCTCCGACAAGCTTTTCTTCGAACCCCTGACGCTGGAAGACGTGCTCCATATCTGCGAGCAGGAGAAGCCGGACGGCGTCATCGTCCAGTTCGGAGGACAGACGCCGCTGAACCTGGCCAATGCGCTGGAAGCCCACGGCGTGCCTATTATCGGCACCAGCCCCAGGGCCATTGACCTGGCGGAAGACCGCGAACATTTTTCCGCCCTGTTGAAAGAACTGGGGCTGAAACAGGCGGAGGCAGGAACAGCCACCAATGTGGAGGACGCCGCCGCCATTGCCGCGCGCATCGGTTACCCGGTGCTGCTGCGCCCCTCCTTCGTGCTGGGCGGACGCGGCATGATCATCGTATATGAGGAAAGAGAACTGCGCCAGTACATGAATGAAGCCGTGGAAGCTTCCGAGGAACGCCCCGTTCTGATTGACCGCTTCCTGGAAAATGCCGTGGAGATTGACGTGGATGTCATCGCGGACAGGGAGCGCGCCGTCATCGGAGCCATCATGCAGCATGTGGAACCGGCAGGCATCCATTCAGGGGATTCCGCCAGCATGATTCCCGCCATGGGAATTTCCATGAAAATGCACAAGGAAATCACGCGGGCTTCCAAGGAGCTGGCAAGCAAACTGAACGTCTGCGGGCTGATGAACATCCAGTTTGCCGTAAAAGATGAACAGCTTTACGTCATTGAGGTGAATCCGCGCGCCTCCCGCACCGTTCCGTTCGTCTCCAAATCCATCGGCAAGCCCCTCGCCAAGCTGGCCGCACAGGTCATGGCCGGCAAAACGCTGGCGGAACTGGGCTTTACCCGGGAAATCACTCCGGAATACTATTGCGTGAAGGAAGCCGTTTTCCCATGGGGCCGCTTCCCGGGCATCGACGTGGTGCTGGGGCCGGAAATGAAATCCACCGGAGAGGTGATGGGCATTGATCCGGACCCGGATATCGCTTTCGCAAAATCCCAGGTCAGTGCATTCAATCCCCTGCCGACGGAAGGCAAAGTCTTCATCTCCGTGAATGACCGGGACAAGGAACGGGTGCTTCACATGGCCCGGCAGCTGGCGGACATGGGATTCACGCTGTGCGCCACGCGCGGCACGATGATTCACCTGCTCCAGCACGACATTGAATGCGAACGCGCCTACAAAGTCAACGAGGCGCGCCGCCCCAACATCGTGGACCATATTAAAAACGGGGATATTGATTTCATCATCAACACCCCCGGCTCCCACGACGCGCGGGCGGACGACATCATCATCCGTTCCTCCGCCATTGCCGCCAAAACCTCCTATTGCACCAACCTGGCTTCCGCGCAGGCCTGCGTGAATGCCATTGAGGCGCTGAAGAACAAAAATCTTCAGGTGTGCACTATTCAGGAGTACCACGCCCAAAACCTTTAATCCCGCACCACCTAAGCATACTTACATCACCATGAGAGCCATTCTCGCACTGGAAGACGGAAGCGTCTTCATCGGTTCGCACTTCGGGGCCACGGGCACGGAAGTGGGGGAAGCCTGCTTCAACACGTCCATGACCGGCTATCAGGAAGTATTGACGGATCCGTCCTACAGCGGCCAGATCGTCACCATGACTTATCCTCTGATCGGCAATTACGGCGTCAACCCGGAAGACGGGGAATCAGGTAAAGCGCAGGTCAGCGGTTTTGTGGTGGCGGAACTGGCGAAAGTCCACTCCAACTGGCGTGCCACGGAATCCCTGGGCCCGTGGCTGGAAAAACAGGGCGTCATCGGCATTGAAGGGGTGGATACCCGCAAAATCGCCAAGCATCTGCGCTCCGCCGGAGCCATGCGCGCCTGCCTCACCACGGAGCTGACGCCGGAGGAAGCCGTGGAAGCAGCCAGAAACGCCCCCTCCATGGAAGGCTGCAATATCGTGGACAAAATCGGTTCCCACCCCATGACACCGGAGGAAGTGGACGCGCTGGTTACGGGAAAAACTCTGCCCCCTGCGGAATACGACATCGTCGCCTTTGACTTCGGCATTAAATACAACATCCTGCGCCAGTTGAGGGAAAACGGCTTCCGAGTAACCGTAGTTCCCGCCCACACGACGGCGGAGGAAGTGCTTGCCATGAACCCGGACGGCGTCTTTCTTTCCAATGGTCCGGGAGATCCCGCTACGCTGACGGACATTCACCGGGAAGTAGCTGCATTGATTGGGAAAGTGCCCATGTTCGGCATCTGCCTGGGCCACCAGATTATTTCCCACGCGCTGGGAGCGAAAACCTTCAAGCTGAAGTTCGGGCACCGTGGAGCGAACCATCCGGTCAAAGATTTGAAAACGGGTAAAATCAGCATTACGTCCCAGAACCACGGTTTTGCCGTGGATCCGGACACCGTGCCGGACGACGTGGAAATAACGCTGGTCAATCTGAATGACAATACCGTGGAAGGCATCGCCCACAGGACGCTTCCCGTATTCAGCGTGCAATACCACCCGGAAGCGGCTCCCGGCCCCAGGGATCCCCAGTATCTGTTCCGGGATTTCAGGAAAATGATTGCGGCCAGCAAGCGGCAACATGCCCGCTGACGGCTCCGCCCCCCCTTCCTACAGACCAGAGCATTTTCCTCGCCTCGCTGGGAAAAATGCGTTATTTATGCCCGGAGCCCATGAATTGCGGCTCCGGGAGAGGTTTCTTTTCATTCCATCACCCTCTCCCGCCAGCAAACAACCTGACACACCATATGAGCAAAATCGCATTAATCTCCGGCATTACGGGACAGGACGGTTCCTTTCTCGCAGAGTTCCTGATTGACAAAGGGTATGAAGTACACGGCATCCTGCGCCGGTCCTCCTCCTTCAACACGGGCCGCATCGAACACCTTTACCTGGACGAATGGGTGCGGGACATGAAGAAAAACCGCCTGATTAACCTCCACTACGGGGACATGACGGATTCCAGTTCACTCATCCGCATCATCCAGACCGTGCAGCCGGATGAAATCTACAATCTGGCAGCCCAGAGCCATGTGAAAGTCAGCTTTGACGTACCGGAATACACGGCGGAAACGGATGCCGTGGGAACCCTCCGCATGCTGGAAGCCGTCCGCATTCTGGGCATGGAAAAGAAATGCCGCATCTACCAGGCTTCCACGTCCGAGCTTTTCGGGCTGGTGCAGGAAGTCCCCCAGAAGGAAACCACGCCGTTTTACCCCCGTTCACCCTACGGCGTAGCCAAGCAATACGGATTCTGGATTACCAAGAATTACCGGGAATCTTACAATATGTTTGCCGTTAACGGCATCCTGTTCAACCACGAAAGCGAACGCCGCGGAGAAAACTTCGTTACCCGCAAAATCACGCTGGCGGCGGCACGCATTGCCCAGGGCATGCAGGACAAGCTTTACCTGGGCAACCTGAACGCCCTGCGCGACTGGGGTTATGCCAAGGATTACGTGGAATGCATGTGGCTGATTCTCCAGCATGACACACCGGAGGATTTCGTCATCGCCACAGGGGAAATGCACACGGTCAGGGAATTCTGCACGCTGGCCTTCCGTGAGGCCGGAATAGAGCTGGAATGGGAGGGAGAAGGCGTGGAAGAACGCGGACGCGACAGGAAGACGGGCAATATTCTGGTGGAAGTGGACCCCAAATATTTCCGCCCTGCCGAAGTTGAACAACTGTTGGGAGACCCAACCAAGGCCAAAACCCTTCTTGGCTGGAACCCTACCTCCACTCCGTTTGAGGAACTCGTGCGCATCATGGTGCGCCACGACATGAAATACGTAAAAACTCCCGTTCATTTCTGAGATGAAAAAAAACAGCAGAATCTTTGTGGCCGGACACCGCGGCCTCGTCGGTTCCGCCATCTGGAAATCCCTGGAAAACAAAGGCTATTCCTACCTGATTGGCCGGACGCACAAAGAACTGGATCTGGAAGACCCTGCGGCCGTCCGGGAATTTTTTGACCGGGAAAAGCCGGAATACGTCTTTCTGGCAGCGGCGTTTGTGGGCGGCATCATCGCCAACTCCCGCTACCGGGCGGACTTCATCTTCCGCAATCTCCAGATTCAGCAGAACGTCATCGGGGAAAGCTTCCGGCATGGCGTATCCAAGCTCCTCTTCCTGGGGAGCACCTGCATCTACCCGCGCGAAGCCCCCCAGCCCATGAAGGAAACCGCCCTGCTCACCTCCCCGCTGGAATACACCAACGAACCCTATGCCATTGCCAAAATAGCAGGGCTGAAAATGTGCGAAAGTTTCAACCTGCAATACGGCACCAACTACATCGCCGTCATGCCTACAAATCTGTACGGCCCCAATGACAATTTCCACCTGGAAAACAGCCACGTGCTGCCCGCCATGGTACGCAAGATACACCTGGCCAAGTGCCTGATGGAAGGAGACTGGAAAGCCGTGCGGAAAGATCTGAACGCGCGCCCAGTGGAACAGGTGGACGGCACGGCTGAAGAAAAGGAAATCCTGGCCGTGCTGGCCAAATACGGCATTACCCCCGGTTCCGTGGAACTGTGGGGTACGGGAACTCCCCTGCGCGAATTCCTGTGGAGCGAAGACATGGCGGACGCCTGCGTCCATGTGATGGAGCAAGTGGATTTCAGCCAGCTGCAAGAAGGAGGAAGGGAAGTGCGGAACTGCCACATCAATATCGGAACCGGGAAAGAAATCTCCATCGGCGGACTGGCCCGCCTGATTGCCGCTACGGCAGGGTACCGGGGAAATCTGGCGTTCAACGCAGACAAGCCGGACGGCACCATGCGCAAGCTGACGGACGTCTCCAAGCTGCACTCCCTGGGCTGGAAACACCGGGTGGAGCTGGAAGAGGGAGTGGAACGCATTTACCGGTGGTATCTGAGCCGGATGGAAGCCGACGGCAACTGACTTTTCGGCCAGCTCCCCTCACTCCAATGACCAGCCCCCCGGACAACCAGGATACGCCCCCCGCCAAAGCCAGCCTGTGGGCACTGAGCCCCCTGCTGGTTTTCTTCCTGCTTTACCTGGTCATCTCCATAGCCGTACAGGATTTTTACGCCGTGCCGGTCACGGTAGCCTTTATGGCGGCAGCTGTCTGGGCCGTTTTCATCACCCGCGGAAAAAGCATGGCGGAACGGGTGGATCTGTTTTCCTCCGGAGTAGCCAACCGGAACATCCTGATGATGGTCTGGATTTTCGTGCTGGCAGGAGCCTTCGCCCAGTCTGCCAGGGATATGGGAGCCATTGACGCCACCGTGCAGCTTACGCTGCGGCTTCTTCCGGACAATCTGCTGTTTGCCAGCGTGTTCATCGCCTCCTGTTTCATCTCCCTCTCCGTAGGAACATCCGTAGGCACCATTGTCGCTCTGGCTCCCGTAGCCACAGGGCTGGCACAGGCCACGCAGGTCAGCGCCGGCATGATGACGGCCATTGTGGTGGGGGGAGCATTCTTCGGAGACAATCTTTCCTTCATTTCAGACACCACGATCGCCGCCACCCGTACGCAGGGCTGCGCCATGCGGGACAAATTCCGGGCCAACATAAAGGTGGCGCTCCCCGCCGCCCTGCTGGCCCTGGCCTGCTACATCCTGCTCGGATGGAACGTGCAGTCCCCCTCCACAGCGGATATCTCCATTGAATGGATGAAGGTATTCCCCTATCTGCTCGTACTGGTGACGGCCCTGGCCGGAATCCACGTCATGGCTGTTCTGACCATGGGGCTCCTTGCAACGGGACTGATTGGCATCGGCATGGGGTATTTCTCCTTCATGGCCTGGTTTCAAGCCATGGGCAGCGGCATGACCGGCATGGGAGAACTGATCATCGTCACTCTGCTGGCCGGCGGCGTGCTGTCCATCATCCGTTTCAACGGAGGTATCGCGTATATTATCGGAAAAATTACGGCCCATATCCACAGCAGGCGCGGCGCGGAATTCAGCATTGCCGGGCTGGTTTCCCTGGCCAACCTCTGCACAGCCAACAATACGATCGCCATCATCACGGCTGGCCCCATCGCCAAGGAAATAAGCGACAAATTCCATATCCCACCCAAACGCAGCGCCAGCATTCTGGACACCTTTTCCTGCCTGGTTCAGGGAGTCATCCCCTACGGTGCTCAAATGCTCATGGCCGCCGGAATCTCCCAGGTTTCTCCCCTGCTGGTCATGAAATACCTGTATTATCCCCTGATTCTGGGCATCTGCTCCACCCTTGCCATTGCGCTGGCACCGGGAGGGACGGAAAGACGGGGGAAACGCTGAAAAGCCCATACGGAGAAAGGACGGCAAGGGCGCCTTTTTTGTTACCGACATGTTATCCCTGTTATCTTCATGTTACTCAACATATGGGATTCTTGTGCTATCATACATGCATGAGCCTTCATATAGAACCCACGGAAGACGCAGTGGAAACCCTGCGCAAGGAAAGGCGGAAAAATTATATTGCCGCATTAGCGACATCCATTCTCTCCGTCGTTTTGGCAGGAGCCATTCTCTACTCCCTGACCATCATCATCGCCCCTCCGGAAGAACCCAAAGTCGTCGGCTACATCACGCCGGACGATGCGCCGCCGTCGGATACGCCTCCGCCGCCGGAAGTACAGAGGGAAACTTCCTCTTCCTCCCATGCGGAGACGCCCGTCAAGGTCGTGGTGGCAGCGGCCGCCGCTCCGGTGAGCCTCCCCAAAATCGACATTGACCCGCCCGATGAACCTGTCATGCTGGAGGAGGGAACCGCCCTCGGCATGGGGGACGGCTTCGGCCCCGACCTGGGAGACTCCACCTCTGCTTTCGGTACGTCCCAACCATCCGGAAGCACGCTGGTAGGTACCTTTTACGACACCAAGCAGACTCCTGGCGGACGTCCTACCAACCTGTCCCAAGACCAGTTCTGCTCCATCCTCTCCCGCTTTGTCACCCACGGTTGGGATGAAAAAGATTTAAACCGTTTCTATAAATCTCCCCAGCAGCTGTACGCCGCCCAATTTTACGTGCCCCGGACATCCGCCAATGAAGCTCCGAAAGCTTACGGATGTGCGGACAAAGTCAAGCCAAGCCGATGGATTGCTATCTATCGTGGCAAAGTGCGCGCGCCGAAATCCGGAACATTCCGCTTTGTGGGAGCGGGCGACGACGTTATTGCCGTACGATTCAACAATGAAAACGTATTTGACTACGGGTGGTTCCAGGCTTCCTTAGGAAAACAGACAGCATCTACCAAATGGATTGCAGCCATGGAAAACAAGCCCGGTTACGACGACCTGAAAAAAGAGCTCAAAACAGCCGGAATCAATGTCCCTCCTGTTACATTCTACAAATACTCCTCTTCCGGCCACTGGAACCGGACCATGGGAGGCGTGGTTGCCGGCAAATCCTTCAAAGTGAAGCAAGGCAATGTTTATCCCATTGAGATTCTGATCAGCGAAATTCCCGGCGGGGAATTCGGCATGACTCTTCTGCTTGAAGAAGTTGGAATGGCCCCCATGAGCAAGGATCCTAAAACGGGAGCTCCCATCCTGCCCCTGTTCCGGACCAACTACGGCGTTCCGAAACCGGACAAGAACAAGGAACACGTGCCATTTGACGAAATCGGCATTGTCTGGGAATCCATCAAATAACAGGCAATTCTCCGTCTTCCTCTCTCTCCATGCCCACAGGAAACCCTGTGGGCATTTTGCTTGCCCGTCCATAAAAGATATCCTACGCTTCCGCTACAACCATGCAGCCTTTTCGATTCCATTCCATCTACCAGCCGCGCATCTGGGGCGGCCAGAGCATGAGAACCATGCTGGGACGGGAACTGCCCGACCGGGAAACAGCTTATGGAGAAGCGTGGGAAATCAGCGACCGTCCTGAAGCCATGAGTATCGTCAAGGACGGCGAATGGGAAGGAATGCCTCTGCACCGGCTGTGGGAAGAACATCGGCAGGAAATTTTCGGTCCCGGCTACGAGCGTTTCCCCCGCTTTCCCCTGCTCTGCAAAATTCTGGATGCCCGCGAAAATCTTTCCGTTCAGGTGCATCCCCCGGAACGCACGGCGGCAGCCCGGCAGGGAGAAGTAAAAAATGAAATCTGGTATGTGCTGCACGCATCCCCGGACGCCCTGATTTACGGGGGAATGGAGGAAAACGCCACACTCCCGGACATCCGTCATGCGGCGGAAACAGGACAGATGGAGCAGCTGATACGCTCCACCCATCTGGAACCGGGGGAACACCTTTACATTCCGGCGGGGCTGGTTCATGCCATTGGAGCCGGGCACCTCATTGCGGAAATCCAGCAGAATAGCGATACCACCTACCGCCTTTATGACTGGAACCGCACGGATGACTCCGGACGAGGACGGGAACTGCACCTGGAACAGGCATTGGATTCCATCGGGGAATTCCGGGAACTCAGCCAGCGCCCCGGATACCTGACGGAAATGCCGTATTTCACCACAAAGGAATACCGCCTGGATAAGGGAGAACGGTTTACCCAGCCGGACTCCTCCCGCTTTGCCGTCTTCACGGTTCTCTGCGGTTCCGTGCTCTGGGACGGGAAAACGGCCCGGAAGGGAGAATTCATTCTGTCCCCGGCAGGCGCGGATGCCGTCACCGCCGCAGAAGCAGATACTGTTCTGCTCTCAACAACGGTTTAAGCAAACCAATATGACAAAAAGAGCGAAGAATTCGGCACAATGCTGAAGCTTTCACACTTTTTCGTTGCAAAGAAGAAGAGCGAATCTTAGCGTGAACTTAACTTTTCCCGCATCCGTGCTGAAAATTCCCCATCTCCCGGCCTCCGTATGAGCAATATTTCCACCATCGCCACTTATCTTGCCCGCTTTTCCGGTCAGCTCCAGCCCATGCTGGAGAAAGTCCAGGGCATGGACCGCAGAACTTTTCTGCTGGAAACCGCCGCCCTGCTTGCCCTGACCAGTTGTTCGGAACCTTCCGGAAAAGCAGGAATGGCTCCTATGATCTCCTTTAAGCCCTCCGGGGTTCCCGTGGTGAAACGTTCTCCGCGCCAATTGCTGGCGGAATGTAACGTCCGGCCGATGTTCATGCCTAAATCTTCTCCGCTCCGCCGCCGTTCTTCCCGAATGAAGCCGCGCTTCATCACCATGCACAACACGGAAAACCCGTCCGCAGACGCCATGCAGCATGCGCGCGCCCTGAATAACGGAGCTTTGCGCTGCAACTGGCATTATACGGTAGACCAATACGTGACCATGCAGCATATCCCCCTGAATGAAACGGGACGCCATGCAGACCGGGGCGGCCCCGGAGACATGTACTCCATCGGCATTGAAATGTGTGAGAAGCGAGGACAGAGCATCGTCAAAACCTTTGACCGCGCCGCCAAGCTGGCGGCCTACAACATGTATGCCCACGATATTCCCCTGCGGAATGTCGTACCCCATTACTACTGGACCGGCAAGCGTTGCCCCCACCTTCTGCTGGACAATGGCAAACCCGGCTTCAAATGGTCTTGGTTCATCTCCCGCGTGGATTATTATTACCGCTGCATCAGCTGATATCAGGCAACACCTCTTCCCTGTGCAGGGAAACGGGTAATATTATTATGCAGCCAAAAACGGCTTTGCCGCCAGGGAACGGTTAACAATTTCCTGCCATTTCATTAAAACTGCCTGGGAAAGGGTCTCCCCCAAAAAACGCCATTTCCACCTGCCCGTTATTCCTGAAGCATATTCCTTGTTTAAAGCCCCGTACCGGCTTCCTTTTTTGAAAAAAGGCTTCCAGAAACGGAACCGGAGCGTTCTCCTTACGGCATGGTCAAATCCTCCGGCATCAGAATAGCCGCTACGGCAAAAGCGGCAATGCCTTCCCTGCGGCCCAGCGCGCCAAGCTGTTCATTGGTAGTGGCCTTGATGCCCACGCGGACCGGAGAGATTCCCAGAGCAGTTCCCAAAGCTCCCTTCATCTGCTCCAAATAAGGAGAAATACGGGGAGATTCTGCAATAAGGGACGAGTCCACATTCACGATGCGGCCGCCGCGCTCCCGAATCAGAGAAACGGCTTTCGCCACAATATCCAGG
>ULQJ01041148.1_pt1 | contig 19100 bp, 18 predicted proteins | sample 1954331 | NCBI WGS metagenome assembly ULQJ01 (sample SAMEA4835651, study PRJEB28245) | human gut metagenome | biome: gut microbiome; material: fecal sample | place: Denmark | collected 2008 | reverse complement strand
CAGCCAGTGCAAAAGCCGCCGCACCGCACAGCCACGCGGCGCGGCGCTTCTTTTTTCTGGCGCGGGGCGGCTCCATGGGCCGGCGCGTTACCTGACTGGCGGTGCAGCGCGGGCAGAACGACGCCTCCTCCGGCAGCTCTGCGCCGCACTGGATGCAATTTTTTCTCTTACTCACAATATCCTCACAAAGCATCCCGCAGCTCCAGCACATCCCGGAACCGCTGGCCTGGGTTCATCATAGTACAGCGCCGGACGATCCGGCCCGCGTGGCCCTCCGCCAGGCGGCGGGAGGGATGCTGCCCTGTCAGCATCACGTTCAGCAGCACGCCCAGGGAGTAGATGTCCGCCCGTCCGTCAGTCTGGGACAGACCGAACTGCTCCGGCGCGGCGTAGCCTGTGGTGCCCAGGATCACCGTGTCAGCGGGACACTCCGGCTTGACGATGCGGGAGGCGTCGAAGTCGATGAGCACCGCGTCGCTGCCCCGCAGGATCACATTGTTGTCCTTCACGTCCCGGTGTACCGCGCCCATGCTGTGCAGCACCCACAGGGCGCCGCAGATGTCCGCCGTCACCTTCCGGGCCTCCTCCCAGTCCAGCAGGCCGCCCTCCAGCAGATACAGCAGCGTGTCGCCCTGAACGTACTCCTCCAGCACAGCCACACGGCCATCCGCCTCCGCGACCTCCTCCACCCGGGGCAGATAGGGGCAGGACACCGCCAGCAAGCGGCGGTACACATCGGCACTGCCGTCAAACTGGCGGAACACATAGCGCTTTCCCGTGCTCCGATGGCGCAGCAGCGTCACCGTGCCCCGTGCGCCGCGCTTGAGCACCCTGACCTCGTCAAAGTAGACCGCCACGGCACGCAGCAGCTCCTGATACACAGCTACCCCTCCCTCCTGTCTCGCTTCCCCAGTATAGCCAACTTTCGATGCCGTGTAAAGTCGATACGGCGAGAAAATGCGAGAAAAAGTGCCGTACTATGCAGCCCGCATATTGTTTTTATGGGAAATTTTGTCTACAATAGGAAAAAACGCAAATAAGGACGGCATACACATGGATCGAAAAAACACCGGCCAGCTCCTGCAGGAGCTGATGGATTCCAATGACCTGGACCGCGTTCTCTCGGAGAACGATACCAGCTTCCGGGAGGACAGCCTGACGGACGCGCTGCAGCGGCTGTTTGACGCGCGGGATATCTCAAAGGCCACGCTGGCCAAAAATTCCGGCATCAGCGAGGTCTATCTGCATCAGGTCTTTTCCGGGCGCCGCTCCCCCTCCCGCAACCGGCTGCTGTGCCTGTGCTTCGGGCTGCGTGCGGAGGTAGAGGAGGCACAGCGCCTTTTGCAGCACGCCCACCACGCGCCGCTGTACCCGCTGGACCGGCGGGACGCCATCCTGATCTATGGGCTGAGTCACGGGCTGACGCTGCCGGAGGTCAACGACGCGCTGTTCAACGCCAATGCGGAAACCCTTTGCTGAAGAAAAAGGCGTCCGGGCTTTGCCCGGCGCCTTTTCCCTTCGGCGCAGCTGTGAAAACGGCAAAGCTCCCGGCCATAGGCCGGGAGCTTTGCCGTTCTCTATCGTTTTGGGGAATCCCCTTACAGGATGGAGTAGTTGACGATCAGGCCGGCGAACACGATGGACACCATGCTCAGCAGCTTGATGAGGATGTTGATAGCGGGGCCGGAGGTATCCTTGAAGGGATCGCCCACGGTGTCGCCCACGACGCCGGCCTTGTGGCACTCACTGCCCTTGCCGCCGAAGTTGCCCGCCTCGATGTACTTCTTGGCGTTGTCCCATGCGCCGCCGGCGTTGGCCATGTAGATGGCCATCAGGAAGCCGGTAACGGTGGCGCCGGCCAGCAGGCCCACAACGCCCTTGTAGCCCAGCACCATACCCACGACGATGGGCGTCACCACCGCGATCACGGTGGGCAGCACCATCTCCTTCAGGCTGGCCTTGGTGCACAGATCCACGCAGCGGGCGTAGTCGGGATCAGCCTTGCCCTCCATCAGGCCGGTGATCTCATGGAACTGACGGCGCACCTCCAGCACCACGCTCTGGGCCGCGCGGCCCACGGAGTTCATGGTCAGGGCGGCAAACACGAAGGGCAGGCAGGCGCCGATGAACAGGCCCGTCAGCACCAGCGGATTCATCAGGGAGAAATCGTTGAAGGTGACCTCAGCCACGCCCACCTCCTTGACCTTCTCGATGTAGGAGGCCATGAGGGCCAGCGCGGTCAGGGCGGCAGAGCCGATGGCGAAGCCCTTGCCAGTGGCGGCGGTGGTGTTGCCCAGGGAGTCCAGCGCGTCGGTGCGCTTGCGGACCTCGGGATCCAGGCCGGCCATCTCGGCGATGCCGCCGGCGTTGTCAGCCACGGGGCCGTAGGCGTCCGTCGCCAGGGTGATGCCCAGGGTGCTCAGCATACCCACGGCAGCCAGTGCGATGCCGTACAGGCCCATACCGGCGCTGGTAGCGCCGCCGGACAGGAAGAAGGCCAGCAGGATGCAGACCGCCACGATGATGATGGGCATGGCGGTGGACAGCATACCCAGACCCAGACCGCCGATGATGATGGTGGCAGCGCCGGTCTGGCTCTTGCCGCTCAGCTCCTGGGTGGGCTTATAGGTGTCGGAGGTGTAGTACTCGGTGGCCTTGCCGATGAGCACGCCGGCCACCAGGCCGGACAGGATGGCCACATACAGGCCCCAGTGCTCCAGACCCAGCAGAGCCCAGACAAGGAAGAAGGAGATGATGGCGATGAGGATGGCGGACAGGTTGGTGCCCCGGGACAGCGCCTTCAGCAGTGTGCGCTGGTCGGCGTTCTCCTCGGTCTTGACGAAGAAGGAGCCGATGATGGAGCAGAGGATACCCACCGCTGCCATGACCATGGGGATGGCCATGGCCTTGAAGGCCTGATCGGAGAACGCAGCCACGCCCAGAGCGGAGGCGGAGATGATGGAGCCGACATAGGACTCGTACAGGTCGGCGCCCATGCCGGCCACGTCGCCCACATTGTCGCCCACGTTGTCGGCAATGACGGCGGGGTTGCGGGGGTCATCCTCAGGGATGCCGGCCTCCACCTTGCCCACCAGGTCGGCGCCCACGTCGGCGGCCTTGGTGAAGATGCCGCCGCCCACACGGGCGAACAGCGCCATGGAGCTGGCGCCCATGCCGAAGGTCAGCATGGCGCTGGTGATATCAGCCGCCTCCAGCTTGAACACGAAGCGCAGCAGCATGAACCAGACGGAGATGTCGAACAGGCCAAGGCCCACCACGGTGAAGCCCATGACGGAGCCGGCGGAGAACGCCACCCGCAGGCCCTTGTTCAGGCCATCGCGGCAGGCGTTGGCGGTGCGGCAGTTGGCCTTGGTGGCGATGCGCATGCCCACGAAGCCGCTGAGGCCGGAGAAGAAGCCGCCGGTCAGGAAGGCAAAGGGCACGAACCAGGTCAGCAGATCGCAGGCGGCCATGATGCACAGCACCACGATCATGCAGGCGAAGAAGATACCGACGACGGTGTACTGCCGGCGCAGGTAGGCGTTGGCGCCCTCGCGGATGGAGCGGGAGATCTTGCTCATCAGAGGGGTGCCCTCCTCAAAGCGCAGCACCCGCTTCCCCGTAAAGAGCGCAAACAGGAGCGCGACGACGGAGCCAACGAATGTGGCAAGGACCAGATACTTTTCCATGTGTGTTTTCCTCTTTCCTCCCCCTGTTGCAGGGGATATTCACTTTTTTGTTCCACATGGCATTATAAAAAATTTCCATTTTCCCGTCAAATTTTCATACGGATTTTGTAACGCGCTAAAAAAATGTGGTATTTTATTCGTCATTTTGCCCGCAACTTTTTTCGCATAAATAGACTTTATTTTTTCCGTTTTATCCGCATTTTTTACGATTGCGCTTTTTTATTTGTCACAATCCTGTCATTTTTCAGCCGCTATTAGTTCAGCTCTTTTAATTTGAAAATTTTTTCTGCAACTTTTTCTCATTAAAAATAAAAAATTTTTTCCAAAATGAGAGAAAAAACTTTTTGGTATATTTTTTGCCCTGTTCGCCTGCAAAAGTTGCTCCCGCCAAAAAGTCGTTGTTATTTTGCACAAACGCCTTTTGCAACAATTTACCGGGCAGGAAACAGCAGCAAGTAAGGCGGCCGGCAAAGCCGGACGCCTTACTTGCTTTTGGAGAGGACTATTACGCTGCCGCGGAAGCGCTGCTGCGCTTATTGGACAGGTATTGGAAAGCGACGATGGCACCCACCAGCACCAGACCCGCCAGGTCGGTGACGGTGCCGGGGATCATCATGCCCAGGCCGCCCACCACCAGCAGGATACGCAGGGGCCAGGCGACTTTCTTGTACAGGTGGCCGTTGAGCGCCGCCGCGATGCCGAAGATACCCAGCAGTGCGCTGATGCAGATCTGTGCCACCTCCCACCAGCCGGAGATGTTCTCAAAGAGCAGCGCCGGGCTGTAGGCGAAGATATACGGGACGATGAAGGCCGCAATGGCCAGCTTTGTGGCGTTGATACCCGTTTTCATGGGGTCGGACTTGGCGATGGCCGAGCCGGCGTAGGCCGCCAGCGCCACAGGGGGCGTGATGTCGGCCACGATGCCGAAGTAGAACACGAAGAAGTGTGCGGCCACCACAGGGAAGCCCAGCTGGATGAGGATGGGGGCGCAGGTGGAGGCCATGATGCAGTAGTTGGCGGTGGTGGGCACGCCCATGCCCAGCACGATGCAGCACAGCATGGTCAGCACCAGACCAATGATGGTGGCGTTGCCGGCCAGCTGCACGATGGCGTTGATCAGGATGGAGGCAAGACCGGTGACGGTGATGCAGCCGGCGATGATGCCTGCCATGCCGCAGGCCACGGCCACGGTGATGGCGCCGCGGGCGCCAGCCTCCAGAGACTCCACCGCGGAGAAGAAGGAGCGCTTGCCGGCGGTGCCCAGCGCCTTGCCGGCGGACTGGGGCGCATTGTCCTCGTCGCCGCGCTTGGCCTGCAGGAAGAAGTTGATGAAGCCCACAGCGACGGCCGCCAGAATGGAGTAGGCGGCGGAGTGGGACATGGTCTTGCTGCCGGAGGACACCAGCCACACCAGCAGGATCAGGGGGATGATCAGATAGCAGTCACGAGCCAGCAGCTTCCACTTGGGCAGCTCCTCACGGGGCACACCCTTCAGCCCCAGCTTTTTGGCCTCCAGATGGACGGCGATAAAGATGCCGGTGAAATACAGGATGGCGGGCAGGATGGCCTTGACGGCCACCTCCGCATAAGGCAGCTTCATGTACTCCGCCATCAGGAAGGCGGCGGCGCCCATGATGGGAGGCATGATCTGGCCGCCGGTAGAAGCGGCAGCCTCTACAGCGCCGGCAAATTCCGGTTTATAGCCAGTCTTCTTCATCATGGGGATGGTGAAGGAGCCGGTGGTGACGGTGTTGCCCACGGAGGAGCCGGACACCATGCCGCACAGTGCGGAGCTGATGACAGCCACCTTGGCCGGGCCGCCGCTGGACCAGCCGGCGATGCGGTTGGCGAAGCTGATGAAGAAGTTGGCAATACCCGTGCGCTCCAGAAACGCGCCGAAAATGATGAACAGCACGATGTAGGTGTAGCACACGTTGATGGGCGTGCCGATGACGCCGGAGGTGGTGTAGAACAGCTTGTAGATGATGGTCTTGAGGGCATCGTACAGCGTGGCGGCATTGACGCCGTCCGCGTAGCTCAGCTGGTTGATGAATGCATAGATAATCAGCGCACCAGCCACGCACAGGATGGGCAGACCCACGCAGCGGCGGCACAGCTCCATCAGCACGAGGATGCCCACCACGCCGATGATGACGTGTACCGTCTCGATCCGGGTGGACAGGCGCACCAGCGTCATGGCGTTCAGCGCGAAGTAGAAGAAGCAGGCCGCGCCCACCACCATCAGCACCACATCGTACCATGGCAGGTAGTTGAGCTTTACATGGTGCTTGCTGGCAGGGTAGGTCAGGAAGCCGATGATGATGATGCAGCCCACGAACAGGGTCAGGCGCACCTCGGGCATATCCTTGGAAAACAGGGTCATGCCGATGCAGAACAGGCCGAACACGGCCATGAGGATGCGGATGATCAGCTGGGGCGTGCCCTCCCACAGGCGGGTAGCGGATTCGCGGTCATACTTGCGCATGACCGCATCCAGATCCGTGGCCTCGTCCGCGGCGGTGTTGACGCCGTCAGCCGGGCTGGTATCCGGTTTTTTCTTGTCGATGCTCATAGTCGTTTCTCTCCCCAAAAAATACAGAATAGCACGAGGGCTACGGCGGGAACCCCCGCCGCAGCCTCGGAAAGCGTTAAAGCTGTGCTAAGGATCAGTCGCCGAAGTACACATCCTTGGCGATGACGGTCTTGGTGTAGTAGTCGGAGGTCTCCAGCAGCTTGGTGATGTGCTCATCGTCCAGGCTCACCAGATAGGTGTCCTTGGTAGTGGCCAGGTCGGTAACAGCGGTGGTGGGGGCGCCGGCCACGATGAAGGCGGCGTCGATCTGACCGTTCTTCAGGGCGTCGGCGCTGTCACCGAAGGACTGGTAGGTGGGCTTGATGTCATCCTCGGTCAGGCCATAGGCACCCAGCACGTCGATGGCGTTGAAGTACACGCCGGAGCCGGGAGCGCCGATGGACACGGACTTGCCGGCCAGGTCGGACACGTTCTTGATCTCAGGATTGGTGGTGACGATCTGCACCTGCTCCATGTACAGGGCGGCCACAGTGGAGAAGCCCTCCACCTTGCTCTCGAACAGGTTGGTGCCGTTGTAGGCGTAAGCCATTACGTCGGACTGGCAGAACGCGAAGTCGGCAGTGCCGTCCACCAGCTCCTGCACGTTGGCCTGGGAGCCGTTGCCGGACAGGCCCACCACCTTGACGCCCGCGTTGTTGGAGGCGTGCTGGGCGATGACGGAACCGAAGGCGTAGTAGGTACCGGACTCGCCGCCGGTGACGAAGCGCAGGCTGCGGGACTCGCCGGTGCCGGCGCCGTCCTTGACGGCCGCGACCTCATAGCCCTTCTCGGCAAAGTACTTGGCAGCGCCGGGATGATAGGGCACGGAGGTGATGGACGCACCGTACTCCAGGCTCAGCTCGCCGTACTTGGCGTGGCTGGTCACCAGAGACGCGGCGTTGTCGAAGATGTCGGCCACGAAGTTGTACACGTCGTCGCTGGATACGTCGTCGCGGGCCAGGATCACCGCGCCCACGGCCACGGTGGTGGTGTCGGTATGCTCAGCGGTCACATCGCCACTGTCGTCCTTCTTGTCGCCGCAGGCCACGAGGCTCAGCGCCATGACCAGGGCAAGGATCATGCTCATCAGTTTTTTCATAGTAGTCCTCTCCTTATATGGCCCCTCCGCTTGAGGAGCTTTATTCTTACTGTGCCATTATAACGCCCCAGTTTTCATTTTGCAACATCAAAATCAGTAAAAATTCATTTTTCTGAAAACTTTTTCGTGCGCCGTTTGGGCATACCGCTCGATTTGTGTGATATTTTTCGGTCAGATTCCCTTGTACGAAGCATATTCATCACTATCAGCGCTTTTGCCTTATAACGTGGTAAATCGTTGTTTTGCAGGGCAATCCTGCAAAATTGCAGGATTTTTTTATTCTTCCTGCAAAGCAGCCGGTCAAAACGCAAAAAAGAGGAGCATCCCGCGGGATGCTCCTCTTTTTGACTGACGCTTACTTGCGGGCCTTGCTGTCCACCACGTCGCGCAGCATGGCGCTGAAGTCCGCCAGGGACATGGCGCCCAGATCCTCGCCGGTACGGGTACGGACGGAGACAGTGCCCGCCTCCATGTCGCGGTCGCCCACCACCAGCATATAGGGGATCTTCTCCAGCGTAGCCTCGCGGATCTTCTTGCCCACCTTCTCGTTGCGGCTGTCCACCTCCACACGGAAGCCCTGCTTACGCAGCTCCGCGGCCTGCTGGGCGCAGTAGTCGGCGGCACGGTCGGTAATGGGCAGGAAGCGCACCTGCTCCGGCATCATCCACGTGGGCAGCGCACCGGCGTACTCCTCGATGAGGTAGGCCAGCGTCCGCTCATAGCAGCCCAGAGACGTGCGGTGGATGATATAGGGCAGCGCCTTGTTGCCGTTCTCGTCGATATAGTACATACCGAAGCGCTCGGCCAGCAGCATGTCGATCTGGATGGTAACAAGGGTATCCTCCTTGCCGTAGACGTTCTTGTACTGGATATCCAGCTTGGGGCCATAGAAGGCGGCCTCGTCGATGCCCACGGTGTAGTCCACGTCCAGATCCTTCAGGATGCGCTCCATGGCGGACTGGGCATGCTCCCACTGCTCCGCCGTGCCCTCGTACTTGTTGTTGGGGTTGGCAGGATCCCACTGGGAGAAGCGGAACGTGCACTTGTCCAGCAGGCCCACGGTGCCCAGACAATACTTGGCCAGATCGAGGCACTGCTTGAACTCCTCCTCCAGCTGGTCGGGACGCAGCACCAGATGACCCTCGGAAATGGTGAACTGGCGGACGCGGATGAGGCCGTGCATCTCGCCGGAGTCCTCGTTGCGGAACAGGGTGGACGTCTCACCCAGGCGCATGGGCAGGTCACGGTAGCTGCGGCCCCGGTTCAGATACACCTGATACTGGAAGGGGCAGGTCATGGGACGCAGAGCAAAGCACTCCTTCGTCTCGTCCATGGGATCGCCCAGGATGAACATGCCGTCCAGATAGTGATCCCAGTGGCCGGAGATCTTGTACAGCTCGCGCTTGGCCATCAGGGGCGTCTTGGTCAGCAGGTAGCCCCTCTGCTGCTCGGTGTCCTCCACCCAGCGCTGCAGCAGCTGGATGACGCGGGCGCCCTTGGGCAGCAGGATGGGCAGTCCCTGACCGATGCAGTCCACGGTGGTGAAATACTCCAGCTCGCGGCCCAGCTTGTTGTGGTCGCGCTTCAGCGCGTCCTCACGCTCCTTGAGATACGCCTCCAGCTCGTCCTTATTGGGGAACGCCACGCCGTAGATACGCTGGAGCTGCTGGCGGCTGGAGTCGCCGCGCCAGTAGGCGGCGTTGCAGGCGGTCAGCTTGATGCCGTTGCCCTTGATGCGGCCGGTGGAGTCCACATGGGGACCGGCGCACAGATCCACGAACTCACCCTGCTTGTAGAAGGAGATGTGGGCATCGGCGGGCAGATCATTGATCAGCTCCACCTTATAAGGCTCTTCCTTCTCCTCCATGAACTTCAGGGCCTCCTCACGGGGCAGCTCAAAGCGCTCCAGCTTCAGCTTTTCCTTGCAGATCTTGCGCATCTCGGCCTCGATCTCCGTCAGGTTGTCGGGGGTAAAGGCAAAGGGCGCGTCCAGATCGTAGTAAAAGCCGTTGTCGATGCTGGGGCCGATGGCCAGCTTCACCTCCGGCCACAGGCGCTTCACGGCCTGGGCCAGAATGTGGGAGCAGGTATGCCAGTACGTCTTTCGGTACTGCTCGTTTTCAAACGTGTAGATGTTTTCCTCGCTCATGATACAGTCCTCCTTGTTTTGGGGGCGGGTATAAAAATAACCCCACCCCTGATGTGTTTCAGGGGTGAGGTAAATGACTTTACTCCACGGTTCCACCCTGCTTACGGCATACGCCGTCGCTCGTGACCTCTGTAACGGGAGGCCCCCGTCCTGCTCGTCGCAGGCGGCTCGGGAGTGGTACAGGCTGCGCCGCAGGCAGGACGCTTTCAGCCGGGGCGTCCCTCTCTTTGGCCGTTGGAAAAACAGCTTCTTCTCCGTCAATGCCTTTTTGATGGGAAATAGTATAAACCGCTTTTTGCGGTTTGTCAACGGGTCTGCCGGGTTTTATTGCAGCAGTGCCAGCAGCTCCGCCGCCGTGTCCACGATGACCGCCGCGCCGGCCTCCGCCAGCGCCCGGCGGCCCCGGAAGCCCCAGCTCACCGCCGCCAGCGGCAGCCCCGCATTCCGGGCCGTGGCCACGTCCACCTCGCTGTCGCCCACATAGACGGCGTCGGCGGCATCCACGCCCAGCGTTTCCAGTGCGCGGAATACCAGATCAGGTGCGGGCTTGGGCGGCACATCGTCCCGCTGCCCAAAGGCGGGCAGCCCCGGAAAGAACCGGGCGGCCAGCGTTTTGGTGGTGGCGTCCGGCTTGTTGGACACCACCGCCGTCTTGATGCCCGCCTCCGCCAGCGCCGCCAGCAGCGCCGGGATGCCGGGATAGGGCGCGGTGGCCACGCAGTTGTGGGCCTGATACCAGTCCCGGTACTCCGTCAGCACCGCCTCGAAATCGCCGCCGGTGACCTCCGGCGGGACGGCGCGCTCCATCAGCCGCCGTGCGCCGTTGCCCACAAACGCCCGCACCTCCTCGGTGGTGCGCAGGGGCCAGCCGTGGACGGAGAGGATATGGTTCACCGCGTCCGCCATATCCGTCAGCGTATCCAGCAGCGTACCATCCATATCAAACAGGATCGCCTTGTATTTCATGTGATTTCTTTCCTTTCATCAAATGGGGCAGCAGCAGGCTGGACAGGATCAGCAGGATGCCAGCCGCACCCAGCAGCGTGATCTTTTCGTGGAGCAGCACCGCGCCGAACAGCGTGGCGCAGGCGGGGCGTCTCGAAGCAGCGCCACACCCAGCACGGCCACACCGGCGCTGGCCGAAATGACCGCCGCCAGCAGCAGCTCCGCCCGTTTTTCCGTCATGCGCTCCCCTCCCCGTCGTCTTGTTGGGGAGAGTATAACCCCGTTTTTTCCTGTCATAAAGGGGGGTAATTCGGATAATAAATATAGGTGCAGGGTTATATTAGCATGAAATGCCGTCTATGACAAGAGGGATGGGGCCGCAGCCTCATCCCTCCTGCCATATAGCCGCCAGCACCACCGTGCGGGCATCCGTGTACGCCGACGAGCAGGTGGACATTGCCAGCACCCGCTCCGGTACAGGTGCGTCTGCCCGCCAGCAGAGCGCCGTGTCCTGCGCCCAGTCCAGCAGCGCCGCAATGTCCTGCGTCTCCGGCTCAAAAATGCGCTCCTCCGACGCCGGAATCAGCAGACAGCCCAGCACCTCCAGCCGGCACGTCCTGTCCGGCAGCAGCAGCGTGCCGCCGGTGTGCGTCTCCAAAAACGCCGCGCCCTGGTATTTCTCCAGATCACCGAACATCTGGCCGCTGACCATGTGGTGCCCGTACAGCAGGCCGTACGCATCCGTAAAATCCGAAGCGCAGCGGCTGTCCAGAAAAATGGTGCCCGACAGCGAAAAATCCCCGTATACGTCGGTGTTCACATAGGCCAGATTGTCCTTCCCCTGCACCACCGGATAATCCACGCCGGTGCCGTCCAGTGTCACCCACGCGCACACGTCCGGGTTCACCGCCCGCAGCGCCGCGAAGGACGGGCCGCCCTCCTCCGGCTTCAGCTCCAGCAGGGAGGCACGCACCTCCTCTGCCGCGGCGTACACCTGCTGGTTGTCCCACAGGGCGTAGCCCGCGTATACCGCCAGCAGCATCAGCAGCACCGCCACGATGGCGCCGCTGAGATCATCAAAAAACTTCAGTATCCGATACACAGTATCTCTCCTCACAATCCACGGCGGCGCAGCAGCGTGATGACCTTCCCGGCCACACTGTCCTCCGGTACCGCGCCGAAGTGGCGGCTGTCCTGCCCCTGTGTGCGGTAGTCACACAGCAGGAACAGGCAGCCCTCCGGCACGGTGTAGGGGTACGTCAGCCCCTCCGCCGGGTAGGTGGCATAGGGGATCTCGCCTGTGTGGAGCGTCCCGTTGACCCGCAGCTCTCCACTTTCATCCAGCAGCACCACATCGCCGCCTACAGCTGCCACCCGGCCCACGCACAGCGTGTCCCCCTGCCGGTACAGCACTACGTCGTCCTGCGCCCACCGGCGCTGGAGCCGGTAGGCGATGAGCAGGTCGCCGTCCTTTACGGCGGGGAACATATTCTGTCCCCGGGCCTGCGTCACCAGCAGCACCACGCCCAGCAGCACCGCCAGCGCTGCCGCCGCTGCCGCAAGACGCAGCAGCAGCGCCAGTGCCAGACGCCGGGTGCGGGCCGCGTCTTCCTCCCGCGAGTCCCGCACCGGCACGGCATCCCCCTTTTCCATGGACATCCCCCCTGTCGCCGCAGGTATGATAACACAGATACAGTGCGAAGCCTGTCGAAAAAAGGCGGCTCTTCGTTCCCGATACACAAAAAAAGACACCGGCTCTGGGGAGCCGGTGTCCTTTTACTTGTCAGCAGAGAGGCGTTACGCCTTCTTGCCCCGGAAGAACGAGCCGATGATCTCGATGACCACAAACACGATCAGGTAGTACACCACGTTCATCTTGTGGGAGTAGATGGCCGCAAAGACCATGAACACGGAGCACAGGATGGCCAGAACGGGCATGACCCTGCCCTGGAAGCCGCTCAGATCCTTGCGCTTCAGCAGCGCGATATAGATGGGGATGTAGATGGCGTACAGGGTGATGATGGGCAGCTCGGAGGAGTCGAACTTGAAGGGACCGAAGCCCTCCATGATGGCGCCGCCGTAGAAGTACAGCAGCCACAGGGAGCTGACCAGCAGACCGAACACGGCGGAGTTGTTGGCCATGTTGGTGTTGGGATCCACGTTCTTGAACATGGCCAGCTTGGGGCTGTTGCTCTCAGCCGCCAGATCGAACATGCCGCGGGTCACGGCCATGGTCAGGCCGTTGCAGGTGCCCCAGCAGGAGATAACGACGAACACGAAGATGGCTGCGCCGCCCACCTGGCCGAAGATGTTCTGGAACGCGATCTTGGCGCCGGCCTCGCCGCCGGCCATCATGACCTCGGACTCCACCGCGCCGGCCAGGCCGATGTAGTAGATAACGTACACGATGGCGACGATGACGGTGCCGATCAGCAGGGCGCGGGGCATGTTCTTCTTGGAGTCCTTCAGCTCGGTGCCGATGGACGTGGCGCAGATCCAGCCCTCAAAGGCGAAGGCCAGGGACACGATGGCGCCGAACAGGCCCTCGGTGAAGGGCATCTCGGTGACGACATTGGAGAAGTTGAACTCGGTCATGCCGTTGGTCAGGCCCACGATGGTGCCCACAACAGCCATGAGCAGCAGGGGGATCAGCTTGATGATGGTGGTGCAGATGGCGAACTTACCGGCCAGCTTGGGAGCCAGAGCATTCATGGTGTAGGTGACGACCATGAACACGCCGGCCAGCATCATGGTGCGGCCGCCCACCACGGCGTCGTCCCAGCCCATCAGCACACCGAAGTAGCGGGCGGGCAGCCAGCTCAGCACGGACACCAGGGAGGGGTAATAAATGACAGCCATGAACCAGCCCACATAGTAGCTGTAGGTCTTGCCGCAGGAGGCGGCAGCGTAGCCCACCAGGCCCTCCACGCCCTCGTGGCTCTGGGCCACGACGCCGAAGGTGCAGGCGCTGATGATCATGACGATGCCCATGATGATGAATGCCAGGATACCGACCGACAGGTTGCCGCCGGTCTTGGTCAGGACGGCCTCCGCCTTGAAGAACACGCCGGAGCCGATGACTGTGCCTACCACCAGTGCAATGGCCACAGGCAGGGTATACCGTTTTTCCATACTTGTTTCCTTTCTGATTTCTCTCCTCGTTTTGATTGTGACGGATTTCACAATCGCATCCCTATTATACCGTGATGATAATTTATTAACAAGAACTTTTTGCGGATCGGAGGGAGAAAATTTATCCTGTTTTTTAGATATTATGCCTAAGTCGCGCTTTACAGCGCTACATTATCGTCCTCCATTGCGGTTTCACGGCACGAAAAGACGGCGCGGAGAATTTCTCCGCGCCGTCGCTCTCTGTGTGCTGTTTATACGTTGAACCGAAAGTAGATCATGTCGCCGTCCTTGACCACATACTCCTTGCCCTCGGAGCGCAACAGGCCCTTCTCCTTGGCAGCGGCCACGCTGCCGCCGCAGGCCATCATCTCGTCGAAATTGATAGTCTCGGCCCGAATAAAGCCCCGCTCGATGTCGGAGTGGATCTTGCCGGCGGCCTGCGGCGCCTTGGTGCCCTTTCTGATGGTCCAGGCGCGGCACTCGTCCTTGCCGTAGGTCAGGAAGGAGATGAGGCCCAGCAGGTCGTAGGAGCACTGAATCAGCCGGTCAAGGCCGGATTTTTCGATACCCAGGTCAGCCAGGAACATAGCCCGCTCCTCGGGATCGTCCAGCTCGGCGATGTCCTGCTCCAGCTTGGCGCAGATGGGCAGCACCTGTGCTCCCTCCTTGGCCGCCAGATCCCGGACGGACTGGAAGTAGCCGTTGCTCTCGTAGTTGGCAAAGCCGTCCTCATCCATGTTGGCGGCGTAGATGATGGGCTTCAGGCTCAGCAGGTCCGCCGTCTCGATGATGGCGCGGTCCTCCTTGTCGCACTCGAAGGTGCGGGCGGACTTTCCGGCATCCAGATGAGCGGCCAGTGCCTTGAACACATCCGCCTCGTGGAGGAACTTCTTGTCGCCCTTGGCGGCCTTGGCCGCCTTCTCCACCCGACGGTTCACCATCTCCAGGTCGGCCATGATCAACTCCAGATCAATGGTGCCGATGTCGCCCAGCGGGTCCACCGGCACGTTCTGGCTGGCGTCGGCCACCACATGCATGATGTTCTCATCGTCGAAGCAGCGCACCACATGGACGATGGCGTCGGTGCGGCGGATGTTCTCCAGGAATTTGTTGCCCAGACCCGCGCCCTGGCTGGCACCCTTCACCAGGCCGGCGATGTCCACGAACTCAATGACCGCCGGGGTCTTTTTGTCCGGCTGATACATCTCCGCCAGCTTGTCCAGCCGCGCGTCCGGCACGGCCACCACGCCCACGTTTGGCTCAATGGTGCAGAACGGATAGTTGGCGCTCTCCGCACCGGCGTTGGTAATGGCGTTGAACAGGGTGCTCTTGCCCACGTTGGGCAGACCCACGATACCTAATTTCATAGAGGATGGCCTCCCTTATCTTTCTTGAACACATATCATACCATCTTTCCGCAGTGCATGCAAGGGCACACGCAAAAAAGAGCAGCGGGAAGCTGTCTTTTTCCGGAAGGCGGCAGGTTTTGGGGGTTTGTATTTTCGCCAGGATATGCTATAATCCTTGCTGAAATACCTGAGAGGAGGGGCGGCCTTGGAGCGGAGGGAGCTGCGAAAAAAACTGCATCTGTCCGGAATGGACAGCCGCGCGGCGGAGCTGGCCAAGCAGTGCGGCCTCGGCTTTGAGATCACGGAATTCTGCTGGGCGCCCCGGCTGGAGCAGCCGGACGCTATGGCGCTGGTGCGCCGGCAGATCGAGGGTGTCCGGCATCTATGGCTCCACGCGCCGTTTGCCGAGCTGTCCCCCTGCTCCATCGACCCGCTGGTGCGCGCGACGGCGCTGCACCGGTTCCGCCAGACCATCGAAACGGCGCAGGCGTTGGGCGTGACGCGCCTTGTGGTACACGGCGGCTTCATCCCGCTGGTATACTTCCCGGAGTGGTTCGTGGAGCAGTCGGTGCTGTTCTGGCGGGAGCTGCTGGCGGACGTGCCGGAGGGCATGGTGCTGGCGGTGGAGAACGTGATGGAGCCGGGGCCGGAGATGCTGGTGCAGATCGCCGGGCAGGTGAACGATCCCCGGCTGGGGCTGTGTCTGGACGTAGGACACGCCAATGCCTCCACCAGCAAAACGCCGCCCTTGGCGTGGATCGCGCCCATGGCGCCGTGGCTGCGGCACATACACCTGCACAACAATCTGGGGGCTTGGGATCTCCACGACCCGCTGGGGCAGGGGACGATCCCCATGGAGCAGGTGCTGGACACGCTGCTGGAGACCTGCCCAGCGGCCACCTATACCATTGAAAATCAGGACTGCGCACCGTCTCTTGAGTGGCTGGCGCAGCGGAGATATCTGGAGGAATGAGCATGACAGAGCAGGAACTGCTGGCATATATCGAGGCCATCCGTCCCGCCGACGAGACGGCCATGGACGCGGCGCGGCGGCGGCAGGCACAGTTGGCCAAGCCGCCGGGCAGTCTGGGGCAGCTGGAGGAGCTGTCTATCCGGCTGGCAGGCGTGACCGGGCAGGTATGCCCCGCCATGGACAAGTGCCGCGTGGCGGTGTTCGCCGCCGACAACGGCGTGGTGGCCGAGGGCGTATCCTGTACGCCGCCGTCGGTGACCTTGCAGCAGGCGGTGAACATGACCTTCCGCAAGACCGGTATGTCCGCCATGGCGGCAGCCTTCGGCGACGACGTGGCGGTGGTGGATGTGGGCATCGACGGCGACGTGCCGCCGGTGGGCATCCTCGATCGGAAGGTACGGCGCGGCACCGGCAACATCGTCCGGGAGGACGCCATGACCCGCCGGCAGGTGCTGGAGGCCATGGCCGCCGGTATGGAGCAGGCGGCGCTTGCCAAGGCCGACGGCGTAACGGCGCTGGGCATCGGCGAGATGGGCATCGGCAACACCACCACCTCGTCGGCGGTGCTGGCAGCTCTCACCGGCGCGGATGTGGAGGCCGTGACAGGCCGGGGCGGCGGACTGACCGACGAGGGCTTCCTGCGGAAGAAGGAGGTGCTGCGGCAATCGCTGGCGCTGCACCGCCCCGATAAGAACGACGTGATCGGCGTGCTGGCAGGGGTAGGCGGACTGGATCTCGCCGCCATGACCGGCGCGTTTCTGGGCTGCGCCCATGAGCGGGTACCGGCGGCGGTGGACGGCTTCATCTCCATCGCGGCGGCGCTGTGCGCCGTACGGCTGTGTCCTGCGGTGCGAGACTACCTGTTCCTGTCCCATGACTCCTATGAGGTGGGCTACCGCATTGCGGCGGAGGAGCTGGGTCTGACGCCCTGCCTGCATCTGGGGATGCGGCTGGGCGAGGGCAGCGGATGTCCCCTGCTGTTCCGTGTGCTGGAGGGCGCCTGCGGCGTAATGCGGGGCATGGCTACCTTTGATGAGGCCTCCATCGAGGACGGCTATCTGGAAGAGATACGGGCAATGGACGCCTTTACGGTGGAGGGTGCATGAGATTACTGTTCATCGGCGGCTGCAAAAGCGGCAAGAGCAGCACCGCCCAACGGATCGCCAAACTGCTGGGTAAAAATGTGCCGCTGTACTACTGGGCCACCATGGAGCCCCACGACGACGAGGATCTGGCCCGCATCCGGCGGCACATCGCCGACCGGGACGGCTGGGGCTTCACCACGGTGGAGCGCGCCCGCGATCTGGCGGCGGGACTGGCCGCCATCAACCCGGCGGGTACGGTGCTGTTTGACAGCGTAACGGCGTGTCTGGCGGCCCAGATGTTTGACGGCGGCGATATGGACATGGACGCGCCCCGGCGGGTAGCCGCCCAGATCGCGGCCATCAGCCGCCATCCGGCCAACTTTGTGTGCGTGTGCGACGGCATTTTCGAGGGCGGCGAGGACTACGACCCGTGGACGGCGGCATATGTCGGTGGGCTGGCGCACGTCTGCCGGACACTGGCGGCGGAATTCGATGTGGTGTGCGAGATGACCATGGGGCTGCCCCATGTGTGGAAGGGGGAGCTGCCCCGTGCGTGATTGGGTATACGGCTTTTTCATGGCGTGGGGGATGTTTTTGGCCATCCCCTGCCCGAAGAAAATATGGAGCGAGACGGCGCGGCGGAAAATGCTGGCCTGCCTGCCGCTGGTAGGTGTCGTAGTGGGCGCGGTATGGGCGCTGTGCGCGTGGCTGACGTGGTATCTGCCCCACCCGCTGGGCGCGGCGCTGTGCGCGGCGGCGCCGTGGCTGGTGACGGGCTTCCTCCATCTGGACGGCTTCATGGACGTGTGCGACGGCATCCTGTCCCGCCGGGATCTGGAAACGCGGCGGCGCATCCTGAAGGACTCCCACTGCGGGGCCTTCGCGGTGATCTGCATGGTACTGCTGGCCATGACCCAGTGGAGCGCCTTTTTGTCTATGGAGACCGCCCCCCTGCTGCCGCTGGCGCTGATCCCCGTGTCCAGCCGGGCCGCGGCGGCGGTGGCGGTGCTGACGCTGCAGCCCATGCGCACCAGCCAGTACAGCGCCATGGAGCGGGGCGGCGCGCCGGTATTTATGGCGGCGGCGCTTTTGGCGGCGGCGTGTGCGCTGCCCATCGTCCTGTGGGACAGCTTCGCCCCGCTGGCGGCGGCCATCGGGTACGGGCTGGCGGTGTGGTACGGCTTCCGGCAGTTTGACGGGATGTCCGGCGATATCTCCGGCTTCGGTCTGGTGCTGGGCGAGCTGTGCGGCGCGGTGCTATTGGCGTTAGGGAGGTAAAACGATATGGAATTGGTGATCGGCGGAGCGTTTCAGGGCAAGCTGACGTGGGCGCTCCGACACTATGGACTGACCATGGACGATGTGTGCGATCTGGCGGTATCGGAGCCGCGGGCGGGCGCGAAATGCTACTGCCACTTGGAGGCGCTGAGCCGCCGGGAGGCGGACATGACCCGGTATCTGCCGCTGTTTGAAAGCGCGGTAGTGGTGTGCCGGGAGGTCAGCGGCGGCATCGTACCCATGGACGGCGGCGAGCGGGCGTGGCGGGAGCGCCACGGCACCCTCATGCAGGAGCTGGCCCGCAGGGCTGACCATGTGACCCGCGTATTCTGCGGACTGACGGAGGTATTGAAATGAAACTGACGCTACTGCGGCACGGCGACACCGCCGGAAGCCGGGATGATCTGTACTACGGCGCGGCGGATATCCCCGTCCTGCCGGATTCGCTGGAGATGCTGGCAGAGTGTGCCAAAACCGGCGTGTACCCCACGGCGGCGCGGTACTACACCAGCGGCCTTCTGCGGACGGAGCAGACCATCCGCGCACTGTACGGCGACGTACCCCATACCCAGCTGCCGGGTCTGCGGGAGATGGACTTCGGCGATTTTGAGATGAAGAGCTACGCCGAGCTGAAGGACGACCCGGCGTTTCAGATGTGGTGTCAGGACGCGGAGCACAATGCCTGCCCCCACGGGGAGAGCGCGCCGCAGGTGCTGGCGCGGAATCTGGCGGCCATCCAGCCGGTGCTGGACGCGGGTGAGGACGCGGTATGCGTCATCCACGGCGGCGTCACCGCCGGGCTGCTGATGCAGTGGTTCGGCGGCATCCG
>ULQJ01036517.1_pt1 | contig 19134 bp, 20 predicted proteins | sample 1954331 | NCBI WGS metagenome assembly ULQJ01 (sample SAMEA4835651, study PRJEB28245) | human gut metagenome | biome: gut microbiome; material: fecal sample | place: Denmark | collected 2008 | reverse complement strand
ATAGTGCCATTATATCACTTGACTCGTGTAGACGCAATCTAACTTACTTGCTGTTGAAATATGATATCCTGTCTTTTCCGAAATCTCTTCCAAGCTCATCCCTTCTGCGCACATGACAAGAACACAAAGCTTGCGCTCCACGTTCTTGTTTCGGTTCTTCTTTCGCGCCGCCTCTATTTCCACCAGTTGGCTTTGGGATATTCCGTATGATTTTGCCATCCTTCATCACCCATTACATTATACCACATTCCGGATGATATTGGGCGGTTTGGTGAGAAAAATAGTATTACACTTGCAAACGCATGAAAGCCCGCAACCTGCGCCACAAAGGGCAAATCACAGGCTTCTTCTGTTTTGCTGTGTAAAAGTCTTATCCGATTTCCACGATGTTCACGGAATGGGCGGGCGGCCTGAGGCGCAGGCAGTTATCGCTCTTTTCAATCACAGCATCTGCGTTTTCAAAGGGATGTACGCTATCCCGGCCGATATCATTGTAGTCATCGGGAGAATTACCAGTGAGGGAAGTTACGCGCACATCGCCGTTCACCGGTAGGCACAGGGTGATTTCCTTATCCTCGAATTCATGCTTGTTCACGCAGGCAACTACGATTTTTCCGTTTTCGTTGTGGCGGGTAGCTACGACGTCCACGCAATCCACAGTCACTTCGCCCTTCAGGCCCGGTGTCACATAGGGTTCAACATCCTCCGCCCATGTATCGATCACCGTATCGCCCATCAGGTTGACGAACATATCAAATACATGATAGGTGCTGCGCAGCACGATGCCGTCCTTATGGGTGAAGATCGCGCCGCGGGTATTCACAACAGGTGCAAAGTTCGCCATGCCCACGATATCCGCATTGCGCAGGACGGTATTCAGGAAGCATGCGGTAAATACCGCGTCCGCCATGGTGTAACTGGCGTTGATATCATTATCGTCGCGGGGCAGGAGATATTCCGCCTTTCCGTGGTCCTGATATACGGTGTGGGCATTGGGATGATACCAGCCGCGCAGGTTCCATTCGTCAAAGGCGATCTTGATCTTCTTTTCAAGACCCATCGCAGTCAGCAGTCCGCGCACCTGCGCGATGGAAGCTTCCGTTTCTGCGGTATAGGACATGCAGCGTCCGTAGGGGGCGAGATCGTTGGTCTGATGGATGGCATCCCAATAGGCATGGATGGAGATCCAGTCCAGGCGTTCTCCGCTTCCCCGCAGCAGATTGATGTTCCAGTCCAGATCAACCAGCGCGGCGGCGGTAAGGCTGGCGGTAGGATCCACATGCTTCATCATCTTGGCAGATTCCATAACCAAGCGCGCCCATTCCATGGTGCCCTTCGCGCCGATCTCCCAATGGCCGTAATTTTCATTGCCGATGGACCAGTATTTTACGTTATAGGGCTCTGGATAGCCGTTTGCGATGCGCATGCGGGCAAATTCGCCTTCGTTTTCAAGGTTACAGTATTCCAGCCAATCGCTCATCTCTTCAGCGGTGCCGGTGCCCGCATTGGTGCAGATATAAGGTTCGCAATCAAGCTTTCTGCACAGCTTGATGAATTCATCCGTGCCGAAGGTATTGGGGTCCTCCACGCGCCAGGCTTTATCAAAGAAGGGCGTGCGAACGGGGCCTACACCCTTTTTCCAATTGTAGGAAGATACAAAGCAGCCTCCCGGCCAGCGAATAATGGGGGTCCGGATCTTGCGCAGGGCCTCCAGCACATCCTTGCGGAATCCGTCTTCATCAGAAAGCGGAGAACCCGGTTCGAACACGCCGCCGTAAATCTGCCGATGGAAATGTTCAAGGAAATGGCCGTAGATCATAGGATCACGCTTAAAAAGCTCTCTCTTGGGGGTAATGGTAAAACGCATGATGGTCATCCTCTCAATCTTTGGTTTATTTTCAGGTGTTTTGTGATTCAATATACTGCCGGGGCGTCATCCCGTATTTCTTTCTGAAGCATTTGCAGAAATAACCGGGATCATCATACCCGCATGATTCAGAAATGGAGGTTACATTGCGCTGCCCTTCATTGATCAGCTTCATGGCATGGCGCATGCGCACTTCAAAAATATAATCCCCGATGGTGAACCGCGTCGCTCTGCGATACACGGAACACAGATACTGTGTGCTTATGAAGTTTGCCCGGGCCACATCATCCAGCCGCATGGCCGAATTGGAAAAATTCCCGTCGATATATTCATGCACCCTGCGGATCAGCGCGCCATGAGCATTTTCATCATTGTTGCTTTGGTTCATGGCGTCCCACGCCCTGTCCTGCACGAATTTCCGGATAGCATCCACATGATTCAGGGAAAGCAGCGAAGAATAACTGTTTTCCGGGGCGATGCCTTCTCCGGTATCCCCGAACCGCGCGGAAATATATTCGAATATGGCGGACATCATCTCTGCCGCACACAGGTATATGGCGTCCGGCCCGGTCTTTCTCTGCTGGATGCTGTCAAGCTGATCATCGATAAACTTGCGTATGGCCCGTTCATCGCGCTTTCTCAGAAGCATCATCAGCGTGTGCCGGGTTTCCGCGTCGAACAGTGCGCCGGGACCGCTTACAAGATTCTTGGATGTATAGAAAGCCACCTGCTTCGCCCCGTAGAACAGGTGATACTGCTGCACCGCATGGGCCTCCAGATAGGCATCGTGCACCATATCGAGTTTCCTGCATCCGCTACTCAGCGAAACCTTCAGCTGCACATCCAGCTGCTTATATATTTCATTCGCCAGCGCCACAAACGTTTCCTTCATGGCATCGAAAGCATTTGAATTTTCGATGTTCACAACCAGACACAGGGAATGTATTTCCACCGGATAACCCACCGCGGCAAATCCCTTTTCCCGCAGCGCCGTCAGCGCGGCAGCGGACAGGACAGACATGATCTTTCTGTCCTCTATCCCATCTTTATGAAACTGGATCAGCGTCACATAATACACGCCCGTATCCCGCGGGAAATCCAGATGTTCGATCAGCAGGTTCGTATCCTGAGAATCCGTGCCGCTGCGGGTAAGCTGTTCCGCCAATTGGCGGCTGAGCAGGTTATCCACATCGATTCCTTCTGGGATTCTGGATTTTTCCTCCCTATTCAGAAGTCTTGAAACATGATTAAGCGTCTGTTTCAAATCTTCGATCTTCAGCGGTTTGAGCAGATATTCCCGCACGCCCAGATGCACCGCCGCCCTGGCATATGAAAAATCGCTGTACCCCGTCAGAATGATCATTTGCGTGCGCAATCCTTCATCAAACGCATGCTGCATCATATCAATGCCGTTCATCACAGGCATGGTGATATCCACCAGCGCGATATCCGGCTTTTCCCTGCGCAGGATTTCAAGCCCTTCCCTGCCGTCTCCGGCTTCGCCGCACACTTCATAGGGCTCGCCAAGCCTGGAGATATATTTTTTGATGGCCTGCCTTGCAAAAAACTCATCTTCTATGATGGCAATGCGTATTTTCATGCTTCTCCTCCGTTTTCTGTTTCAAAGGAACTGATCTTTGGCAAGGTCACTGTTACGATCGTATATTCTCCCATGCGGCTGTCGATATGCACGCCGTATTGTTCGCCGTATAGAAGCTGTATGCGCCGGTTTACGCTGTACAGGCCAAAGGAGGCGTTTCTGGGCTGGATATCGCCGGTTTCAGCATTGATGGATGTGCGCAGTCGTTCAAGTTCCTGACCCGTCATGCCGTTGCCGTTATCCGAAATGGTGAATTCCATGGAATCGCCCATATCCTTGCCCACAACTTCAACCACGCCTTTTCCTGCCTTTTCCTTTATGCCGTGATAAATGGCGTTTTCCAGAATAGGCTGTATGGTCATTTTGGGAATCAGGTAATCATACAGACTCCGGGGAATATCGAAAATATAATCCAGCCTGTCGATATACCTGAGCTTCTGGATATACATATACTGCATGCTCAGTTCCAATTCATCCCCCATGCGAAGGATATCATTGCCCTTGTTCAGGGAAAGGCGATAGAAGCTGGACATGGCATACACACATTCTCCCGCCATTTCGTTCATATCCAGATCGATCAGGGATTTGATCGTCATCAGCGTGTTATACAAGAAATGAGGCTTGATCTGCGCCTGAATCAGCTGGAACTGGTAATTGCTTTTTTCCTCCTGTTCATGATTGATGTGGTCGATAAGATGTGTGATATGTTCCAGCAATTCATTATATGATTTATACAGGATCTCTATTTCATGGCTTCCGCCGGGGTCGGAAATCGGCTGCAGACGGTCGTCACAGGTGGCCTCATGAACAGATTCAACCAGACGCGTAATCGGTCTGGAAAGAGCGCGCGATATCATCCATGACGCCGCGAACAGAATAACGCACATAAACCCGCAAAAGGAAATCACAGTGAATGTCGTCTGCCGCCACGCAGCATTGGCATATGTCAGAGGGTTAATCATAAACACCCTCTAGTCCGCATATCCAACGTCAATCTTTTCGGACAGGGCGTAAAAGGTATTTTCTGCATATCCGCCAAGGGTAAGCTGTCCTTCCCTGCGCAGCGCGTCATATTGTTCTTCATCCAGTTTCATCGTCTCTACAGGCTTTAACCCAAGACTGCCTTTGTCAAGGCTGCTGACAATTCGATCATTTTCATCAAGAATGGTAAATGTCACGCTGGAATCCGGAACACTATCCAAAAATATACTGCTGATCCTGCTTTCCCGAACCATCATCAACAGGATCCCTAAAGGTTTTCTTGTATCCAGATCCACAATCGCCTTGCTCACTACAAAAACCGGTATACTGCCTGATGGGGAACGATAGGAATACATACACACACCGGATACCTGCATGCGAAGCTTTGATGCTGCTTCTGTGAAAAACTCATCTCCCAGCTGATCGTAAATTCTCGTAAAATCGTAGCCGCTTATACCAAAACAATCGCCCGACAGGGAAAATACATCCCACATGAATATATCTGATGATGCGCCAATGATGGTGCCGATATTGAGACCCAGGCGATTTTTCAGTACAGCTTTTTCACTTTCCGTCCGGGGTCCATTCGGATACTGCTTAACCGCCGCGATGATCCGGCTGTCGGATACGATAGAAACCGCAGTATTTGAAATGCGCTGCAGCGTAGATTCAAGGCTGTTTGTAATCAGCATAAGATCCCGCTTGCCAGTAGCCTCTACTTCCTTCATATACAGGTTTGCAGTCATTTTGACAATTGTAATACTTACAGTAGTTACGCACAGTACCATCAACACTGAAAAGATCACAAAAAGCTTTATTCTAAGCCACATCCGGATCTTTCCCATTTTCACAAGGCATCATTCCGCCCTTCATTCCCTTTAGTGTTATATTTACATTATACTTTTTATTGTTCCATACATCAAGCAAGCGCGTATATTTTCAGGACATAAAGTAAAATTATCAGAATATCTTCCGGTTTACAAGAATATTTTCCGTTGTATCTGCACCCTTAATTTCATATAATATTAATGCAAGTTGAGAATTCTCAACAAAATTCACAAAAGAAAGGCTGGTAATCTCATGAAGAAGCTCCTTAGTTTACTCCTGGCTATCCTGACTGTTCTGAGTCTGTGCACCTTCGCCGTGGCAGAGGAAGAACCCTACACCATCACCTACATCTCCTCCGACAGCGCAAGCACCGGCAAGATGATGGCTTTCGAAGAAGTTGTCGCGATGTACAAGGAACTGCATCCCAACTTCAACATGGAAATCGAATACATCCCCGAGCGTTCTGCTTTCCTGCAGAAGATCAAGATCCTGGGTGCCAATGATGAACTGCCCGATTGGTTCAATGCCGACCCCGACAACTATATCGAAGAGCTGACCAATGCAGGCAAGCTGGTAGATATGGAAGCTCTGTATGAAGAACTGGGCGTATCCGATAAGTTCTACAACATCTCCAAGGACTATGCCCGTCTGAACGATGGCCGCCTGTCCCTGATGACTCTGCAGTGCAACGCCGAATATTTCTTCTACAACAAGAACATCTTCGCCGCTGCCGGCATTGAAAAGACCCCCGAAACCATCGATGAATTCCTGGAAGTCTGCGAAAAGATCTATCAGGCAGGCTACACTCCCCTGACCATCGGCGATGTCACCGGCGGCATGTTCATGCGTTACATGGCCTTCATCCCCTTCCGTATGACCGCTAACAACTTCATCGAGCAGGCATGCGCAGGCACCGTGAAGTTCTCCGACGAGCCCGGAATGCTGGCCGCCGAATTCATGAGCAAGATCGGTAAGTACATGCCCGAAGGCTTCACCACTTCCGACTATGACACCTTCGTAAACCTGTTCGCAAGCGGCGAATGCGCCATGATGTACAACGGCACCTGGGTTCTCGAAACTCTGCTGGATGAAAACAACAACCTGCGCGAAGAGTTCGGTGTATTCACCATGCCCAAGTACACCGAAAACGACGTTACCGGCGCTTCTGACTACTTCGCCAACTCCGGTATCGGTATCGCCATCCTGCAGGATTCCATGTGCGATGAAATGAAGGATTTCCTGAAGTTCTTCTTCGCAGAATTCCCGAATGTCATGCTGAGCAAGTACAACTGCATCCCCTCCCTGGCTCCCGCTGAGGAAGTCGTTGCAGCCGCTCCCGCAATCTATCAGCGCGTTATCAAGGATGCTACCGAAGTTAACATCTTCGCCAAGTGCTGGGACGTTGTTATCGACACCGCTTCCCTCGACACTCTGAACAGCGAAACCGTAAACCTGGCTCTGGGCGTAATCACTCCCGAAGAATGGGCAGCCATCATGGATGAAACCATCGCACAGAACGTTCTGGGCGCATAATCCATTGACTGACTGATAACGGTGTAAACTAAAAGCTGCGGGGAATTAAGCGCTGCTCAATTCCCCGCATTAAAATAAGTAGGAGGAAATATGAAACCGAGTTACAAACTGGAGCCGTGGATGTATCTTTTGCCGGCGCTGCTGATCTATACATTTGCGGTGCTTGTGCCGGTAGTGTGGTCGCTAGTTTACAGCTTTTTTGACTGGAACGGCATCGGCGCAATGGAGTTTGCCGGCTTGGGCAATTATCAGCGCCTGTTCCGCGACGTCAAAATGCTGACGGCGATCAAGAATAATTTCTATTTCATGTCATTGGGCACTGTGGTCCAGATCATCATGGGCCTGCTAATGGCCACCTTGCTTTACAACATCAGACGCGGCAGCAACATCCTGCGCGTGCTCTATTTCATCCCCTGCATCATCTCTTCCATGGCAGTCTGCAAGATCTTTGAAAAACTGCTCTCTGTACAGCCTCAGGGTCTGGTTGCCGCAATCGTGGAAATGATGGGCGGCAAACCCATCGCGGTTCTGTCCAGCCCCAAATATGCGCTGACAGCGGTCACGCTTATCGACGCATACAAGTACATGGGCCTTTACATGGTCATTTTCTATTCCGCATTCATGGCGATCGACCATGAAGTTATCGAAGCCGCTTATATCGACGGCTGCACCTGGTGGAAGCAGTACATCCATGTTATGCTTCCCATGATCAAACCCATTTTCTTCACGGTGATCGTAATCCTTGTCAACGGCACGTTGAAAGGCTATGATATATCCGCAATTCTAACCAAAGGGGGACCCGGCAGCGCTTCGGAGCTGGTGTCCACCTACATGTACAAGATATCCTTCGGCTCAACACAGTTCGGCTACGGAAGTACCATCGGCCTGTTCCTGCTGGTTGAATCCCTGATTGCCGTTGGCATCGTGCGCTTCTTCGGAAACCGTTCCGAGAAAAACGGATCTTTGGAATAAGGAGGGATAACCAAGATGCGCGATCAACTGTCCATCAGCAAAAGGGCGAAAGTGCTTATTTACATCATCGTTATCGGCGTGGTAATCTTTACCTGCTATCCGGTTTTCTGGGTTATCTGTTCCAGTCTGAAAACCCCTGATGAAATCGCGTTCGCCGCACCTTATTCCCTGCCGGGTTCCTTCTACTTCGGCAATTATGTGAAAGCCATTACCAAGTCGCCTCTGGTAAAGCAGTTTACCAACAGCGTTATCGTAGCGGTTAGCACGCTGGTTCTTCTCGTAGTGGTAGGTGCGCTAGCAGCATTTCCTATCAGCAAAATGCGTTTCAAGCAGGCAGACAAGGTGATGACCTATTTCCTGTTGGGCATCATGATTCCTTCCTTTGTGTGCCTGATCCCCATGTTTACGATTTATAAAGAGCTGGGCCTTAGAAACACCTATGCGTCCCTCGTCATTCCTCAGCTGGGTTTCGGCCTGCCGATGTGCATTTATTTGTATGTGAATTTCATGAAATTCATTCCAAATTCCCTGTGCGAAGCGGCAACGATCGATGGCGCAAGCAGCTTTATCACTTTCAGCAGGATCATCTTCCCCATGGCGAAGAACTCCACCATCACCATCGTTATCTTCAACTTCGTCAATGTTTGGAATGAATATGTCTACGCAAACACATTCATGACCAAAAGCACCATGAAGACCCTGCCTATCGGCCTGAACGACTTCGTCGGCGAAATGGGTTCCCGTGACTGGGGCGCGACCTTCGCCGCCATCGTTATCGCCGTGCTGCCCACCCTGATCATCTATTTCTTCCTGAACAAGAATGTTATGGAAGGCATGGCGGCAGGCGCGGTCAAGGGCTAAAGCGAATTGTTCTTTATCAACTGAAAATCCCATGTGTTGTTTATGTGGCGCTGGCAGACGCCATGCGCCGCATTTAATAAACAGAATTTCCATTACACAACGGAGGTGCGATATGGTTATCAATTTCAAAAAAGGTTGGCAGATTCTTCAGGATGTACACGATAAGGGCGAGGTTCTCGGTCTTTACAGGGATGATTTTGAAATCACCATAGGCAATCAGATCTCCGAATGGGAAGATCTTCTCGAGCTCAAGCATCTGCAGCTGATCTATGCACAGCAGCCCTATTTCGGCCGCGAACTGCGCTATTTCAATCAGGCTCCCTGGTGGTACAAGCAGGAATTCGAAGTTCCCGCAGACGCAGGCAGCTATGCAAAGCTGAATTTCACCAATGTTGATTATTATTGCAAAATCTGGCTCAACGGCGAATTCGTGGGCGAACATGAAGGCTATTCCATGCCCTTCGGATTCCGCGTGGATGATAAAATCATACCCGGACAGAAGAACATTCTTATGGTCAAGGTATGGTCTCCCTGGGATAACAAAGTGCTGAACGATGCTCAGGATCGCAGAACTTTCCTGGTCCTGCGCAATACCGTAAAGGGTACCTATGAACATTCCGATGGTTTCATTCAGCGCGATGTAAACCCCGTGGGTATTTATGGCGATGTTACCCTTGAACTGTGCAAAACCGCATGCCTTTCCGAAACGCCCGATATTAATTATGCGCTTTCGGATGACCTGAAAGATGCCCGCGTTACCGCAAAGGTTTCCGTAGCGGATGTGGATGGCGGCGAATATGTCCTGCGCTTTACCTGCGCCGATCATCAGACCAAAGCAAGATCCTTCGCTGCGGAAATTCCCGTGAACGCATCTGGCGATTATACCATCGAAGCCGACGCAAAGGATGTCTATCTGTGGAACACCTGGGATAAAGGCGGCGTATGGTTGTATGATATGAATGTAGAGCTGGTCAAGGATGGCGAAGTTATCCAGGTTCACAGCGAATCCACCGGTTTCCGCAAGATCGAAATGGTTCGCACCAGCGAAATCACCCGTTTTTATCTGAATGGCAAAGCATTCTATGTACGCGGCACCAGCTACTTCCCGGATATCTATGTTTCCAACATGTGCTATGAACGCTATAAGCGCGATCTGCTGAGCATTAAAGCCGCCGGTTTTAATCTAGTTCGCATCCACGTACATGTGGATTTGCCCATCTTCTATCAGCTGTGCAGCGAAATCGGTATTGGCGTTATGCAGGATTCTGAATACAACTGGATGCATCCCACAGATGATGAATATGCCGAACGCTTTATCCGCGTATATCTGGATACCGTGAAGCTGCTCAAGCGCTACAGTGCCATGTTCTGCTGGATCTGCATGAACGAACCCGGTCTGGAAGATCCGTTGGGCAGAGACACTGGCCGCGCCATGACCATCAATCCCGGTCCCGCCCTCTACAAAGCCGTTCAGGAACTAGATCCCTCCAGCCCCATCATCAAGGGCTCCTATTGCGAAAATGATCCCACCAGCGGCGACAGCCATAATTACACCGGTTCACTCAACGGCGCCGACGGTCATTATTCCGATATCTATGGCAGTGTCGAAAAATACAACACGGAATATGGTTTTGACGCCCCCGGCTGTATCTATGGCCTGAAGCAGTGCCCGCCCGTTCTGAAGCGTCTGGCAAAAATCGAAGATCGACTGGATGAAATCCAGTATTATCAGTACAAGCTTCTGAAGTATTACACCGAACATTACCGTATGCAGAAATATGCCCCCAATTCCGGATACGTACAGTTCCTGTTCAACGATCTGTGCCCCCAGAGCTTCTATGGCATCTTTGACTGGTGGGGACTGCCCAAGGCCGGTCTGGACGCCATGCTGGAAAGCAACATGCCTCTGGGCCTTTTCCTGAAATACAGCAAAGATCATATCGATGGCATTTATGCGGTCAATGATGATCTGGAAGCCTTGGGCGATGTTCAGGCGCAGTATCTTTTCACCGATGAAAATGGCGATGTGATCGCTACCGAAACCTTTGACATCGAACTCGGTGCAGACAGCATCGTGCATGTATGCGATAAAGAATTCAAGATTGGCGATTACAAGCAGCTGAATTGCGCGTTGCTGCTGATCAAGAACGGCAGAGTCATCTACTCCAACCATTATGAGGATATTTTCAACATGCCTGAGCACGTAAAGGGACATCCCCATCTGCTCAACCATGAAGTCGGCATGCGCTATTTCTTTGGTTGATATTTAAAGTGGGTGCGGAAAATTTTCCGAGTCCACTTAATAAAAAACACCCTTTACTATCAGGAGGATATTTACATGCTGCAAAACAATACCGTCACCATCAACCTTGAGCGCGGCTGGAGATTTTGTTTTGGCGATGCAAAGCGCTGGCATCGCGTGGACCACGATGTATGCTATCAGACAACCAAGATCGGCTTTGAGCTGGGCGTTCTTGATGTTTTCCTGAATGAAAATGAATGGATCGATGTGGGTGTACCGCATGACTGGAACACCCATCAGCTTTCCCATCCGGACAATCATCCCTCCAACGGCTTCAAGCCCCGCGGTATCGGCTGGTATTACAATGAATTTGATATGCCCGAATACGCAGGTGATGCCTGCATCCTGCTGGACTTTGAAGGCGTTATGGGCGAATGCGTTGTCTACGTAAACGGCGTTCTGGCTGCCCGCAATGAATCCGGCTATACCGGCTTCACCTTTGATATTTCCGATTATGTGCTACCCGGGCAGAAAAACATGATCGTGGTTTCCGTGAACAACACCCGCTGGGAAGGCTGGTGGTATGAAGGCGCAGGCATCTATCGCCCTGTGCAGATTTTCATTAAGCCAGCAACGCACTTTGGCTATATGAAGACCTTCGTGCGTCCCGAACTGAAAGACGGAAATTGGAATGTCCGCCTGACTTCCATTCTCGAAAATACCGAAGGCGAAGTTACCAATGCCTCCATCCGCGCCCGGATTCTGAATACGAACGGCACATGTGTTGCTGAAATGGATACAAACGGCGAAGTTCCCGTCTATGGCGAAGCAGAGTTTGCCGCATCCGTTGCGCTGAACGCGCCTGAACTGTGGTCTCCGGACCGTCCCTACTTGTACACCCTTGAGAACAATCTGATCATCGACGGCGAATGTGTAGAAACCGAGTCCATCCGCTTCGGCATTCGCGATATCCAGTGGACCGACCATGGCATGTTCATCAATGGCGTACTCACCCCTGTGCGCGGCATCTGCTGCCATCAGGACCATGTGGGCGTGGGTATTGCCGTAGGAAAATCCCTCATGCGTTACCGCATTGCAAAGCTGAAGGAAATGGGCTGCAACGCCTATCGCTGCGCCCACTATTGCCCCACCCAATACCTGCTGGATGTGTGCGATGAACTGGGCATGCTGGTCATGTCCGAAAACCGCCATTTCCGTTCTTCCGATGAAGTCATGCAGCAACTGGATTACATGACCCTTTCCGGACGCAACCATCCCAGCGTATTCCTTTACAGCCTGTTCAATGAAGAAATGCCCTGGCAATCCGAACCCCGCGGCCGCAAGGTCGCTGCACGCATGATGCGCCGGGTTCACAAATATGATGATACCCGCGCAGTGACTGCAGCCATGAACGGCGGCGTTCTTACCAAGGAAAATGCTTCCGACGTTATGGACGTAGGCGGCATGAACTATTTCATTGATGATTACATGAATTATGCCGCGCGCCGTCCCGGTCATCCCCTGCTTGGCACCGAAAACGGTCCCCTCTATTCCACTCGCGGCATCTACAAGGATGATCCCAAGGCTCAGGTATACAATTCTTATGGTTTGACCACTGCCTTCTTCGGCCAGCTCCTTCAGGATACCATGGAGGCTGTAGAAGCAGCCCCCCATGTGGCCGGTCTGTTTGTCTGGGGCGGCTTTGATTATCGCGGCGAACCCCAGCCTTTTGAATGGCCCAGCGTATTCTCCCATTGGGGACTTACCGATAACTGCGGCTTTGAAAAGGATAACTTCTACATGCTCAGAAGCTATTACAGCGATGAGGATGACCTGATGGTTCATCTGCTGCCCCACTGGAACTGGCAGAAAGGCGAAACCGTTCGCGTATGCGCCATGACCAACTGCGATACCGCACAGCTTTTCATCAACGATGAACCGCAGGAAATCAAACAGGTGGTCCGCCGCCGTGCCGAATGGAATGTACCCTATGTGCCCGGCGTAATCCGCGTAGAAGCCGTTAAGGGCGATGTAAAGCTCATTGATGAAGTGCGCACCACCGGCGCTCCCGCCATGCTTGAGGTAGTGGATGCCGCGCCCATTACAGACTTCGATTCTTCCATTATCAATGTACGCCTGCAGGATGAAAACGGCCTCAATGTTCCCCGTCGCGAAAATGACAGGATCATCCATTTTGAAGTTCTGGAAGGCGAACTGATCGGTTCCGGCAACGGAGATCCCAATGGTATCCAGCCGGATATCACTCCCGATATTTCCACCTTCTGCGGCCGCTGCCAGGCCATCATTCGCCCCAGCGCAGCCGGTAAGGTACATGTCATCGTGCGCTGCGAAGGCATGGCCGATGTGGAATACGCCCGCTGATAATACCAATTACTAATAGAGGAGCATTTCAAAGCTGCGATCATCCAGCACGATGCGGTTGTCCCGGATTTGTACGAGCTGTCGGACGCGATGGTACGGATCCAGCGCATCCAGTCCTGCGTCCAGCAGTTCCGCGACGATTTCGTGCCCCCTGCGGTTGCCGTGTCCGCAGAGCGATTCTTTATTCAGAATTCTCATGCTCAGAAATTGGTGGCGTCGGGATCCGGCGCTTCGCCGCAGCTGCCCTTCAGCGAGGCGATCTTCGCCATATCCTCTTCGCTCAGGTCGAAATCGAAGACATCCAGATTTTCCCGAATGCGCGCCGGATTTCCGGACTTGGGCAGCGGCAGATAACCCATCTGCAAGCTCCAGCGCAGGCAGACCTGGCCGATGCTCTTGCGGTACCTGGCCGCGATTTCACGAATCTCCGGCGCAGAAAAGATGCTGCCGGTGCCAAACGGACTGTACGCTTCTACCAGAATTCCCCTTGCCCTGCAGTATTCAACCGCCGCGTCCTGGGTGATGCCCGGGCACAGCTTGAGCTGATTGACCATCGGCTGAATGGACGCCGTTTCCATCAACATTTCGATGTGATGTGGCATGAAGTTGCTCACGCCGATGGCGCGGATTCTGCCGGCGCGATAGAGCGCTTCGAACGCGCGCCAGGTTCCGCGCGTCGCCTCCTTCCAGATGGGGCGGAACTGCAATGGATTCGGCCAGTGGATGAGATACAGATCCAGATAATCCGTGCCGAGCTTCTGCGTCGACCACTCAAACGCTTCCATCGTCGCGTCGTATCCGTGGGCAGAATTGCGCAGCTTGCTGGTAATGAAAATCTGATCTCTGGGAACGCAGCTTTCGCGGATGGCCGCGCCGACGCTCAGCTCGTTTCCATAGGCCGCCGCTGTGTCGATGAGACGATACCCCGCTTCCAGCGCCGATTTCACCGCCGCCACACCCTCGCCGTCTCGGCTCTGCCACGTTCCGAAACCGATGCAGGGAATCCTTACGCCGTTGCTCAATTCAAAACCGGTCTTGAAATCCATGGATACTCCTCCTTCGGGACACACCTATTTCTTGTCCGCGGCGCTGCGCATATCCAGTACATTCATGCACGAATGGCGCGTATTTGCCGCGACCTGCTCCCAGTCGCGGTTGCGAAGCGCGTCCTGCTCCTGAAACATCCAGTCGCCGCCCGCCGCCAGAACGCCCCTGTGCCTGAGCAGCGGCAGGAAGTTCGCACCGTCTAGACCGCCGGTGACCAGGAAACGCACATTCGGAAAAGGCCCGCCGTTCAGCTGTGCCATCGTATTCACGCCGCCCATTTCATACACCGGGAAAAACTTGACGATGTCGATGCCGTAGTCCAGCGCCATCATGATTTCTGTCGGCGTTACGCAGCCCGGGATCACCGCGACATCGTGTCTCTGCGCAACCCGGACGACCTTCTCGCTGAAGCCAGGAAGCACCAGAAACCTCGCGCCGAGATCGATCACGTGCTTCGCCTGTTCTGCGTTCAGAACCGTGCCCGCACCCACGATTACCTCCGGAACCTCCCTTGCGATCGCGGCGATGTTCGCAACAGAGGTCTCGTTTTTCAGAAGAACTTCAACGACCGGAAGGCCGCCCTCCATCAATGCCCTGGCGGCGGGCACGCCGACGTCCGGCTCCGCATTGGCGAGGATCGGGCAAATCCCCGTCAGCGTCAGAAGATCCAGCATATACCTGTCCATAGAACAACCTCCCTCAAGCCTCGTTAATTGCAATGGGAATTGCGCACATTTCAGAAAGCGCCTTCAGGTTTTTCTCCATCGCGTCCGTCAGCGCCAGGCGATCCTCCGCAACTGCCTTCTTGTGCTTCGCCCAGTCCATTTCGCCTGGCAGGAAGATCTGCTCGGCGCCCTTCGCCCTGGGCGCGGCATGAAGCTCCCTCGCCAGCTTTTCCATGCCCATCGCCTGATTGCCGTTGAGGATCGCCCATGCGGGTCCTTCCGCGTCCACCGTAGGCACGGCTTTGGGATTCAGCCCGCCCGCCTGCATTTTTTGAATATACTGATACAGATTCTTCGTTCCGTGAGAAAGAACGCCGAAGGAGTCCGTCGTCACCAGGGTTTGCGCAATGACATCGCTGTCCGTTTCCGACACGCCCGAAGCCATCAGCGCTTCCCTTGCAAAGCGCATCAGCCCGGACAGGGAAACCGTCTTCACAAGCATACCTCCTTTTGTCCCGCCGCACTGCTGGACAGATTCTCTTTACATTTTTATTTTACCTCTTTACGAAAATAAAACGATACACAAAGCAGTTAAAGATATGGACAAAAATGCTATAAAGCGCCGGCCGCGGTGGGGAACGACCGGCTGGGGGCGGGAGAGGGCAATGCGCGGAGGCCTTCGCACCCGCGGCGATGTGTACCATCCGGAAAACATCTGCCCACGGCTTCTCGCCCTGCCGCACCCTTCCCTTCGCAGTGCGGCTGCCCGAAACCATGTCCGCCGCCGGTTTGTCCTTTTCCCGTCTCTGCGGATAGGGAGAACCCCCGCTCCCGCCCGGCTCAAACGTTGTCGGCGGGGCGGGAAACGCGAAGAAAAGCGTGAGCCGTTTTTTGGAATTCCTTCAATTGTCGTTTTTACCCGGGTGTGATATACTCTATTCAAAAAAAATTTATGAAGGGAGCGGCGGCGATACAATTTCGAGAATTGGGCAAAACAGGGCTGCAGGTCAGTGAAATCGGATTCGGCGGCGAGTGGCGGGAGTGCCATCCGGATGCGGAAGGCTTCGACCTGATTCGCTATGCGTCCGTGCATGGGATCAACATTCTGGACTGCTGGATTTCTTAGATTGAAAAGCGGTATTTAGCATGCTATAATGATTAGGCAAGTCGAAGGCTTCGCCGATAATCATGGTATAATGATCTGAACTACGGAGGTGCGCCAGGCGTGCGCAAGATTACGGTTCTGATTATTGACGACGAGATTACAGTGCTCCAGGGGCTGAAGAATCTGTTCGACTGGGAGAAAAACGGGTACGCCATTCTGGGCGAAGCCATGGACGGCATCAGCGCGCTGAATTTCACCTTTGAGATCAGGCCGGACATCGTGCTGATGGACATCAACATGCCGCTCATGTCCGGCTTGGACGTGGTGAGCCGGATTCGGGAGAGCCTGCCGCAGACGGTGTCCATCATGATCTCCGGGTACAGCGACGCGCACTATATGCGTCAGGCGATTCGCCACGGCGTGTTCGACTATATCCTCAAGCCCATCAGCTTCGAGGATCTGTCCGAGACGCTGGAGAGGGCGCGGATGCACATCCTCGGCCAGACGCGAAGCGAGACGGCTCCGCCCCCGCCGGAGCAGGACAAGACGGTCATTCAGAATCTGGTCTCCTATCTGAACAGCCACATTTCCGAGGAGGTATCGCTGAAGGTGCTCTCGGATCGCTTCCACATGAATCCGAACTACATCAGCAAATACTTCAAAAACGAGACGGGCATGAATTATTCGGCCTATCTTCTGGCGCTGCGCATCAATAAGGCCAAAAAGCTGCTCGGCAATTCGGATCGGCCGGTGGCGGAGGTGGCGCAGCTGACGAGCTTCAGGGACTACCGGTTCTTTTCGAGAACCTTCAAGCAGGAGACAGGGCTTACGCCCTCCCAGTATCGCATGAGCAACCGAATGGATTAGAATCTAAACCTGTGCTCAAGGAAAAATCTAATCTGAGTGTGAGAGCTGGCAAAAAAAATGCAAAAATCTGCACATTTTGCTGTAATTATTGACTATCGAAAATTCTCCTCAAGCGGTATACTGATTTCAGCAGAGGGCCCGGGGCAGGCCTTGTCGGCGCAGAAGCGCCGGTGCAGAGCGCCCGAGGCCTGATGAACGTATGCTGCTGCAGAGAACCGCTGCGCATGAAGAATCCGCCGCGCGGCTTTTTCATGGGGCGGAAATCTGCGCGTCACGACATTGGTAGGAGATAGTCACATGAAGAAACTGGTTTGTCTGGTACTGGCGGTTCTTTCCGTTCTGAGCGTCTGCGCTTTCGCGGAGACCACCGAATGGGAGTACAAGGAAGCAACGATCTCCATGATGGTCAGCAATGACCAGAACATGGCCGGCATGAGATCGACCGCATGGATATGCCGGGATTTCTGAAGATGCGCGCATGGAACGCCAGACAGGAGCAGAAAAAGAAAGAACCCCGCCAACGCTATATTGACGAGGTGTGGTCGAGCCTGAAGCCCGGCGGGTTATAAGCATTGATAGTCGAAAATGCCCATGATGGCGTCTGAAATATCGATAATGTCGAAATAGTGCGTTGCGGGCAGCTTGGAAAAACGTCTGGTTGCAAGATCGATATATTTCAGCTGCTCGCAGAGCACGTAGCCCTCGGCAGAAGAGTCTTTGAGCCTGATATGCAAAGGACCTTCTGCTGCATTGCGTACAATGGGGCACGCGATGATCTTTCCCTCCTGGTTGAAAAAGTCATTGCTGACCACAATCATGGGATAAGGCAGGCCGCTGATTTTCAGCATATCGCCCTGTTGGATATTTTGCATTACCACACCTCGTCTCCCATGGGCTCGCCCCAGTCGATTTCTTCCGAGAGGTTCAGCTTTCCGCCGTATTCTGCTGCGCGTTCTTTCAGGCTGCGATGCCGGAAGCCACGACTCAGAACGATTTTTCCATCAGAGATTTCAGCAGTCAGCATGTCGTTGGGTTGAAAACCGGCGTTTTTCAGGAATTCCTTTGAAAATCGGATTCCCTGACTGTTCCCCCAGGGTTTCAACTGCACTTGCATGGAAGCACCTCCTCTTTTTTTGTTTATACATAGTATAAACGTCTTTTTCCGATTTGTCAAGTGCCAGATTATTCTTAAAAACAAAAAAAGGTGGTGAGCCGGCATGAGCGAGACGCTTCGCGATCTCGTGGTGTCGCTGTCATTGAACAGCGATAATTTCACGCGCAATATCAAATCCATCAACAAGCAGATCCAGGAAGCGGAATCGGCGTTCCGGCTGGCTTCTGCGGGGGTAGCGAATTTCGAGACAACCACGGCGGGTCTGTCTTCGAAGCTTTCTACCCTACAGCGTACTTTTCAGCTGCAGCAGGATGCTGTCGGTCAGTATGAGCGCGCGCTTCAGCAGGCCAGCGACAAGCTGCAGGAAAAACTGGGGCTGCAGCAAAAGGCGGTCGCTGAATATGAAAAGGCGCTGGCCGCCGCAAAGGAGCAGCTGCAGGCAGCGCAGCAGGTCAACGATCCGGATAAAATCCACGAAGCCACCGACGCGGTGCAGGACGCGGAGACCGCGCTCAACAATGCCCGCGCCGCGGTAAAGCAGACACAGGCGGACATTGCCAGCTGCAATAAAGAGCTGAAAACGGCGCAGTCCGAATGGACGAAGGCCGGAAAAAGTCTGGAGTCCTTCGGCAAAGCCTGCGATAGCGCCAGCAACAACCTGAACAAGGCCGGAAAGCTGCTCTCCACGACGCTGACCACGCCCATTGTGGCACTGGGCACGGCGGCGATCAAGTCCTCTATTGACTTTGAATCGTCCTGTTACAATATATTTGCCTCGGAAAAGTGGCAGCCAGCGTAGTACGGCTTGCCTTCGGCACGTTTCTTGTTCAGGAACTGGAACACCGGCTCATCCGCCGGAGCACGCTGCAAATGTACTTTCATGATGTTAAACAGCGTTCTGCGCAGATAGGGAGAGCCGCGTTTCGTGGTCCTGTTGCTGCGAGAGCAGTAATCGCCTGATTCGCTCGGCGCCGGGTCAATGCCTGCGAAGGCAACCAGCGACTGCTTGCGCTCAAAGCGGCGCACATCCCCAATCTCCGCCATGAGCTGCGGGCCGAGGGATTCCCCGA
>ULQJ01036122.1_pt1 | contig 19371 bp, 30 predicted proteins | sample 1954331 | NCBI WGS metagenome assembly ULQJ01 (sample SAMEA4835651, study PRJEB28245) | human gut metagenome | biome: gut microbiome; material: fecal sample | place: Denmark | collected 2008 | reverse complement strand
AGTCTGACGGCGTGAACGGGTCTTTCGGCGTGAGCTGGTCTTTCGGAATATTAAATTCATATGGGGTAGACCATGCTTTATTTTTAGCAAACAGAAAAAGAGTATATCTGATATTTGGAAAAGAAGTTTCAGAGGGCAGATTCCTTGAGGTAGAAAATAATTTATATAGAAAGCTAGGGAGCTGGAGACCGACATTCAACAACATAAAAGCCCTATATCTTAAAAACGGTTCAGATTGGAAGCTTACGCCTATCAAAAACGCAGAAGAAATTTCAAAACAAGAGGCATGGAAGGATATGCCAAGAGAAGCAGTCGAATATGTCGCTTCTCTGCCTGAATTTGATGCGGACATGTTTTTTGAAATCACCTGTATTGACTTGAGATAACCCAGCCGCAAACAGGCGGGAACGGAGGATAAAAGCAATGATTAACCTAACCTTGGGAGATTACAGAATCTGCACCTTGGAAAATGGGACTGTCGCACTATGTGAGCGCCATATCATTTCAAAGCGTTCAAGCCCGAATTTGGGCAAGACGGTTGAAAGGGTAATAGGGCACCATTTCTCCCTAAAATCCGCTCTAACGGCCTACACGGCAAGGGAAATGGCATCTGATGATTACTGTGCGGAAACAGTTGAGCAACTGGAGGCTGTATTGGACAATCTCGCTTCCAGAATTGAGAAAGCGTTAAAGGAGGCAAATCATGACTGAATTAAAACCAATCGAAGCTTGGAACAGGAGGACTGACGATGAACTGGATAAATGTCAACAGAATGACCCCTGAGCCATTTGTCAGCGTACTGTGCAGAATGCCAGGAGAAAAACCTTTCCCTACCGTACATGAAGGATATATTTCTGATGATGGTGTATGGGTATCTTATGGATTCAAAAGAGCACCTGGAGAAGTAACCCATTGGACGGATATGCCGGGATACCCAGGTGACGACGAGGTTGACAATGACACATAAAGAAGCTGTTTTGATATCTGCATATAGTGGTTATTTGCTAACTAAAGATTTTTCAGATGTTCATAAGTTTTGCGAAGAGGTATTAGGCAGACCAATTTTTATACATGAATTTGCAGATGAAAAGGTTCAAAAAGATATTAGAGAAAAGTGTAAACCTATGATTATTAAAATGATAGAAGGTGAACAAAATGGCTGAGTATATAGAACGGGAAGCGGCATTGAATATTTGCCAAAAAGAATATGAGGAACGTTTAGAAATGTGCGATTATTGCGGGGATACTGTGGCATGGAACATTGGAGGACAAATTAAAAAGTTACCCGCCGCCGACGTTGAAGAGGTGAAGCATGGGAAGTGGATAGGGAAACAACTTGATAATTTTAGAAAATATGAAGTTATTTGCTCAAATTGCGATTGGATTGGAATTGAAAACTATGACAGTTATGACAACCCATTTGAGTTTAACTACTGCCCCAACTGCGGCGCTAAGATGAATTTGGAGGACTGAGCTATGACAAACAACGGCTGGATCAGTGTTGAGGACAGGCTGCCGCAAGCGTCTGGCAAATATTTGTGCGTAGTAAAGGACAAAAAAGGAAATAGTTGGACGGTGCCCACTGAATGGAGCGTTGAAATGAGGTCATGGTTTGGGGAATTTGGCGAAATCAAGAACATGGTCACTTACTGGCAGCCACTTCCCGAACCACCTGAGGAGGATTAGCCATGTATGAGGAATTAGTTGAACTGTTGAGAATGCGAGCGGCGCTTATCGATTCTGATCTAGATAATCAGGCCGCCGAAGCCATTGAAATATTGGAAGCACTGGCGCAAAACGGCCAAAGCGCAATAGACACCAATAAACGCCTGGCTGATAAAATCCGAATGCTGAAAGCTAAACTCGATCAAGCCGATGGGACCTTGGATTTTTGCAGGACGAAAGACGCGGAAATTATCAGGCTGGGACAAGAACGCAACCGCCTAAAGCGTGAGAGAGATCAGGCGGTGGAGGATTTAAACACTCTGCGAAAACGCAGTGACTGGAAATGTGAAGCGTGTTATTATAACGACCATTACAACCGTGATATTTGTACTGGGTGCGAATATAACAACGATAACAATTGGCAATGGCGCGGCGTTCAGGAGGAGAAACATGAGACCGATTGATGCTGATGAATTTGATACAAAACTATTTAATGATGGATTTTTTGGTGGATTAGCGAAATGTATAGGGAACACTCCAAGAAAAAGGAAATTTACAATTGGAGAGTTCAGAGGAATGCTTAAAAAGGCTCCAACTATCGATGCTGTCCCCGTAGTTAGGTGTAAGGATTGTAAACATTCTTTTGAAAGAAGCGGAAGAAAACCGTTTGGGTGTTATCTTCATGGAAAAAACGGAATTACACTGCATGATGGTGATGACTTTTGCAGCTACGGTGAAAGGAAGGAATCAAATGAATGAAGAACATTATTTCCTGCGCCCCCCGATCATCATAAGCGAAGAGGAATTAAAAAGGCAAAAGAGAGACCCTAAACTCCTGATAGAAAAATTTGAACGGCTGAGACGGTGCGAATTAAATTCCGGAAAGTCTGAATCTCACCCGGACGTTATGAAACTGTCTGAAATGATCGAGAAGTTAAGAAAAGAGGGAAATTATGAGTGACTGGCTATTATTACTTTTAGGTTATTTTTTAGGCGCACCGTTAGGCTTCTTGCTTTGTTCCGTTCTGGTGGCAAGCAAAGACCCGCCAAAGCCGCACACCACTTGCAAGGACTGCGTACATAGAAACAAGAAGGAATGCCCTTTCTCCCATATCGAATGTGATGTGACCGGAGACTATATTTTCTGGCATACTAACAAACAAGATGATTTCTACTGCAAAGGCGCTAAAGCACATGAACCGGAAAAGCTGTGAAGGGTGCATCTATCATAGAGCACTGGCAACCCACGGACATGGATTCGTTAAATACTGTAATTATCTTTTAGACACCGGTAAGCCCAGAGGTTGCCCGCCGGAGAAGTGTGATAAAAAGACTGTCAGGAGGTTGAAAATTGACAAAGAAAGAGTTTCTAAATCAATATCTAAACGCCGAAAAAGAAATCGGAATCAAGCTTGACCAAATAGCCAGGCTCAGAGAACTATCAACAAAAACAACCCAAACTTTAACCCCTGACAGAGTAAAAGGCAATTCTGAAAACCGCCTGGAATCCTCTGTATCTAAAATCGTGGATATAGAAAGAGAAATCGGTGCTTCTATTGATCAGCTTGAAAGAACCCGCTTGCAAGTGGAAAGCGTCATTAATTCTGTCCCTAACGTGAATCAAAGAAACGTGTTGAGGTTAAGGTACATAAGCGGAAAAACTTGGGAGCAAATCGCGGTAGATCTGGATTTTTCTTATCAATGGGTTTGTGAGCTGCATGGACGGGCACTCCAAAATATTTCTCCGATAGTTGATAGAAGTTGATATTCAACCTATGATATCATTAAACTAAAGAAAGTTTATGTAATACAACCTCCAAACAGCCGTAGCGCGGACGGTAATAATATCCGCGCTGTATTTCTGGCAGGACAAATACCTCAACAAACGAGAGATGCGGGGCCGCTCCCCTCCGACAGCCGGACGGAATACAGACCGATAGCAACTGTGACACGACGGAGAGCAACGCCGGATAGTCCACAATGAGAGGACGGCAGACACGCCGCCGACATACCTAGAGAGATGATAAGATGCGTGTTCGATAAAATATTTTTCAGCCCTTATGCTATTAGCGGAGGGCTTTTTTGATACCCAAAATAGGAAGTGATTTCATGTACTGCCCAAGAGATGGAAGGTGCGTTTTTGACGGCTTCAAGACGGCGGAAAAGCATATTTGCGCTTTGCCTAGATGTCAATATCCCCGTGAACTAAAACAGGCCTTGCAGAACCGCATAGCCAATATTTTAGGACAGCCACAGGGCAGAACCAGACGGGCGTGGGAGCTTGAAATTCTCAGAAATGAAATTGGTAAATTAAATTTGTAAAGCGGTGGTGATATGGCGAAACATTTAACCGATAGAGAAAAAAAGAAAATCATTGCGGACTATGTAGAATTGGAAAGCTATAATGCCGTAGCAAAAAAACATAATGTATCTGCGACAACGGTAAAAAACACGGTCTTAAAAAATAATGAAAGTGTTAAAAAGTGCGAACAAAAAAAAGAACAGAATACCGCTGATATTCTTGAGTTTATGGACAAGAAAAAAGGTGATGTGTGCAGCATTATTTCTCTTTATCTTTCTGAACTTCAAAACTCCGATAAGCTTCAGCGGGCAAGTATTCAGAGTATTGCCACATCACTGGGCATTGTTATTGACAAATTTACGAAAGACGCGCAGAAGCAGTCCGATACCTCTCTTTTTGACGCTATAGCGAAAGCAGCGGGAGGATTCAAAGTTGAGTAAAGAAATAGTGTGGGGGCAAAAGCAGCGGAAGATTTTAAACGCTCCTTATTCCCATTGCTTAGAAGTTAATGAGGGGACGCCGAGATCAGGAAAAACAACCGTAAGCGTTTCCCGCTTCGCTTGGTATCTTTGGAACACCCCGGACCTAAACCATATGGTTTTAGCATATAACCAGGAACAAGCTTTCAAGTTGGTAATGGACTGTGACGGCTTCGGACTGCTTCATATTTTTGACGGAATTTCCAGAATGAAGCATGATGATTTCGGAGATCACCTGGAAATCGAGACGATGAAAGGAATAAAACGCGTTTACTACAAAGGCGCTGGTAAAGCGGACAGCCATAAATCATTCACCGGAATGTCTTTAGGAAGCGTTTACTTCTGCGAAATCAATCTTCTGCATATCGACGCAATACAGGAAGCTTTCCGTCGTACTTATGCCTCTAGGATAAGATGGCATATCGCTGATTTAAACCCTCCCGCTCCCAGTCACCCAGTAATCTCTGAGGTGTTCAACATACAGGATACCAAATGGACCCACTGGACCATAGACGACAATCCCATTATTACCCCGGAAAGAAAGGAAGAAATCCGAAAAACCTGTTTAAAGAATCCCTATTTATACAAACGCGACTGGCTCGGCGAGCGGTGTATCCCGCAAGGGGTTATTTATTCCATGTTTGACCCGCAGCGCCATATTCTCAGTTATATTCCGGACAGCGAAAGCAAAATCGAAATGTATTTCGCTGGTGACGGCGGCCTCTCGGACGCTACCTCGATTGGCTGCTACGTGGTGACCCGCACCATGCAGAACCAGTTCAAACTATACCGTGTCGCCGGGTGGTATTATTCCGGAACAGACGTTGGAATCACAAAAGCAATGTCGGTACAGGCCCGTGAAATCTGCGGCAGCTTTATTCCCTACTGCCGCCAGCTTACGGGTATGAGGGAATCCAGTATTAAGATAGATCCAGCTTGCAAGGCGTTACGCGCTGAATTTGATCTGCTCGGTTACTATACAGACCGCGCGGATAACAACGCCAGGGACATTAAAGGAGCCAGAAAAGGGATTGAGGTTGGTATTGAATATCTGCAAAGCAGTATTTCAGACGGGCGCTTCTATCTCGTTGAAAACGACAGGTTTGGACATCTGGATTTTTTAAAGGAGATCGGAATGTATTGCGTAGATAACAACGGCAATCCCGTTGACGCATATAACCACGCAATGGACGAAACCCGTTACGCTCATAATTACTTCTATAAAAACTATGTTATATAAGGCGGTGAGCCAATGCTGGAAAAACTAAAAGAGAGGGTGAAAAACTGGATGCAGAAGGCCGGAGCCGAAACAGGCTTGTCAAAAGAGTTCAAAGATATTTTCGAGGTTGGAGGCGTACCTGCTTTTAACCAATTTTACTATTTCGGTATTTTTATCTGGAAGTATTTGTACAAGGGGTTTTACAGTCCTTGGCACAGAATACTAGCTCCTACTATTGAAAACCCGAGAAACCGGCGCGACCTAGAAAGAATGGACGTCGCAAAAGCTGTAAGCTCTGAACTAGCCGGCCTGATCTGGAGCGAACAATGTGAGGTGCATGTTAGTCAATCGGACAGTGAGGAACAGCCGCTGGAAGAGTTTGTCCATGATGTTTTAACAAAAAACGGATTTTGGACAAAAATGCAGGAACATATTGAGCAGGTGCTCGCATTAGGCGGCGGTGCTATTAAGGCATGGTACGAGGTTAAACGGGACGGCGCGGGAAATGAAATCCCCGAAAGCGGAGGAATACGGCTGGGTTTTTGCATGGCAGATCAGTTTGTCCCTACTGGCTGGGATAACGCCCAGGTTACGGACGGCGTATTTATCAGCCGTGAGGCAAAGGACGGCTATTATTATACCCGGCTGGAATGGCATAAATGGGACGGGCTAACCTACTATATAAGCAATGAGGCATTTCGCGCTGAATATAAGCAGCCGAATCCCGGCATGACGGAAGCACAGGATATTCTAGGGTTTCGCTACCCACTTAATGAAATTTATCCGTTTCTGAACGAAAACACTTCTATGCAGGGATTAACCACTTCCCTATTTGCTTATTACCGAACCGCTGCCGCCAATAACATTGATGATAACTCTCCCCTTGGCGTATCGATTTATGCAAACGCTCTTTCCACCCTCAAGGCGTTAGATATTTGTTACGACAGTTTTATCCGGGAGTTTCGCCTGGGGAAAAAAAGAATTATCGTTCCGGCTCAATGTATTCGGACGGTAATTGATCCGCAAACCGGAGAAATGCGGCGCTATTTTGATGCCTCTGATGAAGCCTATGAAGCGCTCTCTACGGATAGTCCTGATTCTTTAAAAATACAAGATAACAGTATCGAACTGCGTGTTGATGAACACGAAAGAGCGATAAACGCATTCCTATCTATTTTGTGTTTACAGGTTGGATTTTCTGCCGGTACCTTCACCTTTGACAGAGCGACAGGCTTGAAAACCGCTACCGAAGTGATCAGCGAAAACAGCAAGACCTATAAGACTATCAAAGGCCACCAGCTGCAAGTCAAGATGGCGATCGCTAAAATCATTGATGCCATCGTCCAGATTGCTTCCCTCTATGACATGAAGTGGAACGGGTACAGCATTAAAGCGCTGGCTTCACGGGGCTGGGAAACTAAGGTTGTTTTTGATGATTCTATTCTTCAGGATCGGCAGACAAACATCAACGAGGGAATCCTGTTGATAGGCAACGGCCTTATGAGCAAAAAGCGCTTTATGGTGGAAAAGCTGGGATATACCGAGGAAGAGGCTGTGCAGGAACTGGTTGAAATCGAAAAGGAGTCCTCTATATCTGCGGATATGGTCGATATGGCAGAGCAGGCCGGGCAGGAAGCCAATGCCATAAATCCAAATGAGGAACCGGAAGCCAAGGAAGAGAACGAGGAAGCGGCGGAAGATGAATCCTAATAGGGGGTGAGTAAATGGCCAGATTAACCCCTAATGAGATTCTAAAGCTTTCGGAGCCGGTTGAGCAGGTTTACAGCAATATTGTGGACGCGCTTTTGATTAATATGGGGAAGCATTTCAATTCCGGCCACACGCTTTCCACAGAACAATGGGAAATCCGAAAGCTTGCCGAGCTGGGGCAACTCAATAAAGAGAGCATTGAGATTATCGCTTCCCTTACCGGGCAAAATAAAGAACTGATCGCCGCCGCCTTAGAAAACGCCGTATACATGGCGACAAAAGACATAGAGCCGGAGTTAAAAAAAGCTGTAAAAAAAGGCGCTATACAAAACGCCGCTGCGGATAACGTGATAGCCAGTCAAAGCATTGTACAAGCCCTAAACGCCTATGAGCAGCAGGCATTGGATAAGCTGAACCTTGTCAATACCACTATGCTGGAAAGTACGCTCGCTCAATACCGAAAGGTAATCGCAAACACGGTCAATATCGACCGCCAGATGAAAGCGACGCAGGAAGTTTTGAACACCGCCGCCGGAAAAGTGATAGCGGGGACAGAAAGCCGACAGCAGGCTTTAAGACAGGCGCTGTCACAAATACATAAAGAGGGCGTCACCGGATTTTACGACCGCACCGGGCGGAAATGGTCGCCGGAAGCTTATGTTAATATGGATATTCGCACCACAGTGCACAACACGGCTATTGAAGCCGTTAAAACCAGACAGGAGGACTATGGGGTTGATATTTTCCGGGTGTCAAGACACTCCGGTGCCCGTCCGCTGTGCTATCCGTATCAGGGTCGCTATTTTTCATGGAACAACAAAAGCGGGACCTTTACGGACGGCGAGGGAAAACGCCACCGCTACTCCCCTATTTCTTCTACAAGCTATGGAAAACCAGCCGGATTGTTTGGGATCAACTGCGGGCATCACCCGATCACCATGATTCCGGGCGTATCTATTCCGCGCGACAGGCCGGAACAGGACAAGGAAGAAAATGACAAGGTATATGCGGAATCCCAGGAGCAGCGCAGGCTGGAAAGAGAAATCCGCTATTCCAAGCAAAAAGCCGCCATGATGGAAGCAGCCGGAGACAAAGAAGGCTTTGAAAAAGAAGCCGTGAAAATTAGGGAAAAACAGGCTGATTACAATGCATTTTGCAAAAAGACAGGACGCACAAAAAGGCTTGATCGGACACAGGTTTTTGAGTATAATAAGAGCATAAGCGGGAAAGTAACGTCGATAAACCGGAAGCGGGATAAAAATATTTTTGCTGTCAAAAGCGGAAGCTACCAAAATGATATATCTTCATCTGGTCTTCCGAAGGTGATAAAGCTACCAAATGAGACCTTGAAGCAGACTGCAAACGTAAATCTGCCAAATATACATGCTGTAGTTCCAAAAGGGACTGACCTATCATCGGTTGTAGCAATCGCCGGAGCAGGTACAAGTTCACCAATCAAAGATATCCAAAGGCTGGTAAGCAAGTACCCAAGTTTTGGGGATGCGAACGGATGGCAGAAAAAGTCCGGTGTCACTATTACCGATAATTTCCGTTATGAAATACATTGGTATGAAAACACCGGTGGCGTCCCAAGCGGAGAAGTAAAAGCGAAAGGAGTGAAACGGACTTGAAAGTAAGGTACAAAGGACCCAGCTTTGGCATTGACGGTCTAACAAATAACGGCGTATATGAAATACTGGAAGTAGATGAATTAACCGGCGCCTTTCGCCTTATTGACGATAGTGGAGAAGATTACCTGTATTCCCCAACGGAACCCGGCCCGCTTTGCGATCCAAACATAAGGGGAAAATTTGAAATTGTTGAAGATGACGAGCAAGGCACACTGAAAAAAGCAATCAACGGATAAACCACCCAAATAGAACAGGGTGGTTTTTTTATACCAATTTTTAAGTTAAAAGAGGTGATTGTATGGCAGAATGTAACCACGACTTTATCGGAACCGCTCAGCATATCAAATGCAGGCGCTGCGGCCTTGTTTTGAACGCTGAGCAATACAAGGAATATAAGAACCCTCAGATTAAAAAAACGGCTGGAAAACCCCGTCAAAGAAAGAAGGTAGAATAATGAATGAGTTTCAGCGTCTCATAGCTTATCTGAAAATCCTGTATCACAACCTTACCACACTTCACAGAAACCTGGTAAAAGACGACGCCTGGTTCGCTAACCACAAGCAGATCGGGAAATGGTATGAGGAGGTTTCTGACCAAATCGATGATCTCGTGGAAACCGGAATCGCTTTAGGCTATTTGGAACCGGGTATTAAAGAATCCGTCCTGGAGTTTTCCAACGACTGCTTGGCGGTTCAGCCGAGAGGCCCGGAAGAAAGCTTTCGGTTGATTCTCGGGTACTTCCGAAGCGTGGACGGCATGATGCAGGCAGCAGAAGCGGAGGTTCCCGCCTCTGTAGCCAACAAGCTCCAAGAATATGAGTATGAGTGGAACAAAGAAGCCAACTTTAAATTAGCCGCCGCAATTGGCGAACACGCGCACGGCGGCAATGTGGAGTATGACGATGATTAGTCTTTAAAATTAAATAAAAACAGCGTCTTGCAGTTATTGCGGGGCGCTATTTTTATACCCATTTCGCCCCCGTAGCACGGCGTTAAACTGCGGTGCAATCCGCCTGTCGTTCTTAGGCGTTAAAGAAAGGAATGTATTTTATGGCGTTTACAAGAAGATCACTGGGAGCTCTTGGCCTCAGTGAAGAACAGGTTGATAAAGTTATGGCGTTGCACGGTACCAGCATGTCGGACTTTATCCCGAAATCAGAATTACAGGAGAAAATTGACCAGGCACTGACAGACGCTCAAAAAAACGCTCTGCAAAATGTCAAGATCAAAGAAACCGACGAATATAAGACCGTTGCGGAGGAGCGAGATATGCTCCGCGCTTTAGGCGGTGATGATTTTTCGGCGGTGAAACCCAAATTCCGTGAAACTGTATATAAAATGCTCGAACGCGGGGAAAACGCTCCCGCAATCGTCGAGCAGTTAAAAACAGTCGCGGAAAAATACGAAGAATATTTTAACCCAACAGAACCTGCTCCGCCCTCTTCCCCGCAATTCGGAGCGGAGGTCAAAGGACAGATGCCGAGCGGAAAGACCGGATCAACCTTTGAGGACATCTGGCGGCCAGGACGTTAAAGAAAGGAAGATAATCTATGGCATTTACTCAGCTTGAATTAAACTATGCAACCGAATACTCTAAGGCAATGGCAAATATGTACCCTTATTGGTCTTATTTTTCTGATTTGTACGGCAGCCCGAACAGCGCTACCTATAAGCCGATCAGCGGAAAGGCTGTGGCTGTTCAAAGCATGACCACCAGCGGCGCAAGAGCGGTAAACCGCGATCAGATCACCGGAACTTTTAACCGAAATTTCAACACCTCCGAACAGATTCTTACTATGAGAATGGATCGGGAATGGGACACCCTGGCTGATCCTATGGATATTCAAGAGGATCCGATTGTCAACATCGCCAATATTACCAAGACGTTCAACGAGTTCCAGAAGGTGCCGGAAATGGACGCTTATGCGGCTTCCGCGCTGGCTCAGGCGGCGAGCGGCTTCGGAGGCGTTGATGCTACGGCTCTAACTGCTGATAATATTCTGGAAACCTGGGATACCTACCTGGCGTATATGGTGAATCAGCGCGTACCTCGTGACCGTATCCGCGCCAAAATGACACCCGATACCTATAAGCTTCTGAAAGAGGCTGCCGGCATCACTCGTTTTGTGGAGGCTGATACTGGTATTCGCAACATTGACCGAAATGTTGGTAAGCTTGACGGCGTTGTCATTATGGAGGTTCCCAAGGATATCATGATGAGCGCTTACGACTTTACCGAGGGCTGGACATCCGCCGCAGGGGCGAAGCAAATCAATCTATTGATGTTCGACCCCATTGCAATCGCCGCGCCTGTTGTCTATGAAACCTCCATGATGTCCGCTCCTACCGCGCAGAGCAAAGGGAAATGGCTCTATTACGAGCGTTACTACTACGATGTGTTTGCCTTGAACCAGAGGCTTCCCGGTATTTTCGTAAATATGGCTTCCAATCCTGCTTTAGGCACCCTGAATATTACCACTTCCGCAGGCGCCGACAGCACTCATACCGTCATCAATGGATTGGCTCCGGCTCCGTATGGCATGAAGTATGTTGCCAAAACCAAGACAGGCGGCGCGGAAAGCGTGACTTACGGACAGGCCCTTACCGGCTGGACCGACGTCACAAACGGTACGAGCTTTACCACGAAATCCGGCGATACTGTAACCGTTGCGCTGGTTAATACGACCAAGGGAAATATCGCCACCGCCTCCGGCTCCGCACTGGCTGTTGTAGGCGCCTAAACAAGAGGTAGACTTATGGCGTACATCACATATCAGCAGTATCTTGACCTTTATGGTACATGCCCGATCTCTGAAGAGGAGTTTCCTGTGTACGCCGGGCTTGCGTCTGACATGATCGACAGTGTTACGCGATATGGAATTGTCAAGGGCGGGGGAATCTCCGCCCTCCCGTCTATATTTCAAACACTGGTTCAAAAGGCTACCGCGGCACAAGTGCTATACTTCACACAAATCGGGCTGGAAACCGTACTGACAGGCCAAGCCGGCCAATCTTTTACAGTGGGAAAGGTTTCAGTATCGGGCGGTGCATTGTCCAGTACAACCACAAAGCCCGGCGCTCTGATGGTCAGCCCTTTCGCGCTTTCCTTGCTTGAACAAACTCCATTGATGGAAAGAGGTGTGCATGTATGCTCAGACCGATTCCTCAATCCCTTTTGGGAGATTTAGCAATTATTAAGGTTTGCACGGGAATGAACGCTTGGCAAAAGCCCGTGTGGCAGGACTATGAGGTCTCTCATGTACATCTTCAAAACACCAACGAAGTGAAAAAAACAAAGGAAAACACCGAGGTTGTGCTACGCTCTACGCTGTTCGTTGACGCCAGACTTTCAAAGCCCGCCCTGGATTATGATTCTCTGGCGGAGCGATCCCAAAAGGCCGGAAAGCCTCTCCGATGCGAAGTATTTAACTCGCAGGGTCAGAAATACGGCGAATACGAAGTGCTGACGGTTGATCCGGTTCCCGATGTTCCCGCAACCCGTATTCACCACATAGAATTGGGGTTGGTGTAATGAACGTTAAAATTACGCGAAACATGGCCGCCATTCAGGCAAAAATTAAGGCGGGAAATTCTATGATGATCCCGGCAGTAACAGAAGCTGTTATTGAATACGGAAATGTTTTTGTTCCGGAAGATCAAGGCACATTAAAAGACAGCGCCTTGATTGCCAGCAGGCCGCAGGACGGATTAGCTATTTGGGATACTCCTTACGCGAAACGGCGATATTACACCGGAACCCCGTCAAAGGACAAGAATCAAAATGCCTCACTCCAATGGGTTGAAAAAGGTGTAAACACCTACAAAAAGGAACTGGATCAAGTGGCGCAGAACGCCTTTTCGAAGGGAATGAGCAAAAAATGAGCGTATACGACGATGTTTTAACCGCAGTTATTGATCTTGCGGAGCAAACGGAGCTGTATTCAAAAATTGTGATAGGGCCTATGCCTCCTGAAAATGGTATTTCCATTGCGTGGGGTTCCGGGAACTTAAATACATTTCTTGATAAAAAAGCCGCCGTCTCTATGTCGGCGGTTTTAAACTGCAAAAATTCAGATCAAGAGCTTGCAGCGGACACGCTTGGAAAACTTCACACGTTTTTGAATATGCGGAAGGACTATCCCTCCGCATATCACTTCCAAATCACAAATATAGAAACCACGGCCGCGCCCGTATATTTAGGACGCGAAGAAAACAACCAATGGCTTTACGGCTCTAGCCTTGAAGTCAAATTTTATCTAAGGGGGAATTAATATGGCAGCTTACGGCTTGCTTACAATGTACAACCTGACCGCTTCTATTGGTGTATCCCAGGGATCGGAACCGCCTGGTACCTGGACTTATGCCGAACTAGCCGAAGGATTTGACAATATCGCGGAGGCTTTGAACGAGGTTGTTCAGCAATACTTTTTCTTATCGGACAAGGGATTCGCAAAAAACCACGTGACAGGTATGGCCCCGGCGTTCACGCTCACCGGGCGGCGCGTTGTCGGCGATCAGGCCCAGGATTACATTTTCAGCAAGAAATACGGGCTGGATACCGACCGGCAGTCTTCTTTCCAGCTGAAGTATACCGATGCTCAAAGCAAAGAGGTCACTATTACCTGTGACTGCACCTTCTGCAACATTCAGGAATGGTCCGGCGCCAGCACCGATGACAGCGCGATTTCTGTGGAAATCCGTTTCGACGGAAAGCCCACTATCACGCCGGCAGCCTAAATAACACAAGGGGGCGGTTTATCCTCCCCCTTCTATTTTTTATAAGGAGGATATCCTGATGTATACGCTTAGACAAAATGCTCTTTTTACCGATGAAATCGAACTGCAAAAGAACGATGGAACCAGCGAGATTCTAAAAATTAAAATTGATATTCGTCCCGAACTGGTAAAGAAATACCGGGAACTCCAAGTCCGGTTCGTGGACTTGCAAAAGCGTTCCAACAGTAACCCCGGAGACTTAAAGATCGTTGAAGATATTGGGAAAACCGTTGTTGATGTGTTCTGCCTTTTATTCGGGGAAGAAAACGCTAAAAAAATTATTGAATTTTATTCCGATGATTTTCAGCAGATGGCCTACAATCTTTTCCCGTATGTTCAAAACGTTCTCGTGCCTAAATTCCAGGAGGTCGCCCGTCAAAGAAAACAAGCATTTAAGCGGAGAGCGTGGAAATGAGACTGTATTCCCCTCCGAAAAAGAGGGTCAAATATAAGCTTGTGCCCGTGCGTTTAAATACCTCTTTTCGAACGGTGCTGAAATGCTACCAAGTATTCTCCGACACGCTTTTGACAGATTCTGAAAAGGCTGAGGCCTGCTTATGGCTTTTAGTAAAATCAAAATTATTTCTAAAAATCCTAAAGCCTGACAAAAAAGCAGCTCTTTTCAATCTGATCTTCAAGGAATTTATTGACGTGTCAGATAAAAAAAACGGAGGAGAAAAGTATTTCGATTTTAATCAGGACGCATGGGCCGTCTATTCTTCCTTTATGCAGTGCTACCATCTCGATCTGCTTGGCGCTGGCAAAAACCTTCATTGGTGGAGTTTTACGGCGTTGTTTAACGGTTTGTCTGATGATACCAAGATCATGCAGATCATTTCAATACGTTCCCGCCCACTTCCCAAGCCGACAAAATACAACGCTGAGGAACGCCGGCAGCTAATCAAGCTGAAGCAGCTGTACAAGCTTAATTTGTCAGAAGAAGAAAGAAAAAAGCAATTCCAAGACGGGCTTGCAAAAATCGCTGTTGCACTGCACACCCTGGCAGAAAGGCCGCAACGGTGATGATCGTGGATAAAATTAAGTGTCCGTACTGCGGTTATGTGATGCCTTTAAAAGTTGCTTCTGACGCGAAATGCAAGGGCGTTTGGATTAAGTGCAAGGGCCGTAACTGCAAAAAAGAATTTGAAATAAAAATAGGAAAAGTCAAGTAGTGCCATCATGTGCCGATGACTTTCACTTGTGAGGTGATTTCATTGGCAGAAGGCGAAGTCATATATGACGTTAGGGCAGATGACAGTAAACTAGACAGTGATTTAACCGGTGCGGAAAAAACCACCAGCAGCAAATTAGGAAAAATCGGCGGAGTAGCCGGCAAAGCCGGGAAGGTCGCCGGGGCCGCCTTTGCCGCGATTGGATCTGCGGCTTTAGCGGTGGGCACAAAAGCAGTAACAGGAGCTGTAAGTTTTGATCAGGCAATGAATCAATTCGCCGCTTCTACTGGAATCGCAGAATCAGAACTATCGGATTACGAAAACACTTTAAAAGACATTTATGCCAATAACTACGGGGATTCTTTTGAAGATGTTGCCGACGCTATGGCTGCGGTTACCCAGCAAATGGGCGATTTAGATCAAGCTTCTTTGCAAAACATAACGGAATCCGCTTTTACATTGCGCGATACCTTTGGTTATGACATAAATGAATCGGTTCGAGCGGCAAACACGATGATGACCCAATTCGGCATTGAGGGCGACAAGGCAATGGGGTTAATTGCTACCGGCGCACAAAATGGATTGGATTTCTCAGGCGAGCTATTAGACAGCATCAGCGAATATTCTGTCCAGTTTGCAAAAGTCGGGCTTGACGCTGACGACATGTTCAAAATCATGGAAAAGGGCGCTGAAACCGGCGCTTTCAATTTGGACAAGGTTGGCGACGCCATTAAAGAAATGTCTATTCGTGTAGTAGACGGCTCGGCAACCACACAAGAAGGCTTTTCAGCTATTGGATTAAACGCCGATGAAATGGCGGCTAAATTTGCCGCCGGCGGAGATTCCGCTAAGGAAGCTTTTGATCAAACAATTCAAGCGCTGGCGGATATGGAGGATCCTCTTGCGCAAAACCAGGCCGGAGTAGCCTTGTTCGGCACGATGTGGGAGGACTTAGGGCCGGAAGTTGTCACTCAACTCGCAAACATTGAAGATGGGGCTTATGCAACCTCTGATTCAATGGAAGAATTAAAAGATATAAAATATGATGACCTAGGCTCCATGATGGAAAGCCTAGGGAGAAGTGTTGAAACTCTTTTGCTTCCTCTGGGAGAAGCTCTGATTCCTCTTATTCAACAAATAATCGAAGAAATATTGCCTGTTATTGAGGAAAACCTCCCTCTCCTAACTGATTTTATAAGTCAACTAGTTTCATCACTAATGCCATTAGTGGAAAGTTTGCTTCCACCCATGATGGATTTATTTAATTTGCTCCTCCCAATTTTAATCCAATTCATTGAACAGATTTTGCCGCCGATTATAGAACTGCTTACGACGTTATTGCCGCCGATTATGAATCTGGTGGAAACGCTTCTGCCCCCCTTGATTGATTTATTCGCCGCTTTAATCACTCCCCTGGCAGAAATCCTAAGCGCTGTTTTGCCGCCATTAATCGACGTAATAAATATGCTGCTTGAACCTATTATGGCGTTAATTGATCAGCTCCTTCCGCCTTTAACTGAACTGTTCGAAGGACTAATGCCTATTTTTGACGCGCTTTCCCCTGTGATAGAGTTTTTAGGCCAACTGTTTTCAAAAGTGCTAGGAGGCGCTATCGAGGCGATCATGCCGATTATCGAAGGTGTCATGGACGTTTTCGGCGGATTGATCGACTTTATCACCGGTGTGTTTTCGGGCAACTGGGAGCAGGCTTGGAACGGAATTGTTGATATGTTCAAGGGCATTTTCAATTTGATTCCGACTATTGTCGAGGGGATTATTAATGGGGCTATCGCGATCATAAACGGGATTATTTGGGGGATCAACCAATTAACCGGAGCAATCGGCATTCCGGCAATTCCTGAAATTCCAAATGTATCGCTACCCCGTTTCCATACAGGCGGTATCGTTGATTTTGCGATGGGAGAAGGTCCCGCCTTATTAAAGGACGGGGAAATGGTTTTGACGCAGAAACAGCAGGCCGAGCTTTTCGCATTGGCGAACGGAAACTATTCAGACGCTGCAAATTCATCTGTTATCGTAGTTAATTCTCCACTTTATTTAGATGGAAAACTGATTACGGACAATGTAACGAAGCACCAGTACAGTGACGTTATGGCAAAGAGGTACAAAGGATGACGGTTTATTTAAACAAAACACCCCGCCCGGATATTCTTGTTGAAACCGGAGGATCGCTTGATGAAAACGAAGCGCATGTGACTTCATCTACCCTGCGAATTTATATGCCGGCCGATTCAAAAGATATTGCCGCCTGCGATTATATTCAGTTGGTTGAGAATGATATGGTAATCTTCGCCGGAACCATTATGGAAGCTGAACAAGAAAACCTGGATAACGTGGATCTGTCTTACAAAATATATAATCTCACCCTGACAAACAACTCCGATTATATCGCCAGCGTTTTTGTTGACATGACATTTCCACCCGGCGCCAGCGTTACCCAGATTTTAATGGGAAACAGGCAGGGTCAGTCTTGGTATGATGCATCTCTCGGCGAGTTCTACGGCATTATTCCGGTTAGAGTGGAAAATGAAGGAATTACCGTCGGAAAAATTGATGATTTCACCGGGATAACCTTAAACAGCCCGGCTTACTTATGGGGGCAAATCGTTTCCTCCGTGATAGATCAAATGGCCGATGTATGCGGGGCTTGGTGGGAAATTACACCGGATAAGGTTTTCAACATGCGATATACCTATAACCGAAACACCGCGCCGATCAGCCTTGATTCCGATTCAGCGGTTTATAACGTAAATATCACCCGCGATTCTTTTACCATGTATTCCGCTGTCCGTGTGGTCGGCGGACAAAGCAAAGGCCAGTATCAGGAATTCCAAATCAAAAGCAACGGGGAAACCGGACTTCGCTTTGAAAGAATCTCACCTCAAATTATTAGATGCAAATATCCTCTGTACTCTATGAGCAATGCAATTCAAAGCGGAGTTACATCTTCAACCGTGCCAGCAAATGTAAAAATTGGATTCAATGGAATTGACGATGACGACGACACGGTACAGGCGTTAATGAGTTATGGCGGATATGAAATTGAAATGAAAGACGGTTACGAATGGCTTGATCTTTCAAACGGCGGGTATATCCAGGTTAATGGATATCCTTTAATCCAGGTCTACTCCCGGCTGGTTGACGGAAACCTAAGAGAAAAAATCAAAGCCCAAAGAGGCGGCTCCGGTATTATTGAATATCTGATCGAAGATGAAACCATAGTAGATTTTTCGGACGCTGCTTTAAACGCGGAAACATTTTTACAACGTGCCGCGCAGCCAGCTTTTACGATTTCATTTTCCACATTAATTCCCGGCTGGTCTGCGGGGCAGCTTCTGACAGTAGATCTGCCATACTTTAATACATTTGGAAATTTTCAGGTGACTTCTGTTTCCGCTAAGAGTATCTTGTCTAAAGACAACGGAACTATGTGGGAATATTCGGTAGAAGCTTCTACCATTTCATACCGTGATAAAACAAAAACGCTATTTTTCCAGCCTAAAAAAATCACGTTCGAGATGGACGGAAGTCTCCCGGCTGCTGACGGCCAGTATATTAACGACGATATTAATATTCAAACTTATATTATGGCGTTTAAAACGCAGCCAATGGACTGGCGCACATTAGAAGGAATTGCTCCCAGCTGGACTGTTTGGGAAGAAATCTTTCCATCGTGGCTTGTGTTTGAAAAAGCCGCCAACGTAAACACCTGGAGCGAAATTGAAAGCACAATCAAAAACTGGCGCGGCTGGGAAAAGGCATATCCGTCTTGGTTTGTTTTTGAAGAACTTATAAAGGGGTGGTACTACTTGGGAAATTATTTAACGCCTTTTGCAAAACAAAAGCTTCTGAAGCTTATTCAAGGCCAGGGAGCTGCCGGGGATTTATCCGGAATTAATCTAGTATCAGATTTATATTTCACCACAAATGCATCAAATGATTTTCATCTGCCGCCGGCGGATATTGTTGAAGTTAGCGCTACCAGTGTTACAGCCACTTATTATCTACTGCCAGATCAACTCCAGGAGAAAATATCCGGTCTGCAAATGTATTATAACGGCTCTCAACAAAACGAACCGATTCTTCAGGCCGCCGTTAATATAGACCGTTCCCCGGATAACCCGGAGGGCGAATTTGCTATGACGCTGAGTGTCAGACACGCCATTATATAAGGAGGAATACTATGAGCTATCAATCCACAACGCCAAATTTCGATCTGCCCCAATGGGTATATTCCGACCCGCCGCAAATGAACGATTTTAATACCGCTTTCGCTAACATTGACGAAAAAGCTATACCAAATGATGAAAAAGGAACAGCTAACGGCGTGGCAACCCTAAACAGCTCCGGCAAGCTGGTTCAAATGCCGTCTGCCTCTGATGTAGGAGCGGTATCT
>ULQJ01071878.1_pt1 | contig 20474 bp, 23 predicted proteins | sample 1954331 | NCBI WGS metagenome assembly ULQJ01 (sample SAMEA4835651, study PRJEB28245) | human gut metagenome | biome: gut microbiome; material: fecal sample | place: Denmark | collected 2008 | reverse complement strand
TCCCTTTCTTTCATAAAAGTTCCTTTACCTAATCCAGTAACTGATTGGTCATGAGACCTCCACCTCTTAGTTCTTTGGTCATATACTACACCACCAACTGGAGTTCCAAGATATTTAGCCATAGAAGCATAATATGGTAACCCATAAGTAGTTTGAGCATTTAATAACCCTTGTAATCTCATATAATTCTGTAAATCAAGGGTAGCTCCTTGCCAACCACCCCTGATTAACCTGAACATATTAGTGAATCCAATCTGGGTATCACTCCTTAATAACCTCCATTTGGTAATTAGTTGAAGTACCTTGGTTCCAACTAATCCAATAAATGTGGATAATACAAATACTTGGGAAGCAAAAGCCCCAACTGGGGTGGTTACAAATTCCCTTACTGCTTCTATAATTTGGGATATGGTATTTAATATTGGCATTAACGCTGGACCAATTTGTTCTGTAAATGCCACCTTTAAATTCTCCCATGCAGATGATACCTTATCTATAGAACCAGCTAGAGTATTCATTCTTTTATCAACAATAGATTTTGCAAATCCTGCTGAATTATTCTGGATTTGGTCTAATAGATTCCTATATCCTTCTAGGTCATTCATAATAGCATTTGCTGCTCTTTGACCTCTTACACCAAATATAGCACCAATAGCTTTACCTCTATCAATTGATGGTAAATTTTCAACCCCTTTGCTTATTTTTTCCATGATGTCACCAAAGTCTATAAGGTCTCCTTGGGCATCCACAAAATCCTGTTGAGATAATCCCATTCTTTGTAAGAATGAATAGGCATTGGTTTTTGGGTTAAAGGCTTTTATAAGGTATCTTGCCATGTTACCTAATGAAGTACCAGCCATTGAACCTTGTATACCAGCATTACCAAGAGTACCAATCATTGCAGCTACTTCTGGAAGTTCCTTCTTTAACATAACCATATCAGCTGCAGAATATTTAATGGATTCTGCTAAATCTGTCATGGATATATTTGCAGAAAGTGTTGCTTTGGTTAACTGGTCTCCAACTAATTCTGAAGCACCATCACCTACAATTTTAAAGGTCTTCATAACATTGGTAATTAAGTCTGCAGCTCCACCTTTACCACCAAGTTCCATACCAGTAGCATTGGCTACATAAGCTGCACCCTTAATCATATCATTAACCTGTTCAACTGTATTACCAGCCATTGCTAGATATTTCATACCAGAAGCAATATCTTGGGAACCAAACATGGTTTCAAGACCCAAGGATTGAGCAGTTTCCGATAGCATTTGTAATTGCTCCCTGGTAGAACCAGTAATAGCTGATACAGTGGTCATGGTATCAATAAATTCAGCACCTTGTAATACTGTATTAGTTATTCCAGTAGCAACATTTAAAAAACCATTATATACATTACCAAGAATACTATCTGCAGTTTGAAGATTTGCTGTTACTGCTTCCTTAGCTTCATTATGAAGTCTTCTAATTGCAGCAGAAGCATCTTTAGCTTGATTGGAGAATCTATCTTGAAGTACTAGAGCAATACCTATTTCCAAGGAATTACCCATTAGACTTCCACTGGTGACATAAGCCATGATATTGGGGGTTATTTTTTATTTAGAGAACCAAAATAATCAGACGCCAATTTTAATAATTTTAATCGACGTCTGATTGGTAAATATAACAATTCAGTAAAACTGATTCTTATTTTTGCTTGATGTAGGTAAAAGAAATCTCTCTCTAAATCTCCCCCGGATAGAAAAAATCCTTGATAGCCATGATATTAATATCAGCTGACATACCATTATGGGGATTCATTAGAGTACAAACCCCTGAGAATTCAGGGTCTATAGCTTTTACATTAGTTCTTATCTCTCTCATATCCTTCATTGAGAATAAATGGAAAGAAGATACTTTTTCCCATTTTCCATCTACTAATAGGCACAAATTCCTTGCTACTAGAGCTTTATTTTGGGTTCTTTGTTCTAATGGTAAATTAACTAAATAAGATTCACTAGCTCCAGTTAATAAATCAAATTTAACCTCTTTACCAGATGATAATGAAAAAGCTATATCTTTAGTTTTATCTTTTAAAGGATATGGTTTTATAGCATTTGGTTTACTAGCCAAAGTATCATCATCAATTTCCTTTGAATAATCAAATAGGTATTCATCCAATGGTTGGCAATAAGTACTTTTTCCACCCCCATCAGGACCCCAATCATATTCAAACTCTAGGTCTTCCCCATTAGATAAAATCCTGGATTTTATTAGGATTGCATATCTATCTAATGATGGCATCATATGAGCTTGTTCTACTGTTAATTTTCTATTTGCTGTAGAGTTGGTATCAATTACTATACCAGCTATAAATCTTGAAATATTTATTAATGTTGAAGCTTCTGATGGGTTTGATAAAATATCATCATCTGCTCCATTTTGTTCCCTAATGGTATATTCATATCCAGAGGGTGCTGTAAATGTTACATTGTAACCTGTTAATTCTTCTTTTTCCATGTTGTGTTGAGTTTAAATGGTTATAAAAAAAACAAAGGGAGAACCCAATAATATATGAGCCCTCCCTTTTTCATAAAAGCAATATTATAATTTATCACAAGTACCTACTGAGAACTCTATTTCTTCAATTGAATTATCAGAACTCATACGGTCTAATTCTTGCCCATTTACTCTAGTGGGCCATACTTCAGTTAATACCCATTTATTTAGAACTGATACTCCATCTTCTGCTAATTCTTTTACAATTACGGTTTGCCAATATTGGCTAGGAGTTAAACCACCACCATTAATCATATCCTGAACTGAGAATAACCAATCCCAGAACCAGGTATCAGAACCAGAAGTAGTTTCAAGTTTCTGAGCAGTCATGGTACCTACTGAAACTCTACCACCAGTTTTAACTGAACGGTTTACATCCCCATGCTCTACTTCTTCTATTGTAATCTCAGGTAAAGTTACATTCTGAAAAAGATAAGCATTTATTGGATGTGAAGGAAATTCTATGGACCATAAAAATTTCTTTCTTGGATTTTTTACTTGAGCTGGCATAATCTTATATCTTTAATAAATTTACTCTGCTGATATGTTTACATCTTTTGATACAGAATCAATTACAATATCCATGGTTACTTCTTGCAAGGGAACAATCTCTTTATATTTCAATATAATATGATATTTTCCCTGTCTTACATCAGCTTCATTATTTACTACCAAATCATCATATGATTGAGCATCTTGGTCACCCATCCAGGTATATTCGGTAATAGCAGTACCAATTAAGTCATCAAGAATTTTCTTGGCTTCATAATAGATACTTTGCCAAGTAGACCAAGTATTGGGTTCTTCCAAATAACTTTCAAGAATAGGTCTTAGATTCTTTTTTAGATAAAGATTCAATCTTACAATTGAAAGGAATTTTTCTGAATCCGATTTGGGATTAGAAGTAAATCCATGCCAAAGCATAGTTCTTTTTCCTTGGGTTCTAGTATCTTTTATTACAAAAAGATTGCAATACCATTCTGCTAATTTTTGGAGTTCTTCTATTTTACTAGGTCCACCCAAATTTTCAGTTACGGGGCCCAATGCAGAAGCAATTACCCCCCTATTCATACCAGAGAATGAATACCAAGGACCATATTGAGAAGCAGAAGCATCACCCAAACCAATTGCTGAACCAAGAAGGTCACAGTTTTGTAAAGCCCCATTTGCATCATAATATTTAATACCACCAGCAAAATATGCAATATTTTTAGCATACCCAATCTGTGGTACTAAAGTTTCTAATTGATTTATGATACCATCAGGAGTTTGTACTTTTCCTTCTGAATCATATTTGGGAACCTCTACATATAATACAGTTTCAAAATTTGCAACTATATCTTTTGCAATTTCTACATAGGCAGATTTCCAACCATTGGGGTCTGGGTCTACTCCAGGTCCGGAGGATTTAGCTTTTACCATATCATTTTGATGAATATGGGAAGCTATTAATTGGTAGCCATCTGAATAACTCTTTAAAGCTTCATAAGCTTCAACCCAAGTAGCAGCACTTGATTTACCACCATTATCACCTTCATTTATAATTACAAGAGGAGATGAAGCAGTACTTATTGCTGTATTATCAAATAATACTGAACCTTGCCAATTAGAATAACTAGCAAGAGTAGAAACTACTCCATTAATACCTTGAGCTTTAAGTTTATTATTAAACTCATCATCAAATGATGCTGTTGATTCATCTGAAGCTAAAACCAATTCTATATTGGGTGTATTGTTAATAAAATCCTGTAAAACCTGAGATTCTACAAATATACTTGAAGAACCAGCTTTTGAACCAGAGAAGAATTGATTAGTGGATATAATATCTTCTGCAGCTATTTGCATTTGATAATCATGTTCACCCTCTGGGTCATTATCAATGGTTGTATAAGCTTTAAACTGCTGGAAATAAATTTTTGTAGTAGGTCCTTCTTGGGCATAAAATCTACCATAAAAATTTCTATTTAACCCATAACCAGTATCATCAAGAATTGGGCTACCCGCTTCTTTAGTATTGATATTTAATATCATTGATATAGTATCATCACTATTTGGGTCTTCCAATTTGATTGTTATTTTGGTTTGTGAACCCGTTGAACCTATACCTGTTGTAGAACTGAGGGTATAGGTTTTAGCTTGTCCTTTTGCTACAGTAGTTTCTGCACCAGCTACTCTTGATACCCTAATCTTTGAACCTATTTCAAAGGCTTTCATAATATTAGAAATAGAACCATCAGGAACTATTTCTTCCCCATACACCCTTTGGAATTGGGTATAGGTTGAAAAAACCTCATCTGGTTGATTAAAAGGACCCTTAGTAGTACGAGCCATTACATGGGATACCCCTAATAACGGTACAGATTGCTGTACATTGTTGTTTTGAAAGTTGAATTCAACTCTAGGTGTATTAGGCATACTTTTTATATTTTGGGATTAATAATTTGTTTATTTTGAAACTTCTATTAGGTTATATCCATAATTTTCTAATAGAAGTGTTATATCTGTAATAGGTACAAGGTCTGCTTTTTCTGTAGTTTCATTTATTACACAATCTTGAATAACAAATTGGTAAACTTTCTCTAATAACCCAAAATCTAAATTAGGAATATCAAAGAAGTTTACCAATTCCAGAAATATATTACCAGAAAATAAAAATTCATCTACATTATAAGGTTTTAAATAACCCCTTTGTGGGATACTATAAAACATTACCTGATGTAATAATCTTAGGTCTTCTTGATTATTAGCTATTAGATGTATATCTATAAATTGGTCTATGGTTTCGTATGGTTCTTCCGTTGCTGTAAATCCTATTCCTTCCTCTTTTTGTATAAGTAACTTAGGTAAACCAATTCCACCAGGATAAAAACCCCTTGCATTAACTACTATCCTTGGAGTAAGTTTCTTATCCTTGGATTGATTATTCCCAGTACCAAATACCCAAATATATTTATTTAATTTATCCATGTCTTCTTTAAACCTCTTTTGGTTTTCAATACTTATGGGTAAATAATTATTTGGGTCTAGTGAATATCCAAGTTTTATAGAAGCATTAAGCAAGGCTTGATATATTGACCTTTCTATGATTTCTTGTGAATTTATCATATTTATTACCTCCATCTAACTTGGTTGGCTCTTATACCAAAACCATATAATTGTTTTCTGATATTTTTTATAATCATTGACCTTAGTCTATCTTTTCCACCAACTGCATTTATTGCAGGATTCCATAATGGTCTTGGTGGTATAGTTCCTGATGATTTACCTCCACCTCTTCCACCAGTTCCATATTCAAGAATTCTTGCTAATTCTCCAAGAGTTATACCACCTGATGATGACCTTCCTTTTGACCTTGGTAATCCAACAAGTGTTTTATCCTTGTATTTGAATAATCCTATTGCCCTATAATAAGTACCAGTAAGGTAATAAATTGGGTGTTCCCCATATTTCTTTGTAGTGATAGGACTATGAGGTTCCCAATTTATACCTGTACCTTTTGGTGGAGTTCCAGTAGCTATGGAAAATAATACAATCTTTAATAAATCCTTTGAAAATTTATTTACTGCTGTATCATACCCTTTTTTAATACTGGGTCCAAGATTATCAACTAATTCTATGGCTTTATGCCAATCACCATATAACTTTATTTCTATTGGAAGGTTACCAATTGAAGGTATTGATAAATGTGGTATTTTTTTAGCCATAGAAGAGTTTTACTTTTAATGTTTATATAGAAACCTAGCAACTAAATACCCAGCTACTAGAGAACAGGTTGACCATAATATAAGTAATAATGATTCCCATATTGGAAGATACTTCCAAAGGAATGCAACTACTATAAACATGGCTATTAAATAGATAATTAACCAAAAGTATGGTGATTTAATCCACTTTTTCATAAGTTATAATATATATAAACTCTCCATTACTTCTTTATTAGGATTAGGTAATAATATAGTACCAATAATGATTAATTCAAAAGCAGTCATACCACTAGCATTTTCACTTTTTACTGGACTTACTTGATATCTTACCCAACAATTATTTAAACTTGAAACCATCATTTCTATTTCGGTAAGATTACCATGTATACCACTTATTTTATGGGGAGTACTCCATTCAACTATACCACCCACTCCATTACTTCTTGGAATATATATTATTGAATCCTGGAACGAACCTGGGCTCTCTCCCCAATTAGTGATATTAAGTATTATGGTTTTAATTGATGAATTATTTATAAAATTTACATTATTACCAACTAATGTAACACTAGCAATATCATTACTAATTAAGAAATAACTTGGTAAAGCTTTATAATTATCATATAATAAAAGTATTGATGAATGATTATTTGATGATTTAATTAAAGCAGAATTTGCATCACCCATAGCTTCAACTGCTTTATCATTAGCATCACTAGCTAATTCATAAGCTGCAAGAGCATCATTTTTATTCTGTTTAATTCTTTTATCTAATTCAGTATACCAATTAGTTTCACTACCAAGATTAGCAATACCCATTAGAGTTACACAATTGGCTGCTGATACCTGGATTCTTTCAGTACCAACTGGGGTTACTTGGTTAAATGTTGATATGTCTTTAAATTCCGGCATAATATTTTATTTTTTATGGTTAATATTTATAGGAAGCTTTATTATCATCATATATACTCACATTACTATCAAATGTGGCTACTACACTATTATCTGTTTGTTGTAATACTTGTAAATAAGCTATTGGTTGATTGTTATCTACTTTTTCTGATATTCCTTTGAATCCAATAACTTTTACTCTTTGAATACCTTGGGTATTTTTATCTGAAGTAACCAAGACTTGGTCATTTTCCTGTATTTTAGAAAAATCAAGATAAAAATATTGATTAGTACCATCTCCCCATGGTATTGATATTTTTAATTCCATAATATTAGGATTGTTTTACATATTGGGAAGAAGTATTTGAATATAAGGATTTTTTGTTATCAAATGTGGCTACTACTCTTGTATTATCTATTGTTTGAGTAACTAGAAGAGAAAATTTTACTTGACTAGTTGGTTCCACATTTGGTGTATTAGTTTGTATAGTTACAACTAAATCTCTGGGATTTGAACCAGTATTATAATCAGATGTTATGCTTATAACTTGAGATTTTTCATTATTATCGTAACTAACATAAAGTTTATCACCTGAACCATCATTCCATGGTATTTCAGCAATTATGTTTGCTTTATTTTCTGGCATAACTTATTAAATTGATAAAATCTAGGTGGGTTTTGAATTCCACCTGGATTGTTGATTAATCTTTTTAAGAAACTGTGAATGTAGTATTGGTAGTAACTTGTACTTGTACTTCTGAACCATCTTGAGGTACATCGATAGAAGTAGGAGATACTTCCAAAGTCGGATCACCAGCAGTTTGATTAAGAGTAAGAGTAGCTGATACACTGGAACCACCAGCTCCTTCTACTGTAATCTGTTGGGTTCTTGCATCTACTGTCTCATTTTCAACAGCATTTAAAGTTAAAGTGAAGGTATACTGAGCAGTTGCTCCAGGGTCACCATCAATAGCAACACCATTTACAGTATTAGAACCATTTGCCTGATATTCAATTGAAGAAATATCTTCTGTGATTATATCACCTGCACCCTTTTTAAAGGTAAGTTTTTGAGAGTTTGATTTACCAGTAATAGTAACTACTCCACCAGCTTTATCAACTGCAGGTGAACTATTATCAAAACTTACAAACTCCTCTTTGGGTAATAGATTTGCAGTAAATTTCTTGGGTTCTGAAACTCCAGGAGCTGTTACTGTAAATTCTGCTGATTGTTTAACACGGTTACCACTATTGGGTGTTTGTGCTTTTACTTTTAAAGTAGTATCCCCACTACCTGTACTAGGATTTACTACTATACTTTTTTGGTTACTTCTGCCATTTTTTTTATTTATTCCACAGAAAAAGTTGTATTTGTGTACACTTGATTAGTATCTTGAAAATTGTTTTGTTCAGACTTAGTTTCTCAAGAGAAAGTCTTGGTTCTGAATCATCATTGGTCCAAACCACTAAACCATTAAAAACAGCTTTTCTTATTTCCCTTCCATTAAAAACAATTCTTTGGATTTTTCTGTTATTAAATGAGCTTATTGGTGTTGCCATAATCTAATTCCCTACCTGAACTACAAATTTATTGGTAGTGATAATATTACCACTATCTAAATACACTAAATCAAATTGGATTTCATAGAGACCATCATTATCAAACAAAAGGTTTATTGGGATACTCAATATAGAATTTGGTTCTATGGTAAACCCAGTTGAACCACTACTGATATAAGAAGTATTTGTTCCAACTTTATTAAAATCTGAATCCTGTATAATTAAGTTCCCAGATTCTTTGGAATTATTTCTTAATAATATCCTAACCCTTTTATAGGTATTATCTGTGGGGTTTTCTAGAATTAAATTTAATATTCCAGAGTTATTCTTAATAAATTTATTCTTTATCTCTGCATTACTAAATCTTGGGATTTTTTTTTCTGCTGAAGAACGTAATACCACAGATGATACTGGTTCATATTCAAAATATAGAACATTATCTTCTTTTATAGGTGCACTATCAGTTACTACTATGGATTTTACCATATCAGAAGTAACTGAATTCTTTGGTATGGAACTTGATGATGATTGGTTCCCTCCTACTCCTATAATTAATTGTCCTGACATTTTTTTACTTAATACCCATACTGTAAAGAATTTTCAGGGGCATCTTGGATTTCCGAAATTATTTCTGGGTTCCAACCAGGATATATCTTTGTGGTAATGAATTCCCCACTTCCTGCTGGTTTAACTGATAAGCTTATTGCTTCATCAGTTATATTTTTAATAAGGAAAACCTCCTTAGGTGAACCAAGCTTAAAGTTACCACTTGGTATATTACCTATTACACTTACCTGTAAACTTAGGGTAATGGATTTTCTACCTTGATTTTTCATTATTTGAATCTTTATTGGGGGTACCTTTATTTATGGGTATACCCAGAATTTTAATTAATATTCCTATCCCCATTATTGTTATATTTTTCTTTCAATTCCAATGCTTCTTGTTCTGGTAATTCCATATATAAATCCAAATTGTAGTCATCTGGAATAAATAATTCCCTTGCTATTATTACCCCATTTATAAAATCCTTGTTTACAAATAGGAACCCTTCTTTTGATACCAAATGTTTCATATCATCTATTTACTACCCAATTTTTACCTGTAGCTATTTTTATATCTTCTTCTGTTAACTCTTGTGCACCAGTTGTACCAACTAAATCCATAGTTCTGGTTGATTGACCAGTAAAATCTGGTAATTGATTAAATATATCCACCAATGCTTCTCTACTTATTACACAATAAATAATTGATAGCACATTATTATATGAATTATTCCATACAAATTGAGACTCTTTACTAAACTTTATACCATTAAAACTTGAGAATGATATACCAAAATCCAATAATTTACAATCTGGTATATCAAATACAAAGTCTGGGATATTAAAATATAAAATATTATTAATATGTGTCCCTCTCTCTGATAAACTACCAAAATCTTTTGGGATAAAAAGTTCCTCTAAACTAAGAAGTGAATTTAAGAAATATCCAGCATTGTAAATATATGGCATTGATGGGGGGTATATTACTTTCCTTAACCTAATAGAATTATTTAAATTATCATATACAGAATCCCCTAAGAATGGCTCCTGTGGATAAATAAGTTCTTCTACCATAAAAGAATAATATCCCATTTGTGGTATGGCCCACCCAGCATGGGGAGCAGGATAATCTGGCTTTCTTATAAATTTAAATTTTGAGAAATCACATATCTTCCAATCTCCCTTTATGGACTTGGATTGATTATGAAAAGGAATAAGACTTCCTTCTACTATATTCATTTTCTGAATCCTTAAAAGACCATATAAGGAAGAAGAAATAGAGAAAATTGTATCACTATTGATATGGTCTTCTGGAAAATATTCGATGGTTATAGGGTCATCTAGTATAAACCCTCTAAATTTTGGGAAATTATCACCAGTTATGTTAATAAAACTATATAAATATTTCCCCTTTATTTTTACACCTAAAAGATTTGTACCAAATGAATATATTTGTACTAATGGAACTCTTTTTATACTATATCTTTTTTCTGTAAATATCTTATCTCCTACTGAAATAAAGGTAACTGAACTATTTTGTAATCTTACTCCCTTATAGAAAGTTCTAATTTGAGAATATATACTATATGAAAAAATATCTCTATTATCCAAACTCTCTGATATAGTGGTTCTAACTACCCAAAATCTTCTACCTTGTGAATCTATACCAGTCTCTTTATAATCATTTAAAAATATAATATCTGTATATGAATTTATTGTAATGGGAGTTATCAGTTCTTCTCCTATATAGTGTCTTAATCCGGAATTATTTTCTGAATATGCTATGGTTAATATAGATGGGTACATTGGATATTCTGTAATTATAACATTTACAAATTTATCCTCCACATTATATACATATTCTCTCCATGCAGGGTCTATTACCTCCTCTACCTCATTTGGTTCTTGAACAATAGCTGGAACTAATACCTCTTCTTCTACAGAAATTGGATTTGAAGGATAAAGTACTTGCTCTTCTATTATTGGTACATCTGGAACTAATACCTCTTCTTCTATAATAACATTCATGATACAATTTCTATATTGGTATATTCAGTTTTATCTCCATAATCCCAAATCCCATCATTAAAATCAGAATCTGGGGTATTGAATGCTCTAGTTACCCTTAATATCCCACATTGAAAGGTATTTGAATTTACAATCACTATAATATGATTATCTTCAATCTTATGGTTTACTCTTGTAGTACCATCATAACTAGCAACTAACTGGTTATCCTTTGCATCTTTATAAGTAAATTTAAACTGGATATCTTTTGGGTCAATCAATACTCTTTTGGTCTCCCCATTTTCTTCCTGTTTTGCATATAAACCTACTTTAATTTTAAAATCTGCCCAGTATGGTTGTGGTTGTATTTGATTTTCCATATCAAATTATTTCATAAACTTTTCTACCATTTGTATTCCTTATTATGGATTGTTTTCCAGAACTTATTATGGTAGTATCTGATACATAAGATTGTAAAATATCTTCATTCTCTTGTGGGTCTTCTCTATCTAATATGATAAAGAATAAAAGAGCTTCATCTGATGCTTGTGCAACTTGGGTATCTCCAGATGGTTTATATACTTTCCCATTTAATATAAACCTATCTTCGGACCAATTAAAATCCCAATACCCATATTTGTTTAATAAATTGTTTTCCCTTAAAAGGTTAGCAGAAATATATAAAACCAAATTACCATTATCTAGTTCACCAGAAATGGAATTTCTTCCAGATGATGCCCAGGTTTTAATAAAATTATATTGGAATAACCCTTCTAATTGATAAGGTACATATTTAACTCCAACATCTTCACCAAAAGCCAACGGTTGGTTTATTTTTCTTAACCATAGAAATGGTTGTTTACCAGCATCTACATCTATGAAGTTATTTATTATGGATTTATATTTATCCCAATCTTTTTGGGACATTCTGCTAATTTTTGGCATATTACCTTAATACTTCTAATGGGTCTGGACCATCCAATAATCTTGGTTTCCTTCTGTTTACCACTCTTGGTACTACAACCCTAGTTTGGTTTTCACAGATTGGTAGATATATATCTAACCTTCCTGCTAGCATACATAAATTTTGTTTCAGTATATCTATGAAACCACCAGGTTGGGTTGCTTTGGTTATGTTTGATATAAAATCTTTTTCAGATTCTGTATCATTAAAATATTCTACTTCTGTTGGTCCAGTTACAATCTTTTTTATTGAACCTCCAGATGCAGAGGATGTATCTGATGAGGAACCAGAACTTTGGGAAGAATATTCCCCCCCACATTCTGAACCTTGTGAATTATCTTTTATAATGGTTTGAGAAGTAGCATTGATTACATTTTGAATGTTTAATATCATATAATCATAAGCAGCCAATTCCATTATTAATTGATTTTCTAGAGCTTCATAATAAAGTTCATTATTAAAATCTTCTACTGGAATTTCATGATTTACTAGTGGCTGAATATATAATTGCCATTTCTCAATAAATTGTTGTTTAACACTTGATGGTACCTTTCCAAATATTGAATAAGGTATATAAGTATTAATCAACACATATATACTGTTTGATAAATGGGTTTTTACTTTATCAGATATCAAAACAGTTTTTGTTACCTTTTCTACTGGTCTATTATTGGAATCAACAATTGACATTGAAACCCTATAAAAACCCATTCTCTGATATTCATGTGTAGGGTTCAATTCAGTTGAAGTTTCCCCATCACCAAAGTCCCAGGAGTAGGTATACTCATCTGGGACTTCATATGATAGGTTTGTAAAATTTGATTTTAACCCTACAGTGTTGAATATAAAATCAACTACCATAGTTTATTTTTTTTAATCTTCTGAAGGTTCTTCATCTTCTTCCATTAAAGCTTCAACAATAGATAATTTAGTATCTTCATCTGTTACTTCAATATCAAAAGAAGCTGCCATTGTTTTTAGGGTTTCCAAATTGAAAGCTTTGGCAATTTTTTCACTGGTCATACCAGATTCTACCATTTCTTTGAATTTTTCAATAGCTTTCTTATTATCAACCTTTACATCTTTTTTAATCTCTTTTTCAATGTTTTCATTGGTAATTACCAAATGACCACCATTGATAGCAGAATGGATTCTTTTTGAATTGTATTGTTGGGGCGTTAATTCTTTTATTTCACCCTTTTTAATGGTAATACCGGTGGATTGGTCATGGAATATATAAGCTTTTGAACCTACCTTTACTTTTGTACCCATAATTGATTTGATTTAATAAATTAATAATTTGATACCTGGTACCCATGTATATTTATGGAATACCAGGTATCTTTTATAAATGAAAAGAGTTTACTGCTCAATGTTTACAGTGATATAGGGGTCAATATTCATCCATTCAGGGAACCTACTTTTACTAAATTCCCTAGTAGAGTCAATCAATATTGAAGCATCTCTGTACATCTTAGAGAAACCAGTGGTAATTGTAGCATATACAGCTTCAGTTTGATTAGATACAATCTTTTCAGATTCAATCATCAATTGACGAGCTGTAAGCTTAATTAATGCAGAACGGGGGTCTACCAATAATACATTATTTTCAGGTACCCCAGGATGAATATAGAAATCAGAGCTGCTGGGAACAGGAGTTTTCAAATTCATTGTGGATTGGGGTTGACCATACATTCTGATTTTGAATTCAGGAAGGTCAAGAATATCAATTGCTGCTGATTCATCCCCAATCAAAGTACGGAATACCCGACCAAGACGAGAACCACGAACCCAAGTTCTAAGAAGGTCTTTATAGGTAATACCTTCTGCAATGGTATTTACTCCAATTACCGGGGCAGATTCAGAACCATCAGCTTGATTACCATTGATCAATACATCCATAGCCAAAGTATCAAGGGCATAACCCAATTGAATACCAAAGTCACGAATGAAAATTGCCATTACATCAAGTGATACATAATTCTTAACCTCTTCGGTAATTTTAAAACCTTTACCAATTTTGAAAAGTCTTACTGATTTTTGACCAAAGCTTACATCTCCAAGGGGGATAGTTTCAGCCTCATTAACTCTTGCAGGTGCAGCATCTGAAGGGTTAATCACAGGCATAATTGCTTGAAGCCCATTGATTGCTTGGTCAGAAGAAATAATATTGAGATAGAAAGGAGCTTCCTTAATACCCAAATAAATGGCATCACGGATAATTTCAGGAACAATCCAACGGATATTTCGGTCAGGCATTGTAAAGATATTCTGCATTGTATCTTTTTTGGGATTAATGCCAATCTTATCATAATAATCCTGAATTGACAATCCATAACGGTTTGTTACCAATTCACTAAGTGAAATATCAACAGGTCTTTGATTTTGGTGACCAGCACGGGTAGCATCCAAAAGTTGTACAATTGACCTCAACTCTTTGGTGAAGTCCTGTGCTTTCATTTTAGTTACGTCTTCCATATTACTTTTTAATATTTTTTATCGAACCATTACTGCAATTAAATCATTGATAGCTGTTGCAGTATTTAAATTAACAAATTTGGGATTAGCTTTTGTTGTTGAAGCTCCTTCATCATCTAACATATATGTTACATATATGCTATCTTCATCAAGTTTATCGGGAAGTACAGCACCACATGTAGGCATTTTTTCTCCAGCTACTCCATATACAATAGCAAATGCTTCTACCATTACTGTTACTTCAGGAATTTTTTCCCCAACAGGATAAGCAGGGTATTGAGTATCAGTAACAGCAATACCCAAATAAATACCAGTACTACCAAAATAAGCTTGAATAGTACCATCAGGGTTCAACTGTACTGGTTGACCTTGAAGTACAACCTCACCTTTTTTTACAGGGAATGCCTGATGTAATTTATGAGATTCACTTTTATAAATTACTGTTTGTTTGGTTTTACTCCCAACAGCAGTCATTGCTTCGGGATTTACATAGGGCATCATAATCTTCTTATATTATTTTAATTTAGAATCAGCTATATTTTTGATAGTAGAATTTAAATCCTCAGAATTTTTAGTTTCTTCTGTAGATTTATCATCTTTTGTTACTGAGGAAGCTCTGCTTACATTTTTAGAACCACATTCTTTACAAACAAGAGGGAATTTTTCTTCTAATTGTAAATCATAAGTTTTGGTAAGTGATATAAGAGTCTCAATACTTGTAGTATTGGATTCCAATAAAGAGATAATATTTTCATCTACTTTATCTTCACCAACAAGCTTTTTATAGGAAGAAATTGCATTATTTCTTACCTCAGTTAAATGGTTAGTACCAATAGTTACCATCAATTTATTTGATTCAATGGTTTCTTTTAAGGTATTTATTTCACCATTTAATTTATTAATATTATCCTCAGCATTTGTTTTAGCTTCAGATAAACTAGAATTCTCAGATACAATTGTTCTAATCTGAGAGAGAACCATTTCTTGACTAATGGTTGCCCCCTCTTGTAGAGTTAACATACCATCACCAAATAATGATTCTAGAAATTTTTCTAATTCATTCATTATAGGTTTATCTTTTGGGTTAGTATTATTATTTTCATTAAAAAATTTACTGGTATTGTACATTATATCAACTTCATGAGCCCCTTTGAATTCAAAGAAAGAAAGTTTCTTTGGAAGGTCTTCTTTCTTTATGGGAGCTTCCGAAAATGAATAATAAACAGAACCAGCATAAGCTGGATTGTTTATTTTATTATCTTTTATTAATTGAGCAAATGGGTCAGCTCCATGTGATACCAAAGAAGTTTCCTTATAAGATATAATTCTTGTAACAATTCTACGTACCATAGTACCATCTTCAGCTATGGTACCTAATTTATCATAAAATTCCCATTCTTTTTCAAATCTATGTGATGGTTTCCATTCGAATTGAACAGTTACTGAATTGGAATGTATAGAAGGAGGGTCCATATTTATACCCCTTGCAATTCTTGGGTTTGATTTACCATCTATTTTTAGTACCCCATTTATTCCAGCAGGTATAGTTACTCCATCAACTGTATATGATTCTTGCCAAGAAACTGATTTAACAGAACCAATAGCATTGGATACATCAGTTCCATGGTCACAATTTACTGTTTGACCAACTAAAAGATTCATAGAATCTTTAAGAACATTCTTGGGAAATTCAGTTGGCATATAATTCTTTGAAACTATACAAGCTGAAAGTAACCTGAACATTGGTTCTATAAACTCTTCATCATTGGGGTGTAAATCTTCTGGGTCTACATCTTGATAAAAAGTATTATAATTAGCTCCTGAACCAAATAAACCAAATTGGTCTATTGAATCCTTATTAGGTTTAGCTTCACTAAAAAACCTATTAGAAATTTCTTCATGATGGTTAGGTACATGGGACATTAATATACTATGTCCATTTCCAAGTACCATGGTATCAACATTATTTGGCATAATATTTATTATTTATCGTTTTCTTGTATCTTGGTCAGCCCTTTTAGGATTTGGATTATTTTTATCCCTTGTTTTTCTATCCGAGGTATCTTTATCTGCCTCCCTTTTTTGTTTCTTTGCATTATCACCTGGTGATGATACTTGATTGGATTCTTCCGGTTTAATTCTTGGTTCTTTTTGGTCGGGTTTATCATAACCCATTTCCCAAGCAAATTTTTCTTGCCCAATTATTCCTTGATTATATAGAGAGGTTAAATTTCTAATTTTATATTCTAACCCTTGTTGAACTTTTACTTCATCAGATATTGTGGTAGTTCCAAATGTAACTTTAATACCCTTATTTGGAAGACCAGCTAGACGTAATTCTAGAGAATAAATAAATTCTAATACAAAAGAAGTAAGGGTTTGTAAATTTTTTAACTGGGAGATAATCTTTGATAATAAAATACCAGCACCACCCTCAGTAGTATTTGAAATAACTCCAATTAAATTACCACTAACCCCTAAACCATTTGCAACTGATTGTTGATTCATGGTCCAAGGTTTATCTAGATTTTGTAAGTTTTGGGTAGTTGAATTTAATTTGAATTCATGGTCTTCAATGAACCCAGTTACTATACCATCTTTCATACCATTCATTAGGTTCACTTTTAGTTGTTTTAATAAACCAATTAACCTATCCTGATATTTTTCTATACTTTCTGATGGTAATCTTTGAGGTTTTTGCATTTTAGCTTCCAAGAAACCAACCATACCCATTACTTCCATTATATTCTTAAAATTGACTCTCATTTCATGTTGACCCTTTAATGAATCTAATGCAGCCATAAAAGGTGGTACCCCATAAGGTTCATCAGTATCATTATACATACCAACATATAAATAAGTTTCAGTATTAAGTTTTATATAATCTGGTTTTTGATTTTGTGGGGAATATGGATTTTTTTGATATGGGTGATATACCCCATTACCCATTCTCCTGAATATAATTGATTCTGGATTTACAAATACTATGGTTGATATCCCATTTAGTTTATTATCTGGTACTGCTTCAATGGATATTGCACCACCTATTAAACATTGTACCATAAATTTATTTACTAAACCATCAATACCAGCAGTATAATTAGTCCACCTCTTACTTGCTTGTTTTAAATGTGAACTCATTTTTTCTGCTTCTTCTGGGGTATTATTTGGGAATGATATAGTATGACCAGTATTAGATAACTTAAACATATCTTGTAAAGCTATACTAACATCTGGATTAACTTTATATAAATCTCTTATAAGTGGAATTATTTCAGTTCTGAAACTTGGTAATACCAAATCTTTAACTCCCATTACACTTATTAGATTATTAAATGATGGTTCATTAGGAACTGATACTCTACCAGGGGGTATTGATGAATCATCTTTTCTATCTTGGTTTACCAATTGTTGTGGTACTGGTTTTTTTCTAAACCATGCAAATAAATTCATAGATTTTTATTATTGGGGTAATACATATCCATTGTATTGATTTGACTTCCTTATATGGTTGGTTATAGCTTTACCAAATATATCATCATCTGAATAAGTTTGGTCATCCATATCTATATCAGAAGCTGAACTAGATGAGGTTCTATGTTTACCTCTTGCAACTGGTCTTCCTGTTGCATCATATATAAAGGTATAGGCTTCTTGTATAAAGAATGGGTCCTTTATGATTATATTTTCTTTTCTAATATCCTCTTCCAGACCCTCTATTATAACTGTTCTATTTTTAGTGGTTGTTAACCAACCGGGAATTTTTTCTTCTTCTGGTCTACTTTTACCCTTCTTTTTAAGAATTTTAGTATAGTAATAAAGATTTGGATAACCTTCAGCTTGAAGCATTGCAGTAACAGCTGCCCCTATATCATTTGTTTCTGGTGCTAGAAGTGCATTATTAAATTTCATTCCAGTATCACCAAGTAACTTTGCATATCTATCTAGAGGTAACCTTCCTTTGTATATAACCTGTTCTTCACCAAATTTATCCATACATGTGAAAGAAGAGTAGTCAGTTGCTCTACCAGTTGAACAGTCTGCACCAATGAAATATTCCTTATCTGGGTCTACTTCATTGAATTCTCTATATTGACCACCTATTTTTGTTAATATTGGAGGATATTCAGATAACATTTCTTCAATACCTTTGATATCAGACATATCAAATACTGTATTACCTGAGGATAAAAAGTCACCGTCTATTTCTTGGGCAGTTCTTCTTGGTCCAAGTGCAGATGCCATTTCTTGGTACCATTTATCATTTCTATCTGGGTGCATTTGCCAATATAATCTGATTGGATTCATTGGATTACCACCAGATATAGCATCTACCCAACTTGAATGATAAAATCCACCAACTCCTAATGGAGTAGAATTAATGATTGCTGAACCACCAGTTGATAGAGTAGGGAAAGCTGCTGCCCAAATTTGGTTAGCCCATCTTACTGCAGCAGCTTCATCTATAACAAGTAAAGATAGAGATTCTGAACGACCAGCTTGTTCAGAAGTAGGGATTGATTCTATAATTGAACCATTTGAGAATTCCATGGTAGTTGTACTACCAAATTCCCCTACCCTACCATTTATAATTGGTGTTTGAAGGTACCAAGGTAAATTCTTATACATGAACTTAATTTTCTTAAGTACCTTCTTTGCTATAGTATCCTTGATTGATATGATGTTTATTTTTTTGTTTGGGTGATACATAGCTAACCATAAACAGTACATAGCAATCAATTCTGTAATTCCAGCTTGTCTGAATTTTAGGATTATATTGAACCTATGTTTTAGGAATTGATAAAGAACTGATTTTTGGTATGGGTATAAATTAAATTTTACCATACCCAGTACTGGGTTAACTACCCAAACAAAGGTAGAGAATAAAAATACATCTTTTGATACTCTAGATAAAATTCTTAGCTGTTCCTGGTTTAAGCTTTTATCTTCTTTTAATATCCTTGCCATAGTTAGAATTGATAACTTAATTTGAAGTATAAATCTGTTCCAGGATTTGTTTTAATCCTTGGGTAATAAAATAAGTTCAACCCAAGTTCATAATTAAATTTACTGGTATTGTATTTTAAACCTAAATTCAAATCCCATAAATTGTTGAATGGTCTCCATTGAAGTTCAGTTAATGGTGAAAATCTTTTTATGAAGGATTTTCTTTTTTGAGTCATATTATCCTCAAAATAATTGTATGAATATTTATCAGTATCAATTGAATAAACCTTTTCAAAGAGCTTTCCATCTGTGTTTAATAATCCAAGTTTTAAATCAGTATCAGTTAGAAGAAATTGGATTAGCTTACTTGAATTTGGGAATTGAGAAAGAAACTGAGGTGATACTGAAATAAAACTTGAATCAGGATATAATAGTTTTATTGTATCATTATGGTAAATGATATTTAAAATTTCTATCGTATCCAAAGTATGAACATAAATAACTTCTGGTTCTTTTGGTTCATCAAATGGTTCCTCTGGAACAAAAGGCTTATCAATATAAACTGTATCTGGTTTTTGATTGTTGGGTTTTGAATCAGATTTATGTTTCAATGAACCAAGGTAATAACCAATCAAAAAACATAAAACAATTGGGATTAGGATTTTCAAAATTGACCATAGGATTTTCATAACATAAAATTTTTGGGATTTATAACCAATAGTTCCCCCTTATTCTTTTTGATTTATTCCCTCCTCTAAAAAGAGTAAAATATATTTATTTACCCTTTTAGAGGGTATAAATATATTACGTACACGTGTACACGTAACCTTATAATAGCG
>ULQJ01004035.1_pt1 | contig 20638 bp, 3 predicted proteins | sample 1954331 | NCBI WGS metagenome assembly ULQJ01 (sample SAMEA4835651, study PRJEB28245) | human gut metagenome | biome: gut microbiome; material: fecal sample | place: Denmark | collected 2008 | reverse complement strand
AATTTGATAACTAAATAAAAATCCCTAGTGTGCGAAACTAGGGATTTTTTTGTGAATCTACACAAATGAAAAATTATCAAAATCATCTTTTTGTATATTAATTATAATACTTTTTGGTATCATAGTCAATACCTTATTTATTTTATTCTAAAATTCTAAAATTATTCACATAATAAGAGGACTCGATTGAGTCCTCTGAATTCAATTAATATATTATTCTAAAATTCTTTTCTTGATAAAATATATTCCACTAGCTAAAGCAACTAAGATTATTGAAGAAGCTGAAACAATAAATACTTTGTTATTTAATAAACCAGTTGGCGGAGTAATTGTTATACTTGTCATATCATTATCCTTCTCATTATCCTTCTCATTTTCTTTTACAGTTTTAGGGTCATAATTTCCTGGAATAGATTTTTCATTTTTTCTAGTTGTTTCAAGAATCTCAACGTGGTTATCAGTTTTAATACCTTTTTCGTTACTTGCAAGCAACTTACTTCCACAAATTGTGACAGAACCTACCTTTCCAGGTGTTAAATCCAATTTTGAAAATTGATCTGTAATTGCAATTGTATAACCACTCTTTATGTCTTTACTTACATTATCAGCTATTAATTTTTTAGTTATACCATTTTCTTCCCAAGCTGATAATTGATTTGCCGAAACTTTATTCCATCCAATTGAAGAATTTAGATTATCAGTATATACTAAATTATCATCCATATAATCAACAACTTTACTTACAACTGTTTTTAATTCTTGCCCTGGTAATTGAGTTCCATAATAGTAATAATCTGAATCAACACTATATTCATAATCCAATTCTGAATCATTTTTAACACTTATTGTATACTCTAATTCTAATGTAGCTCCTTGTATAAGCTCATTATCTATTTCTAATACAACTCTGCTAGGTAATGCTTTTACATATTTCATAGCATTCTCTCCTGTTGCTGTTTTTTCTATTTCATTCCACCTTTGATATAAATCTTTATCTGCTATTTGTATGTATGGATTTCCACTTATCAATACTTGACCATTTGATAATACCACTTTTACATTTGATATTCTTTTATTAATTGTATAACTTTGTCTTGGTCTTTCTATTATACCAAAGTCTTGGTATGGATTTACTGCATAAAATGTATCTGCTACTACAATTTTTCCATTTTTGATTACTACTATTTTTCCATTTTCAATTTTATATTCATCTGTATAGTCTGTAAATGATACTCTTTGATTGAATCCATCATTTTCTGTTACATTGCTGTACTCAACGCCTACATCAAAATAAGCAGAATCAGCAACCATACTATTATCACCACTTTCTATACTGCCATAGTTTATACCATTTTGTTCTTGTTGAGCTCTCATACTCAAATCATCAACAGCACTAGAATATCTTATTAGTCCTGCTAAATCTTTGCTCTTGCTCTTTGTATCCTCCTTTCCATTTTGTGGTAATTGATCATAACTTAATATCCAATTATAATTTCCTCTTCGTTCATCTGTATTTCCCATTCTTAACGCATTTTTTATAATGTCAGAAGATATTATTGTTGATTTATAATCCCTAACATCAATCTTCTTTCCATTAATCGTTGTATTTTCATCATAAGTATATCTTATTAAATATCTTCCTGGTATAACTCCTAGGAATTTATATTCGCCATTTGCGTCTGTATGTGTAACAGCATCTTTTGTTTGAGTTTTAATAACACCATTTGTTACAGAAAGTTCATACAATTTTATCGCTGTTCCATTTTCATCTAGTAATTCTACTTTTGCATTTGCAACCTTGTTTTCTCCATTCTTGAATATACCATCGCCGATTCTTTCTTCATTAGTATTAGTCTTACTTCCTTTTTTATTACTATCCTCAAATACTGTTCCTGATAATCCTCTTGTTGGATTTGTATCTTCAATTCCTAATACTAATGATGGCGCTGAATCTGTATCATCTTCAAATGTTGTCATATCTAATGTTTTATTTTCTATTTCGTAATTTCTTCCGTTTAATTTTGTTGATGTTGATTTTCCATCATTTTGTAGTTTTATATTTGCACTTCCTGGATTTGAATCAACGTCAATTGCTGCATAAGTTTTTCCACCCATTACCGTTGAGAATGCATTTATTTCTGAAACATTATTTAATGTTGTTTGTTTTTGTATTAATGCTTTTACTGCATCATTATTTAGTTTAAACTTGATGTACACATCTACATATCCACCTGGCAATATTTCTCTATTTATAAATGCTGATGTATAAGCAGCTTTATAACCACTAGCTCCTTCTGTACTTCCATATCTGCTTTTTCCCCATGTTATAGTTCTTTTATATCCCTTGTCATTAGTTTCCCACGAATCTGCAATTTCATATCTTTCATCATAATAGTCTGCCAGTTCTTTTACTTTTGCATTTAATATTGTAGATTGGTTTATAACTCTTATTTTATATGTTACATATATTTGCATTGAACCTGGTTTTAGATTTTCTAGTGCTAAGTCTGATTCATATATTCTTCTTGTATATATGTTCAATCCTCTGCTACTATAACTTCCTATTCCTGTTCCAAATTTTACTTCTACACCGAAATTATCTGTATTTTCTTCACTTGTTCTCTTTGCATATGTATATGTATTATTATAAACATTTTGGCCATTATTTACTGCGATGTTCATTTCTGTTAAGTCAGAACTTACTGCTAAATCTGCTTGATTTCTTCTTTGAAGTCCCATATTTACACTTTTTATTGCTTCTAAGCCTTTGAATCTCTTTTCCCAAGCTTCTTCTATTTTGAATCCTGATTGTTTTGTTGAAGCAATTATTGCATATTCAGAATTTGCTGCTTGAGTTACTTTTACTTTTGTATTGTTATCTGTATATTCATATCCCCATTTATCTTTGTATGTTGAAACATGGTCTGCAAAAGTATAACTTAAATCATATGATTTTTGATTCTTGCTATTTCTTGCCATATTATTAGATACTGTTGTAAAACTTTCATTTACATCTTCTCTATCCTTTTTATCGTTTCTTCCGCTAGGTACTTCTGTTATTTTCGATGTATTTGGATAATTATCATTCATATAATCTATTATCGCAGATACTGTTTTAAATCTTAATCCGTCATACTCAATTTCTATACGATATTTACTTAAATCATCTATCTTTAAATTTCCATTTTCTTCTGTTAAGAAATCTTTATTTGTATACGCCTTTCCATTCTGCTTCCTTGTTCCAAATTCATACCATCCGTCTTTATTTGTTTGCCTTTTTGCAATTAATTTATTATCTTTGTATAAATATACATTTAGTCCTTTTACTAATGAGTCTCTTCCATCATCATATAGGTTGTTTATAGCATTATTTTCTGAATTTGTTATTTCTTCCCATACATATCCTTCTATTCTTATGTAGTCCTGATGGTTTTTAATTGTGTAGTTCATTGTACCTTTCCTTGGTATCGTAAACTCTCCATCTTTATTTATTGTTGATTTTGAATCTCCTATAAATGTGACACCATGGTTCATTTCTACAACACCATTTTCATATGCTAAATATCCATAGTTTGGATTCTTCGTTTCTATGAATTTGTATGTTATTTTATCTGTACCATTTGTACTCATCAACAAATTTTGGATAGCTAATTGTCCATTAGCATCAGTTACAAATTTTGTTGCATATTCCATCTTTGTAACATATTCTATTGATGGTGTTTTACTATTTTCTGCCGTATCATTTATTACTACATTTCCTGTTGCACTTGTTAAATATCCATTTTTATCTTTCGTACTATTTGTACATGTTCCTTTTACTTTTATGTATGTGTCTTTTTTATATGATGATTTTAGTACAAATTCTACTCCGCCTAGTTTCTTGTTTTCTACTCGATCATCAACTTTCTTTATGCTTATATTTCCTACTTGTTTTTCGTTTCTTAAAATAACTTTTCTTACATCTAGTCTTTCAACTGTCGTTGTTAAATTGTTTACCTTTTTGGTATAACCATAATTGTCATTTGAAAGTTCTTCTATTGTATACGTTATATTTGTTGTTCCATCGACTGTGCTTATCAAATTCTTTATGCTTATTTTTCCAGAACTATCTGTAACAAATTTTGTTGCATCATTTGCATTTGCCACATATTTTATTGATGGAGTTACATCGTCTTCTGTTGTATCATTTATTTTTGCACTTCCTACTACTTTTGTTGCATATCCATCTTTATCTTTAGTAATTGAATCTCCTGTTGCTCTTATTTTTATATATCCTTTTCCATATGATGATTTTATGGCAAATTCTACATTTTTTAGCAATATTTTTTGATTATCATAATCGATTTTAGAAATTTCTAAATCTCCTGTTTGTTTCATATTTTTTATTGTAATTTCTTTTGTTTTTGTTCTTTCTATTGTTACATCTTTAAAATCTGCTAATTTTGTATATGCGTAATTTGTATTAGAAATCTCTTCTATTGTATATGTTATTGCATCTTTTCCATTACTACTTGTTAATAGATTTTTTATTTCTATTATTCCATTTACATCTGTAACAAATTTTGTTGCATTTACCTTTGTTTCAGTAAATACTGCAACTTTATCATTAGTATTATTTGTACTATCATTTATAGTTGCACTTCCAACTATTTTTGTTGCATATCCTGTTGATTTTTCATTTGTTACTGAATTACCTGTTGCTTTTACTTTTACATATCCACTCGATGTTTTTAATACGAATGTTGCATTTTTTATATTTTTATTTGAATCATCAAAATCTTTTTTGTAAATTTTTAAGTTTCCTACTTGTTTTTCGTTTGTTATTTCTATTGACTTTTTATCATTTCTATTTATAGAGAATGTTTGATTTGATGCTTTAGTTTGATACGCATAATTTGTATTATTATATTCTTCTAGTATATATGTTGTTTGTTTTGTTCCATCTGTACTTATTAACAAATTCTTTATCGCGATTTCTCCATTAGTATCTGTAACAAATTTGGTTGCCTCTATAATACTTGATGTATAAGATAATGTTGAATCATTATTTTTATTAGATGTATCCTTTATGGTTGCACTTCCTTTAATACTTTTTGCCCATTCATTTTCATCTTCCAAAACATCACTTCCTGTAGCTTTCACTTTCAAATACTGTCCTTTGTTTGAATCCTTCAATACAAACTCTACATTTTCTAATTTTTTATCTTTATTATCATAATCTTTTTTATTTATATATACTTCCCCCACTTGTTTTTCATTTGTAAGTGTCTCTGTTATTTTCTTTGAAGCCATTATTTCCATAACATTTGAATTTACCATTTTTGTATATCCATAATTTCGATTATCTACTTCATAAAATCTGTATTTTCCATATCTTATATTTTTTATTACTATTTTTCCATCTTTCTTCATTATAAGTTTGGTAGCATTACTCTTTACTTTTATATAATTTGCTGTATAGTCTTCGCCGTTTACTTTCAATTTTGTGCTACTGCTAAATACTATATCTTGTACAATTTCAATATTGTTTACAATATTCCCTTTAGAATTTTTTAATTGTAAATATGTACTTGCATTTTTTTGTAAAACAAATTCAGCTCCATTCAAAGAACTTTTACTATCTACATCTTTCTTATCTATTTCTAAGTCTCCTTGCAACTCCCATGGACCATTTATTGTAATATTGGCATTTACTGTAACGTCTTGTGTTTCAGTTACTATTTTTGTATATGGATGTCCCATATTTTGCATAGGAATATTGGTAAATGAAGTTTCTCCATCTTTAATTGTTGTTCTTATAGTATCACATTTGTCCTTATAACATTTACAACCGTTTTTATCACATTCTGCTTTACTTGTACACTTTTTATGATCACATGTTGTGCATCTTTTGGAATCAAAAATATATGGCCAATCATTTCTATATGTTGTTTGATTCCCTTTATACACAGTATATATATCCCAATATTTCTTGGTTACACTTCTACTACTTTTATCTTTGACTGTAAAATTAATATTAATTTTTAAAATTTTAATTGCTCCAACAGGTACTTTTATATAAAATTCTTTTTCCCAATCAAAATTTATAGCACTACATACACTTGTCTGTTTTGTATTATTTTTATCTATATATTCAACTTCTATTTTCTCACATTTGGCACTTTTATTATCAGATTTTACTTTTATTGGACCAATTTTATTACTAGTATCATCAATACTATAAATTCTTATCTTGCTCATATCAGTTTGATTGGTAACTTTTAATTGAGGATTTACCCAATTTCCTTCTTTGACAGGTACTTCTTCAACCTTTGTAGTTTTATAAGAAGTTTCATGCCAAAAATAATCACAGAATGCAAGTTCATGATTTTGGCATTCAAAATGTATAGGTGAATCATCTGGATTATATTTACCGTTCAGCTGTTGTTCCATATATATATATATGATTTACATCGTCATGACTATATTCAACATCAGTATCAACACCTCTAATTTTAAATATTTTACTAGCTGGCTTATTTGCTCCCGGTGTTGCTCCAAATGCTTGTTGCATATTTCCAAATACACAAATAAATAATATAACTATAAACATTACACTTTTTAATATTTTTCTATTCTTCCATATTAATATTGCTAAACCTATAAGTACAATAAGAATACTAATTGTTAATCCTATTTTTTTAACTAATCCTGTTGAAATAGCTATTATTACTTGAGCTTGTGAGGTATTATTTGTAACATTTTCATCTTCTACTGCTTTATCATTACTACTTATTCCAATTGTAGCTACATTTAAAACAGTTCCTACACTGCTTCCAGATAAATTTTTAGTTAAAACTAATTCAATTTCTTTGCTTTCTCCTATATTTATCTCCTCTTTAGACAAACTATTCGTATATAAATTACCATTATTCTCATACCAACTATTATTAAGTTCTGATTTAAACTGCATTCCTTCTGGTAACTTATCAATTATTTGTGCTGCCTTACCAGTAATTTCACCTTTATTTGCTACTACTATTTTATATTTTATTATAACTGTTGCTCCACTTAGTTTCTTAGAATTAATTTCAATTTTTGCAAATTGCTTGTTATCATAGTCATATGTTTTTGTTTTTCCATCTTTTGTCTGCACTGTTATTTGGCTTACATATTTTTGTAACTCTAAGTCAAATGTCTTATTCTCTACTAATCCAATGTCTATGTTCTCTAAATCTCCATTTGCTGTTAATATATTTGTTAATCCTGCTGTCATTTTTTCTCCATTTATAGCTATATTTTTTGTTACAGCATCTGAATTCTTTGTTTCTATTACTCCTTCTTTCTGATAAATTGTTAATGAATAGTTCTCTGTATCATATAAGAACAAAACTATATATTGTCCTTTTTCAATATTTTCAAATCTGTATTCACCTTGTGCATTTGTTTTTGTTTTTAATATTTCATTATTTTCTCTTACAAATTTATCTTTTTTATAATCATATAACATTACTGTCATATCACTATAAGCTTTTTCATCTGTCATTCTCTTTCCATCTTCATTTTCATCAATCCATGCAATACCAGATATTGAAATTTTATTTTTTTCTGTATTACTAGAATTATCTGAATCATCTGTTTTAGGATTATCAGGATTAATAACTTGTGTATCATTTACTGTAACTTCACATGTAGCAACTTTGCCTCCATCTTCTGTAGTTACCATTATTGTTGTAGTCCCTTTTGCAATCCCTGTTACATTTCCATCATTGTCAACAATTGCTATATCTGAATCCATTGTTGACCATGTTATATTTTTATTCTTTGCATTGTCTGGTTCTATTATTGCTGTTAATTTTTTCTTTTCACCAACATCCAACTTTATTGAATTTGTATCTAATTTTATTCCTGTTACTCTTATATCATCTCCCGGTTCAGGATCAGGTGTTGGGTCCACTTGTGAATTCTCCGTTACTATAACTTCACATCTTGCTGTTTTTCCTCCATCTTCTGTTGTTACTGTTATCGTTGAAGTTCCTTCTGCCAATCCTGTTACCATTCCACTATTATTAACATCAACAATTCTAGAATTACTTGAAGACCAAATCATGTTTTTATTATCCGCATTTTGTGGCTCTATTATTGCAGTTAATTGAGCTTTTTCATTAACTTTTATTTTCAATGTATTTACATTTAATTTTACATCAGTTACATTTACCGGTTGTGGTTCTGGTGTCGGATCTGGATCTGGTTCTTCGTAATCATATTTATAAATTTTGGTATTTACACTTGTCTGTTTTTTTCTTATCCAATAGCCTTCTGCAGTTATTGTATTAGTCACTTCTTTTGTTTCTGTAAGCATTTTCGCTTTAGCTTTAATTTTCATCGTTATTGCTTTCCCTTGAGGTATAGCCATTTGTACATCTACATTCGGTGCATCTTCTTCATCATATCCTTCTGGAATTATTAATGTCGATATATCTTCTGTTTTATTAACTTCTGTCAACCTTGGAATTTCTCTATCAGAACCGTTATCATCCTGTATCGTTTCAATATTTACATCATAATTATTGTAGCTAATACTTATAGGCTGTAGCTCTCTTGGTATTACATCTTTTATATTAAAATCAGTATATGTTGCAAAATACCCCCATGTTTTTCCTACATTCTTTATATTTACAGTGTATGTTATTTCTTCATCCATTTTTAATTCATTTTTATCTGCTGTCATATCCAAATCTATTATTTCGACATACCCTTTTACTCTTACCTCATTTGAAACATAGGTTTCTACATTATTACCATATACTGTTGACATACCTTTAAGCTCATACACACATCCATTACTCTCATCAAAATTCTCAATTTCTCCTGTAATGACAAAGTATTGTCCACTATTTTTACTTAATTTGTCAATATTGTATGTCCAGCTATTTCCACTTACATTATTTAATGTATTTTCTTCATCATTAATCATTACATTTTTTATATCAAAAAAATCAGAGGCTTCAAAAGCAAATTTAACATTTTCTATATCCTCATCTGAAAAGTTCATTACTGTTGCCGCAAAAACCCATTCTCTTCTTGTATTTCCTATTGCAGGTTTTAATTCAACAACTACTTTTGTGCTTTTTACTATATTTTGTATACTAAACTCCTTTGATTCTGCTCCATCTACTTTTGACATATAACTAATATTTGATGTTTTCTGAATATTCTTTGCCCCCAAGTCGTTTACTTTTAATTCAATAAAATCTGTTTTGGTTTCCCCTGGTTCTAATTCAAAATCTAATGTTATTTGTTTGTCATTTTTTTCTACATATTCATATCTCACACTAAGATCATAATAATCTTTTTCCGGATGATATATTGTTCCATCATCATCTGTTTTTATTACATATGTATATTCATCCGGAATATTAATTATAACAGATACCGTTTTTTTCACATTAGAAGTATTTGTGGTTTTTATCCTTTGTTGAAATATTTGACGTTCATATAATATTCCATTATTATCTACTGGGATATCTCCTAAAGTTTCAGATATTTCTGTTACAACTGCATTTTGATTAAATACTACTTTTTTATTATCTTGGTCATATTTTACTGTTCCTGTTGAATTTCTTTGTATAGAATAAATTGTTGGTATTACATCTACAATTTTATTATTCAAAGTTACATCTATATCTTTTGTTTCTATTGTGTTTGTTATTTCATTTGAATATTTATTTCTAACACCTCCTATCCTATTATCCATATTTTTTTGTAATTTTATTTTTAATGAAACTCTTACACTTGTTCCTCCAATTGTTTTAGATTCATTATAAACGGTCTGGCATCCCTCCATTTGTATGCTAACCATTTTATTTCCTCTTTCACTTGTTTTTATTGATTTTGAAACAATTTTAAAAATTTCATTATCGTATAAAATATCAATTGATTGAATTTCTATTTTGCTTACTTCTGCTGGCATTTCAATATTTATAATAGGATTTTTAAATAAGCTATTTTGAGGTCCATCTGTTTTTAAAGTTTCTGTTATAACAACATCATTAGTAGTGTTATTAACCCAACTGTCATTGCTAAGCTTTGTTTCAATTGTTGAAATAGCTTGTTTTATTTCTGTAGTAATTTTGTCATTATACTCATATTTAATAAAATCTTCTTCTATTTCTTTTGCTGAATTTTCTTTTTTCTCTGTATCTACATTTTTTGTCTTTATTGTATTTATTCCATTTACAGAAACATCTGTTATTATAGCACTATTTTCTATTATAGCCGTTGGTAATATAATTCTTGAATTTTCAACTTCAATAATTCCTTCTTTTTCTACATTATTTAAACGTAAGAAAAATGTTTCTGGTCTATTTGTATATGTTACTTTTATTTTTCCATTTTCATCTGCTTCTGTATCTTTATTTATTGTTATTAAAATTTTTCCTTCTGCATCAAGTACATCAATACTTCCATTTTCTCCCAGCACTTCTTGTACTTGTGCTTTATCTATTGTTGAATCTGTATATACAACATCTTTTGAACTTTCTTTTACTTCTATTTTTTGTGCAATATCTTTATTGCTAACCATTATTTTTGCTGTCTCTTTGAATGTTGTTTCATATTTATTTTCTGGATTACGTTCATTTGCTTTAATATATCCATCATATATATCATCTGTTTGATGTTCTACTGATACAACTCCACTAACTTTTTCTTTAACATCAAAATTTTGATCAACATTTGTTACTAATTTGGTCTCATCCTTATCTTTAAATGTTTCTTCAACATTAGCTCTTATTCTTAAATTTCTAGCTTCATCATCTGCTACATAGCAATCACTTTTGTAAATACAAATAATTTCATATTCATCTCTTGCATCTGCTACCTTTTCCGCATAGTCTTCATTTTCAGCTATTATTTCAAGAATTCCTGTGCTTGAATGATACTCATATTTTGCTGTTTTGCCGCCATTTGTTGCTTTAGTTGATTTTGTTATAACTTCAACTCTTTCAGGTTTATAATCGCCTATCCATGGCAAATCAACATTGATACTTGTTTTCTTTACTGGTTGATATTCTTCTCCTTCTGCAAATTCGACTCCTGTTTTAAAATTAAATTGTGCTAGTACGCCTTTGCTACCAGTATCACTGTCTTTTGTTATCGTATCAAAATTCTCATATTTAGTTAAATTAAATTCTGCTACTACTTTTGTCTTGTCTTTATTTATATTTTCTTTTATAGCATCAACTGCTTCTGCAATTACGATGCTCAAAGAACTATTTAATAACAAAACAATTAGCATAAAAATGATGCACAATTTTTTTCTCATATAACTTCCCCCAATACTTCTTACAATATATTAATTAAATAATAAATCGTTCTATACTTTAAGTCAATATCCCCCAAAAGGCTTAAATTTCCTATTTTTTCTAGGTCTTTACGGCTCTTCACTTCATGGCGAAATATGTCTTTTTTATTACATTTTGGTAACTTTTTGTGCCCCAAAATAATGTTTTTTCCATTTTTGCCTAGGGACTAGCACATTTTCAGCCAGGTTGCACACGTGAGAACGCTTTTTTTATGTGCAAAATTGCACGAAAAAAAAGCGTTCTCACGTGTGCAACCACTACAAAAAAACTCACATAGCTAAACTATGTGAGTTTTTTGGCTTATTTCAATACTTTTTTCTTGATAAAGTATATTTCTCCTACTACGACTACTAATACAATTGCTGCTAATGATATAATAAATGTTCTGTTATCTGTCAAACCGGTTGGTGGTGTAATATTTACTCTTGTCATATCATCATCTGATTCATATGGTTTATTCGGTGTTGCTGTTTTAGGGTCATAGTTACCTGGTGTTGCTCCATATATTTTTCTTGCTGTTTCTACTATTTCAACATGGTTACTTGCTCCAATACCATTTTCGTTACTTGCTAATAATTTACTTCCATAAATTTTTATACTTGTAGCTTCTCCTGCTTTTAACTCATTTCTTGCGAATTGATCTGTTATTGATATTGTATAACCTTTATTAATATCTGCTTTAACTTCATCTGAAACTAATTTTTTAGTTATATCACCTTCTTGCCAAGCTGATAATTGGTCTGCTGTAACTTTGTTCCATCCAGCCGCACTATTGTTGTTTTCATCATATACTAAGTTATCATCCATGTAGTCTACTACTTTCTTGATTACTCTCTTCAATTCTTGGCCTGGAAGTTTTGTTCCATAGTAATAATAATCTGAATTTGTTGTATATTCATAATCTAATTCTGAATCATTCTTTATACTTACTGTATATTCAACTTCTAATGTAGCTCCTTGTAATAATTCATTATCGATTTCTGCAAGTACACTGCTTGGTAATGCTTTTACATATGGTAAAGCATTATCTGCTGTTTTTTCTATTTCGTTCCAACTATCATATAATTCTGCATCTGGTATTGTTTTATATGGATTTCCATTTATTAAAACTTGACCATTTGCTAATGTTACTTTAATATTTGAAATTCTCTTATTTGTTTCAAATTGTTGTCTTGGTCTTTCAATTATACCAAAATCTTGATATGGATTTACTGCATAGAATGTATCTGCTAATACTATTTTTCCATCTTTTATTACTACTATCTTACCATTATCTAAATTGTACTCATCTTTGTAGTCTGTATAAGATACTCTTTGGTTGAATCCTGAATTTTCTTTTACTTCACTATATTCTACACCTACATCGAAATATGCTGTATCTGCTGTCATACTGTCACTTGTATTAATATTTCCATTGTATACTCCATTTTGTTCCTGTTTAGTTCTCTTATTTAAGTCATCAGCTGCATCTGAATATCTCTTACCTTCATATGGAATTATCCAGTTGTAATTTCCTTTTCTTTCATCAGCTTGACCTAATTTTAATGCATTTTTAATTACATCTGATGAAATTATTGTTGATTTATATTCTCTTGGATCTATTGCTTTTCCATTTATTGTTGTATTTGAATCATAAGTATATCTTATTAAATATCTTCCTGGTAATACTCCTAAGAATTTGTATTCACCATTTGCATCTGTTGTTGTAGAAGCATCTTTTGTTTGTGTTGTTTCTACACCATTTTCACTTGAAATTGCATATAATTTTACAACTTCTCCATTTTCATTTAATAATTCTACTTTTGCATTTGCGACTTTATTTTCTTTATCTTGGAATATACCGTCACCAATTCTTTCTTTACCTGTATTTGTCTTATCTCCATTTATGCTACTATCCTCAAATACTGTTCCTGATAATCCTCTTGTTGGTTCTGCTTCTTGAATACCAAGTACTAATGATGGTGCTGAATCTGTATCATCCTCAAATGTTGTCATATCTAGTGTTTTATTTTCTATTTCGTAATTTCTTCCATTTAATTTTGTTGCTGTTGTTGTTCCATCATTTTGTAATTTTATTTCTACACTTCCTGGGTTTGAGTCATCATCAATTGCTGCATATGCTTTTCCACTTGATATTGATGAGAATGCATTTATTTCTGAAACATTATTTAGTGTTGTTTGTTTTTGTATTAATGCTTTTACTGCATCATTATTTAGTTTGAACTTGATGTAAACATCTACATATTCTCCTGGTAATATTTCTGTATTTGCAAGTGCTGTTGTATATGCTGCTTTATAAACATCACTTACTTTTGCCCTTCCATATTTGCTATCTCCCCATGTTGCATTTCCTGTTTTATTACCTTTATTATCAGCTATCCATGAATCTGCAACTTCATATCTTGCATCATAGTAGTTAGCTAATTCTTTTACTTTTGCATTTAATACTGTTGATTGGTTTTTAACTCTCATTTTATATGTTACATATAATTGCATTGAACCTGGTTTTAAATTTTCTAGTGCTAAGTCTGATTCATATATTCTTCTTGTATATATGTTCAATCCTCTGCTACTATAACTTCCTATTCCAGTTCCGAATTTTACTTCTACACCGAAATTATCTGTATTTTCTTCACTTGTTCTCTTTGCATACGTATATGTATTATTATAAACATTTTGACCATTATTTACTGCAATGTTCATTTCTGTTAAGTCAGAGCTTATTGCTAAGTCTGCTTGATCTCTTCTATGGATTCCTAGGTTAATTCCTGTTAATGTATCAGAACCTTTGTTTTTACATCTAGCATTCCAAGCTTCCTCTAATTTGAATCCTGTTTGACTCGTTGATGCAATTACTGCATATTCTGATTTAGCTGCTGGTGTTACTTTTAATTTTGTCTTATTATCATTGTAACTATATCCCCATTTATCTTTGTATGTTGAAACATGGTCTGCAAAGTCATAACTTAAGTCATATGTTTTTTGATCACTACTATTTCTTGCAGTATCTCTTGATACAGTTGTGAAATCTTCATTTACACTTGCTCTGTCTTTTCTATCGTTTCTTCCACTTGGAACTTCTGTTGCTTTTGATGTATTGTCATAATTATTAGCTAAATAATCTTTTATTGCTTTTATTGATGTAAATCTTAATCCATCATATTCAAATTCAACATGATATTTGCTTAAGTCATCAATCTTTAGATCTCCATTAGAAACTGTTAGATAATCCTTACTTGTATATACTTCTCCGTCTTTCTTTCTTGTTCCAAATCCATACCATCCGTCTGAATTTGTTGTTGTTTGTGCCACAACTTGGTCATCTTTGTATAGATATACTTTTAATCCTTCAATTAATGCATCTAAATCTTTGTCATATACATTATTTATTGAATTATCTTTTGAATTTGTCATTTCTTCCCATACATATCCTTCTATACGTATGTATTCTTGATGGTTTTTAATTGTTATTGTTGTTCCTGATTTTTTATCAATTGTTATCCATCCATCATTTGAAACTCCATTTCCTGAATATGTTACTTTATAGTTTTTGTAATTACCTGTATCTGCTAAATATCCATAATTTGGATTTGCAACTTCTTCTAGTTTGTATTTTATTACATCTTTTCCGTTGCTACTTATTAACAAGTTTTTGATTTTTAGTTCTGCCTTAATATCTGTTTCGAATCTTGTTGCCTCATCTATTTTTGATGTATATTCTATAACTGGATTATTTGTCATATCTGAAGTATCATCTATTGTTACTGTTCCTACTGCTTTTGTTGCCCAGCCATTAGAATCTTTTGTTACGTTATCTCCTGTTGCTTTTACTCTTAAATATTGTTTTTTATCTGATGAGCTTAATACGAATTCTACTCCTGGTAATACTTTGCTATCTACTCTATCATCTATTTTCTTAATATTTAATTCTCCTACTTGTGGTTCATTTACGATTTTTACTGGTGTTGTTTCTGATGGTTTTACTTCACTTTTTGTTGGAGAAGCTATTTTTGTATAACCATAGTTATTGTTATTAGCCTCTGTTACAGTGTATTTTCCACATAAAATATTTTTAATTAATATTTTACCTTCTGAATTTGTTACAATTGCTGTTCCTTTATCTAATGTAGAATTAAATTGTACTGTATAACCTGTAACACCATCTATTGTTGCTTTTACAACTTTATCTTTGCTGTATGAACCAGCACCTTCTTCAAATGTTATATCTTTTTCTACAGTTATTTTATCAATTGTTTTTCCGTCTTTTGATATTACCATACTCTTATTTGTATCTGTTCCAACTGATATTTTAAATTCTACATTTTTCATTGCAGTTGAATTAGTGTTTACTTTTTCAATCTCTAAATCACCTGTTGTTGTCCAAGGTCCAGTAATATCTACTTTATCTATTCTAGTTATTTTTTCCTCATAAGGTATTTTACCTGGTTCAACTATACTCATATGTTGTAATTGATTTTTATATACCATACAATAAGAGTCTGTACTCATTGGATGTGTACTATATATTTTTGTAGTTAATATCTCATCTGTTTTTGTTCTTTTTAATTGATAACTTCCACTAATAGTTACTTTTACAACTTGCTCTACGGTATTTGGAATTTTAATATAAAAGTCATTTCCCCATCCAAAGTTCATAAGTTCACCATTAGTTGTTGCATTTTTGCCATCTGAACCTTTATATGTTACAACTACAGAATGTGATGCTTTAGCATAACTAGATTCTACATTAAATGGTCCTATCTTATTTGTTTTGTCATCTACTTTAGTAATTGTAACATTATCTTTGTCTGTTTTATCTGTTAATTTTAATGTTGCATTTTTAAATTCTTCATCACTTATACTCCATGTACCTTTTCTTTTTATTTCTGTAGTTTCACTTTCTAATGTTGCTTCATGCCAATGTTGACTACAGAATCTGTCTAGACGATTTGTACAATTATATCTTTTTCCATCTGAGCCATATGCTCCTATACCAATCTCACTATGATTAGAACTACCAGTACCAATTATATATAATTTTCCTGGTTGTCTTAATCCTGGTTCAATCGTAAGTTGTTCTTCATAAGTTCTATTTGCTTGTACTGGGTTCATAGTTCCTACTAAACATACTGCAAGTACAGATACAAATAATGCTGCCTTTAATATTTTTCTATTTCTCCATATTAATATTGCTAATCCTACTAATACTGCTAGTGTTCCTATTGTTATTCCTATTTTTCCTGCTAAACCTGTTGATACTCCTATTAATACTTGAGCTTGTGATGTATTATTATCGCTATTTTCGTCTTCAATTGCTTTATCATTACTGCTTATTCCTATTGTTGCTACATTTGTTGTTGTTCCTACATTATTAGCATTCATTGTTTTAGTTAATACTAATGTTACTTCTTTACTTTCTCCTGCTTGTATGTTTTGTCCTGATAAACTATTTGTATATAAGCTTCCATCCTTTTCATACCAATCACTATTTAATTCTGATTTAAATGTCATTCCATCTGGTAATTTGTCTACTATTTGTGCTGCTTTTCCTGCTAATTCTCCATTGTTTGTTACTAACATCTTGTATTCTACTATTACTGTTGCTCCATTCATTTGTTTTGAACGAATTTCTACTTTTGCAAATTGTTTATTATCATAGTCATATGTTTTTGTTTTTCCATCTTTTGTTTGCACTGTTATCTTGCTTATATATTTTTGGATTTCTAAATCAAATTTCTTATTTTCTACTAATCCAATATCTATATTTTCTAAATTTTCATTTGCTGTTAATGTATTTGTTAATCCTGCTGTCATTTTTTCTCCATTTATTGCTACATTCTTTGTTACAGCATCTGAATTCTTTGTTTCTATTACTCCCTCTTTTTGATATGCTGTTAATGAGTAATTATTTGTGTCATATAAGAATAATACTATATATTGTCCTTTTTCTACATTTTCGAAACTATATTTCCCTTCTGAATCTGTTTGTATTTTCTTTATTTGATTGTTTTCTTTTACAAATTCATTTTTCTTTGCATTATATAACATTACTGTTATTCCACTTAATGTCTTTTCATCTGTTGTTCTTTTTCCATCTTCATTTTCATCTATCCATGCAGTTCCTGATATTGTTACTTTTTCTTCGGTTGGTGTACTTGGATTATTTGGATTACTTGGGTTATCTGGATTGCTTGGATTATCTGGATTACTTGGTTTATCTGGATTGCTTGGATTATCTGGATCTGTATTATTATCCTCATAATCATATTTCAATATTTTAGTTACTGCACTGGCATCTTTTTCTTTTATCCAATCACCTTTTGCTGTTAATGTATTAGTAATTTGTTTTGTATCTGTTATCATTCTAGCTTTTGCTTTTATTATCATTGTAACAGTCTTACCTTCTGGTATTTGTAATTGTAAATCAATATTTGGAGCATCTTCTTCATCATATCCTTCTGGTATGTCCAAATTTGATAAATCAATTGTTTCTTGAGATTCTGTATATGTCTGAGAATCAAATTTGAATCCATACTCATCTGTAATTGTTTCAAATTTCATATTAAATTTGTTATATGTTGCACTTATTGGCTCTAATTCTCTAGGGATAACATCTTGTATATCTACATTTGTATATGTTGCAAATCCTCCCCAAGTTTTTCCTATGTTTTTAATATTTACAGTATATGTTACCTCATCATCCATTTTTAATTCAGTTTTGTCTACTGACATATCTACATTTACTGCCTCTACATAACCTTTCATTCTTGCTTCATTTGAACCATATGTAGCTATACTATCTCCATATACTGTTGCAACACCATTCATTTCATATTCACGGCTCTTGCTCTCATCATAGTCCTTAAGCTCTCCCATAAGAACATAGTATTCTTCACCTTGAATGTACTTACCTTCATCATTTAGTTTTGTAACCGGTAATGATTCTATTGTGTGTGTCCAAATATTTCCACTTACATTTGTTTCTTCGTCATCATTAACAGTTACTTCATTTAAGTTGAAATATTCTGATGCTTCGAAAGCAACATTTATATTTTTTAATTCTTTGTCTGTTAAATTTACAATTGTTACTCCGAAAACCCATTCTCTTCTTGTTTTTCCTACTGCTGGTTGTACAAATACACTTATTTCTGCTTTTTTAACTGTATTATTAATAGTAAATTGATTTGCAGTTTGTCCATTTACTTGTACCGTATAATTTATCGCTGTTTGCTTTTCTTGTTCTCCATCTGCTAAATCTTTTACTTTTAACTCAATAAAATCTGTTTTTGTTTCTCCTGCTTTAACATCAAACTCTACTGTTACTTGTTTTTCTTTTTGTTCTACAAATTCATATCTCTTGCTGAATTCATAATAATTTTTATCTTCATGGTAAGTGAATCCATCATCATCTACTTTTTTTACATATACCATTTCATCTGGTACATTAACAATAACCTTTACTTTTTTATCAACATCTTCTGTATTTGAAACTTTAATATTTTGTTTTACAATTTGTTTTTCATAAACATTTCCATTATTTTGTATATTAACTTTTCCAACTGTTTCTGTAACATCAACTTTTACACCACTTTGTACTTGTGTAGTTTCTTCATTCTTAGCTACTGCTTGTACATTAAATTCTGGAACTATATTTACAACTTTATTTAAAAGTGTAACTTCTATTTCATTACTTTCTGTTGTTCCTGTCATTTCATTTGAATATGTTGTTTTTAATTTTTCAACTTTGTTTTCAATATCTTTAGCTACAGTAACTTTTAATGAGATTCTTATATTTGTTCCTTCAACAACCGCTAAATCTTCATAAGATGTTTGCTCTCCATCAATTTGTACACTAACAACTTTATTTCCATCTGCATTAGCTATTATTTTTGCTGATTTTACAGCTAATTCTTGGTTACTATACATTACTTGTGCATTTTCAACTGTAACATCTTCTACTTCTGATGGCATTTCTATATTTATTATAGGATTCTTAAACAAACTATTTTGTGGTCCACTTGTTTTTAATGTTTCTGTTAAAACAACTTCATTTGTTGTATTATTTACCCAACTGTTATTACTTAATGTTGTTTCTATTGTTGAAACTGCTTGTTTGATTTGTGTATTGCTTATTCCATTGCGTTCGTATTTTACTACATCTGATGAATTTTCTTCAATAGTATTTATTCCTTTTATAGAAACTTGTGTTTCTACAACATTGTTATCTATTTGTGCAGTTGATAATATAACTCTTGAGTTTTCAATTTCTATTATTCCTTCTTTTTCTACATTATTAATACGTAGATAAAATGTTGTTGTTCTATTTCTATATGTTATTTTAATTTTTCCGTTTTCATCTGCTTCTGTATCTTTATTTATTGTTAATATAGTTTTTCCTTCTTCATCAAGTATATCTATGCTTCCTTTTTCTCCTAGCATTTTTAATACTTCATTTTTATCTATTATTGAATCTGTATATAATGAATCTTCTGAAACTTCTTTAACTTCAATTTTTTGAGCAACATCTTTGTTACTTATCATTATTTTTGCAGTTTCTTTATATGATGTTTCATATTTATTTTCTGAATTTAAAGTATTTGCTTTTATGTAGCCATCATATAAATTATTTGCTTCATGTCCAATAGATATTACTTCATTAACATTCTCTTGTACTTCAAACTTTTGCTCAACTTTAGCACTAATTTTTGTTTCAGAATCATCTTTTAATGTTTCTTCTACATTAGCTTTTACATTGAGATTTCTTTTTTCATCTTTAGTATAGCATTCGCTTTTATATATACAAATTATTTCGTATTCATCTCTTGCTTCTGAAACATTTTCTGTATAATCATTGTTTTCAGCTGTTATTTGAAGAATTCCTGTATTTGAATTATACTCATATTTAGCATCTTTTCCACCATTTGTTGCTTTAGTAGATTTTGTTATAACTTCAACTCTTGTTGGATTATAATTTCCTATCTTTGGCACTTCAATATTAACACTTGTTTTCTTAATAGGTGTATAATTTTCTCCTTCTTCAAAATTTATTCCTGTTTTTAAATTAAACTGTGCAAGTGTACCCTTGCTTCCTGTACTACTATTTTCAGTAGTAGTATCATAATTTTCATACTTGGTTAAATTAACTTCTGCAAATACTTTTGTTTTGTCTTTATTTACAATGTTTTGTACTGCATCTACAGCTTGAGATATAACCAACATGACTGAACTGTTTAATAATAATGTTATTAACATTAAAATACAACACACTTTTTTCCTCATTGTCTTTTCCTCCC
>ULQJ01060564.1_pt1 | contig 21123 bp, 19 predicted proteins | sample 1954331 | NCBI WGS metagenome assembly ULQJ01 (sample SAMEA4835651, study PRJEB28245) | human gut metagenome | biome: gut microbiome; material: fecal sample | place: Denmark | collected 2008 | reverse complement strand
CGCCCGATGAATGGGCGGCCATGCCGTCTTTTGCTGCGGTCAGGAATCCGCCGCTTTCCGAAGGTCCCGCCGAATCCTGCGGAACTGTTTCGGGCTTTCCGATTCGTCCATGTTCTGCGGAATCTTCGTGGTTCACCGGACTTTCGCTGTCTCGCAGTACCGGCACTTGTATTCCGCCATTTCCATCGTGTGCTGAAACTCCGCCATCTGCTGCTGAAGCACCTTTTGCTGAAACCGGAACATCTCCAGATGCAGATCGATGGCGTCGTCGCCCTGAGGGGCCATTTCGATGTACCGCCGGATGTCTTTAATGGATACCATGGGCGCGGCGCCGCCGCGATATGTTTTCCTCATGCGCCGCTGTGTTTTTCCGCAGAATGTCGGAAAGACGAACGGTTTTCCCGCTGAAACGGAAAGATTTCGGCGAAGTCTTGCAACTTGTCCGAAAATGACGTATAATAGAAATGTTTGTGATGGATTTCACAAAAGAACGTGAAGAGAATCGAGTTCGATAGAATATGAATCAGTATTATCGGGAGTATCTGGACGCGGAGATCAACCGCGTGGGTACGAACTGCGTCAAATGGGACGGCATGAAGGATGAATTCGGCCGCGAGGATCTGACGCCTGCGTGGGTGGCGGACATGGATTTCCGCACCGCGCCCGCCGTGCAGGAGGCCATTCTGCGCCGCGCGCAGCACGCCGTGTACGGCTACGTCATTCAGCCCGCGGCGGAGAAGGAGGCCGAGGCGGCTTGGCTGAAGCGCCGCCACGGCGTGGACGTGCAGACGGACTGGATCCTGACCAGCCCCGGCGTGGTGGACAGCATCTTCTTCTGCGTCCGCGCGCTGACCGGCGAGCATGACAAGATCCTGATTCAGACGCCGGTGTATGGCCCGTTCTTCCGCGCGGCGGAGCTGTTTGGCCGCGAGCTGGTGCGCAATCCGCTGATCGAGACGGAGCGCGGGTTCAAGATGGACTTCGAAAACCTGGAAGCGGGCTTCAAGTCCGGCGTGAAGCTGATGATCCTGTGCAACCCGCACAATCCCATCGGCCGCGTCTGGAGCCGCGAGGATCTTCAGCGCGTGGTGGAGCTGGCCAATCGCTATGGCGTGATCGTCGTCTGCGACGAGATCCACGCGGACTTTAACATGGGCGAGCGCAGACAGACGCGCATTCTGGCGCTGGAGCACGCGCAGGAGAACTGCGTCATGCTTGCGTCGGCAACCAAGTCGTTCAATCTGGCGGGTCTGCGCCAGTCCTCGTGCATTATCGCCAATCCCGAGCTTCGCGGGAAGGTCGCCGGTGAGATGGAGAAGGCTCACGCCGCGCCCAACATCTTTGGAGCCATCGCGCAGCGGGCCGCCTACGAGCACGGCGACGAATGGATGGACGCGGTGGTGGAGTACATCCGCGAAAACCGTGACTGGGCGCTTGCGTACATTCGCGAGAACATCCCGGAGATCAGGGTGTATCTCAACGAGGGAACCTATCTCATGTGGCTGGACTTCTCCGCGCTGGACATGAGCCACAAGGAAATTTTTGACATGATCGTCAACGAGGCTCATGTGGCCGTCGGCGACGGCAGAGGCTTCGGCGAGGAGGGCGAAAAGCACTTCCGCTTCAATCTGGCCACCACGCACCGCAACGTCGTCAAGGCGTTCGAAAATATCAATCAAGCGATTCGGAGTCGGTAAATTGTGAAAATCAGCCTGAAAAACCTGTTCCGCAAGCCGGATAAGTGGATTGCCGTGGACGTGGAGCTGGACGGAATGCATCCCAGCCGCGTCATCCAGCTGTCCTATCTCATCATCGAGGGGCGCAGAGTTCGCGGAAAGAACATGTACTTCGCCACCAAGGCGGTCAATCGCTATGCCAAGAAGGTGCACGGCCTGAGCGTCTATCAGCTCAAGAAGCTCTCGGGCGGCGATGTGTTCGCCTGCCGCGCCGACGAAATCTACAACGATTTCAAGGACTGCAAGCTGGTCATCGGCCACGACGTGGCAGGGGACATGAAGTATCTGAAGGCGGAGTTCGCGCGCATCGGCGTGAAGCTGCCGGACATTCCCATCTTCTGCACGCTTCAGCACTATACAAGGGAAGCGAACATTCCGCTGAAGCAGAACCCGAAGGTGCTCAAGCCGCCGAGACTGGGCGAGCTGACCGAGCACTTCGGCCTTTCGCAGGAATTCATCGCGCAGAAGTGCGCGAAGTGGTACGGCGGCGGCGACCATCCCCACGATGCGCGCTACGATGCGGCGGCGGCGTATCTGTGCATGCTGGTGGGCGAGAACATGGCGTAAACCAAGCGGCGGCTCCTTTGTTTTTCGAAGGAGCCGCCGCTTTTGCAAACAACCGGTTATAAAATTAACGGCGGGCGTGACGGATTTGAGCCTGAATTTCGAAAGAATTTTGACATATGCCGAAAAACGCTTTTTTTGGCCGTTTTGCGTTTGCATCCGCCCGAAAATCCATGTATAATACAGGAGAGTAAGCATAAGGTAGCGCACATGGTGTGTACCTTCAAGAACAAGGTGGTCGGTCATTTCATGAAAACAAGAATTGCAGCCATCGAATTCGGAACCTCCAAGATCGTGACCATGATCGCCGAAAACAGCGGAATGGATCGACTGGACATCGTCGGCTCGGGAACCGTTCCTTACGACGGCTACTCCGAGGGCGACTGGAACACGCCGCGCCAGATGGTTCAGCGGGTTCGGGATTCCATCGCCGCCGCCGAGCTGGAGGCCAATTCCAAGATTCACGAGATTTACGTCGGCGTGCCCGGCGAGTACATTCACGTCCTGTCCTGCGAGGCGCAGGTGGATCTGCCCGACGGCGCGGTGGACGAAACCGCCGTCAACGCCGTGCTGGATCAGGCCGCCGACGCGCTGAACGTGGTTCAGAGCGGCTGCCGGGTGCTGCATCGCTCGCCCGCGTGGTTCTCCGTGGACGACGGCAAAAAGACCATGTCGCCCTCGGGCCGCGGCTCGACGCTGCGGGCGCTGGTGACATTCGTCGTCGCCGAGCAGATGTTCATCGAGGACGTGAGCGAGATGATGGGCGTGCTGAACGTCACGATTCTCGGCTTCCTGTCCACGACGATGGGCGAGGGCATGCTGCTTCTGCCGCTGGAGGATCGCGACCGCGCGGCGCTGCTGATCGACTGCGGCTATCTGAGCACCGAGATCAGCGTCGTCGAGGGCGACGCGCTGATCTATCACGCCATGCTGCCCCGGGGCGGCGGGCACGTCACCGCCGATCTGGCCACCGAGCTGCGCATCAGCATGCGCGCGGCGGAGCAGATCAAGCGCGGCTACGTGTTCAACCCCGACGAGTTCGACCGGGATTCTTTCTCCGAGGTCTACGACGAGGCGGGCAACCGCGTGACCTTCCCGCGGGAGGTTGTGCAGGAGATCGTGGAGCGCAGCGTGGACGAGCTGGCCGACATGGTGCGGCTGACCGTCAACAATGACGTCAGCGAGCTGCTCGGCTCGCGCTCTCAGATTTATCTGACCGGCGGTGGCCTTGCGCTGATGCGCGGCGGGCGGGAGTATCTGTCCGAGAAGATTGGCCGGCCCATCAAGGTTGCGGCGGCCAAGTCCTCCAAGATGAACAGCCCCGTGTACTCCGCGGCGCTGGGTCTGGCGGATCTGACGTTCGATTCCATCGAGCAGCATTCTGACGGCGAGGAGCCGGTTTTCGGAAAGCTCCGCAGTCTTTTCAGGGGTAAAAGCGAAGAATAACGACCATAATACATGAACGAGGGGGATGCCTTGTGCTGGAGATCGAAATGGAAAACAACAATAACAATTTTGCCGCTATTAAAGTCGTCGGCGTCGGCGGAGCGGGCACCAACGCGGTTAACCGCATGGTAGACGCGCAGCTTCAGGGCGTGGATTTCATCGCCATCAATACCGACAGCCAGGCGCTGGCGCTGTCCAAGGCGCCCACCAAGATTCAGATCGGCGACAAGCTGACCAAGGGCTTGGGCGCGGGCGCGAATCCCGATGTGGGCCAGCGCGCGGCGGAGGAGAGCCGCGAGGAGATTTCCAACACCATCAAGGGCTCCGACCTCGTGTTCATCACCTGCGGTATGGGCGGCGGTACCGGCACCGGTGCGGCTCCCGTGATCGCCGAGATCGCTCGGGACATGGGCATTCTCACCATCGGCGTGGTCTCGAAGCCCTTCCTCTTCGAGGGCCGTCAGCGCATGAAGAACGCCGAGTCCGGCATCGAGCGCCTGAAGGCGAACGTGGACACGCTGGTGGTCGTTCCCAACGACCGGCTGCTGTCCGTCGTGACCAAGGGAACCACCATGACCGAGGCCTTCCGCATTGCGGACGACACGCTCCGCCAGGGCATTCAGGGCATCTCCGACCTGATCGCGGTGCCGGCGATGATCAATCTGGACTTCGCCGACGTGCGCACGGTCATGCAGAGCCGCGGTCTGGCTCACATGGGCATCGGCCTCGGCAAGGGCGAAAACCGCATGGTGGACGCGGCCAAGCAGGCCATCTCCAGCCCGATGCTCGAGACGTCCATCGACGGCGCGCGCGCGGTGCTGATCAACATCACCGGCGGCCCGGACACCTCCATCATCGACATCAACGAGGCGGCGCAGCTCATCACCGCGGCGGCCGATCCCGAGGCCAACATCATCTTTGGCGCGGGCATCGACGAGAACCTCAAGGACGAGGTCAAGATCACCGTCATCGCCACGGGCTTCGAAAAGACGCCCTTCGCCCAGTCCAAGCCGAGCACGCCCTCCTTCTCCGAGCGCGAGGAGGCTCCGGCGGAGCCCCGCCGCGAGAGCGTCGAGCGCGACTACGACGAGGGCCGCAACGTCTCGCCCATCTTCGAGCGCCGTCCGCGCACGACCGTGCCCGTCCGCGAGAGCGACGAGCCCTATCAGCCCGAGCGCCGCTCCACCGAGCGCCGTCCTGCCGCGCCGCAGCCCCAGCGCCGCACGCGCGTGTATCAGGATGACTACGAGGACAGCCGCTCTCAGCCGCGCCGCGGCTTCACGCCTGACGTGCCGAGCTTCATGAAGAAGAAGTCCGACAAGTAAAAATGAGAAGAGAGACCGGAGCGTTCCGGTCTCTCACTTTGTCTGAAAAAATTGGGAGCCATGGACTTTTGTCCATGGCTCCCATTGCATCCTGCAGGAAATCAGATGCGGGCAACGCCGGTGTCGCGGGCGGCCTGAGCGACGGCCTTGGACACGGCTTCCTTGACGCGGGGATCGAACGGAGCGGGGATGATGTACTCCTCGTTCAGCTCGTCGTCGGAGATGAGGTTGGCCAGCGCGTAGGCGGCGGCGATCTTCATTTCCTCGTTGATCTCGCTGGCGCGCACGTCGAAGGCGCCGCGGAAGATGGCGGGGAAGGCCAGAACGTTGTTGATCTGGTTCGGATAGTCGCTGCGGCCGGTGGAGACCACGCGCGCGCCGCCCGCCTTCGCCTCGTCGGGGAAGATTTCGGGGGTCGGGTTCGCGCAGGCGAACACGATGGCGTCCTTGTTCATGGTCTTGACCATCTCGGTGGTGAGCATCTTCGGAGCGGAAACGCCGATGAACACGTCCGCGCCCACGAGCACGTCCGCCAGCTTGCCGGAGAGCTTCTCGGGATTGGTCTTCTTGGCCATTTCCTCCTTGTAGGGGTTCATGTGGTCGGTGCGGCCGTCGTAGATGGCGCCCGCGCGGTCGCACATGATGACGTTCTTGATGCCGTAGTTCACCAGCAGCTTGGTGATGGCGGTGGCGGCGGCGCCCGCGCCGTTGACGACGACCTTGATCTGATCCTTGGTCTTGCCGACGACCTTCAGCGCGTTGATGAGGCCGGCCAGCGTGATGATGGCGGTGCCGTGCTGATCGTCGTGGAAGATCGGAATGTCGCACTTGGCCTTGAGCTTCTCTTCGATTTCGAAGCAGCGGGGCGCGGCGATGTCCTCGAGGTTCACGCCGCCGCAGCTGCCGGAGATCATGTACACGGTGTTGACGATCTCATCCACGTCCTTGGACTTGATGCAGATCGGGAACGCGTCCACGTCGCCGAAGGCCTTGAACAGCACGCACTTGCCCTCCATGACGGGCATGCCGGCCTCGGGGCCGATGTCGCCCAGACCGAGCACCGCGGTGCCGTCGGTCACGACCAGGCAGGTGTTCCAGCGGCGGGTCAGGTCGTAGCTCTTGCTGATGTCCTTCTGGATCTCCAGGCAGGGCTGCGCAACGCCGGGCGTATAGGCCAGAGAAAGATCATCCTTGGTGGCAACGGGTGCACGACAGACGATTTCGATCTTGCCGCGCCATTCAGCATGCTTCTTCAGGGATTCCTCTGCATAATTCATGGGGAAGTACCTCCGTTCCAATTTGTACATATTGTCGGCGGGCGGCATGCCTTGGACATACTCACCCAACCTATGATAAGCATAATCCCATTTTCCGGCGCTGTCAATGGGTTTGAGGAAATCTGAATGAAAAAATAAATGAAAAGGCGGCAAAAACTGAAAAACTTCGGTTAATTTGCGCCGCGCGCTTGCAAGAAGCGCCGGGAGCGTGGTATAATCAAAGGTACATGGCGACGATGGAGAGAGTACCTCTTTCATATCTCGACCTCAAAGAGAGCTGCGCCGCCGGCTGAAAGCGCAGCAGGGCGAGGAAAGGGCGAAGTTCACTCCGGAGCTTCCGCGCTGAACGATGCTGGTTTCAGTAGGCGCGGACGGGTTCATCTCCGTTATATGGATGAGAGGCTGAGAGCGATCTCGGCGAATCTGGGTGGTACAGCGGAGCTATGCTTCGCCCCTGAAGAAGGGGCGGAGCTTTTTGTTTTGCAAAATAGCGGCGGCGCCCCGGTGAGACGAGAACCGTCGGAAGGAGAAGAACGCAATGGAAAAGACTTTGCAGGAAATTCGCGAGCGCGTGCTGAAGGAAATGGCCGAGGCCAAGGCTTCCTCGAAGCTGGAGCAGATTCGCGTCGGCGTGCTGGGCAAGAAGGGCGAGCTGACCGGACTGCTGCGCGGCATGGGCAAGCTGCCCGCCGAGGAGCGGCCGAGAGTCGGCCAGCTGGTCAACGACGTGCGTCAGGCGCTGGAGGAGGCGCTGGAGAAGCGCTCCGCCGAGCTGAAGGCGAAGGAGAAGGAAGAGCGCCTCGCCGCGGAGGCGCTGGACGTGACCCTGCCCGGCCCGGAGCGCAGCGCCGGTTCGCTGCATCCGATGAATATCGCGCTGAACAAGATGATCGACATCTTCGTGGGCATGGGCTACGAGGTGGTCGAGGGCCCGGAGGTTGAGTACGACCACTACAACTTTGAGCTTCTGAACCTGCCGAAGAACCACCCGGCCCGCGACGCGCAGGATACGTTCTATGTGGACGACAACATCGTGCTGCGCACCCACACCTCGCCGGTGCAGGCCCGCATCATGACCACGCGCAAGCCGCCGATCCGCATCATCTGCCCGGGCCGCGTGTATCGCGCCGACGAGGCGGACGCGACCCATTCGCCGGTGTTCCATCAGATGGAGGGCCTGGTCATCGACGAGAACATCACCATGGGCGACCTGAAGGGCACGCTGGACGAGTTCGCCCGCCAGATGTACGGCGAGGGCATCCGCACCCGCTTCCGCCCGTCCTTCTTCCCGTTCACCGAGCCGTCGGCCGAGGTCGATCTGACCTGCGCCAACTGCAAGGGCGAGGGCTGCCGCATGTGCAAGGGCACCGGCTGGATCGAGGTTCTGGGCGCGGGCATGGTCAACCCGAAGGTGCTGGAAATGTGCGGCATCGACTCCAGGAAGTACTCCGGCTTCGCCTTCGGCATGGGCGTGGAGCGCATGACTCTGCTGAAATACAACATTCCGAATCTGCGTTATCTTTATGAGGACGACCTGCGCTTCCTGTCGCAGTATCGCTGAGGAAAGGGGATTGTGCAAAAATGAAGGTTCCGATGAAATGGCTGAAGGAATATGTGGACATTAAGCAGTCCCCGGAGGAGTACGCCGCGAAGATGGTCATGACCGGCACCGCGGTGGAGGACGTGACCCAGACCGGCGAGCAGTTCGACAACGTGGTCGTGGGCTATGTCGTCTCCTGCGTGGATCATCCCAACTCCGACCATCTGCACGTGTGCATGGTGGACGTGGGCGGCGAGGAGCCCATCCAGATCGTCTGCGGCGCGCCTAACGTCCATGCAGGCATGCGCGTGGCGGCGGCGCTGGACGGCGCGCACCTGCCGGGCGGCGTGAAGATCAAGAAGGGCAAGATGCGCGGCGAGGTTTCCAACGGCATGCTGTGCTCCGGCCCCGAGCTGGACGTTCCCGCGGGACTGTACCCCCACATCGGCGACGAGGGCATCATCGAGATTTTCGAGGACGTCGCCCCCGGCACGGACGTGAAGGAGGTCTTCGGCCTCGGCGACAGCGTGATCGATTTTGAGATTCTGGCCAACCGTCCCGACTGCCTGAGCGTCTGGGGACTGGCGCGCGAGAGCTCCGCCGTGCTGAGCGAGCACTTTGTCATGCCGGAGATCGAGGTCGAGGAGAAGGGCGAGGGCCGCTTCGAGGATTACGCCACCGTGCGCGTGGAGGATCACGAGGCCTGCCGCCGCTACTGCGCGCGCGTCATCCGCAACGTCAGGATCGGCCCGTCGCCGAAATGGATGCGCGAATACCTCTACGGTGCGGGCGTGCGCCCCATCAACAACATCGTGGACATCACCAACTTCGTCATGCTGGAGACCGGTCAGCCGATGCACGCCTTCGACCTGTCCAAGGTGAAGGATCAGACCATCGTGGTGCGCAAGGCGCGCCCGGGCGAGAAGCTGACCACGCTGGACGGCAAGGAGCATGTGCTGGACGAGACCATGCTGGTCATCGCCGACGCGGACAACGCCACGGGTCTGGCCGGCATCATGGGCGGTGAGGAGTCCGAGATTGTGGGCGACACCGCCAGCGTACTGTTTGAGTCCGCCGCCTTCGAGCGCGCCAACAACCGCGTGACCGCGCGCCGTCTGGGCGTGCGCACCGAGGCCTCGGGCCGCTTTGAGAAGGGCGTCAACCCCGACGGCTGCCGCGAGGCGCTGGAGCGCGCCTGCATGCTGGTGAACATGCTGGAGTGCGGCGAAGTGGTGCCCGGCGTATACGACGAGTATCCCGAGCCCATCGCGCCCCGCACCATTGAGGCGGAGGTCGCGCGCATCTGCCGCCGCAACGGCGTGGAGGTCTCCGGCGAGGAGATGGAGGACATCCTCAACCGCCTGTACATCGACACGACGCTTGTGGGCGGCGTGCTGACCTGCGAGATTCCCTCCTTCCGTCAGGATATGGAGACCGACGCGGACGTAGCCGAGGAGATTCTGCGCATGTACGGCTACGACCACATTCCGTCCACGCTGATGAATGCCGTGACCATGCCCGGCTATCGCAGCGAGAAGATGATCTTCAATGATCGCGTGAAGGATGCGGCCGTAGGCATGGGCATGTTCGAAATTCTGAACTATTCCTTCATCAGCCCCAGGTGGATCGAGGCGCTGGGTCTTGCCGCCGACGACGCGCGGCTGAATACCGTGGCCATCCGCAATCCGCTGGGCGAGGATACGTCGGTGATGCGCACGTCGCTGGCGCCGTCCATGCTCAACACCATGGCGGCCAACCTGAACCGCGGCGTGGCCGAGGGCAGGCTGTTCGAGCTGAGCAAGACCTTTGCTCCGGCGGGCCCGGGCGAGCTGCCCACGGAGAAGAGCGCGCTGTGCATCGGCATGTTCGGCGATGGCGCGGATTTCTACGCCGTGAAGAACGCGGTGGTCTGCCTGCTGGCCAAGTTCGGCGTGAAGGCCGAAGTGACCGCCGACGGCGACGGCTATTACCATCCGGGCCGCAAGGCCGTGCTCACCGCCGACGGCGTGAAGCTGGCGACGCTGGGCGAGATTCATCCCGACGTGGCCGAGCGCTTCGGCATCGACAAGCGCGTGTACGTGGCCGAGGTGGATCTGGACGCGCTGCGCCCGATGGAGAAGCCCTTCTACGGCGTAAAGCCGCTGCCCAGGTTCCCGGCGGTCACGCGCGATCTGGCCGTGGTCGTGGACGAGTCCGTGGGCGCGGGCGCGATGCTCGAGACCATCCGCAAGGCGGCGAAGAACCTCGAGGAGGTCAAACTGTTCGACATCTATCGCGGCGAAAAGCTGGGCGCGGGCAGAAAGTCCGTGGCCTACGCCATGTCCTTCCGCGCGCCCGATCGCACGCTGACCGACGAAGAGATCGCTGCGGCGATGAGCAAGATTCTGAAGGCGCTCTCCGAGCAGTATCAGGCGGAGATTCGCTGATTCACACAGGCCCGCCATGCCCGCGCCGAAAACGCGGGCATGACGGGCTCTTTTGACAAGGGCAACACCGCGCAATTCGGCGGCGCGTCTGGCTCTGTCTTTTCCGTCCTCTGCGGCATGCAGATTCCTCGATTTCCCTCCAGTAAACCTTCGGAATTTGCATTTGCATCTGACGAAAAATCCATTCGCCGGCCAACCGCCTCATTTGTGCGGTGTTACCCAAGAAACGGGGGAGACGATCATTCGATACGACAACATCTGCCCGGCGATCTTCCGGGAGCGCCTGAACCGCTTTGTGGCGCGGGTGGAGCTGGACGGGCGCGAGGAGCGCGTGCACGTGCGCAACACCGGACGCTGCGCCGAGCTGCTGGTTCCGGGCAATCGCGTATGGCTGACCGGGAGCGGCAATCCCGCGCGCAAGACGCGGTTCGATCTGGTGGCCGTGGAGAAGCGGACGCCTGAGGGGCCGCGGCTGGTGAACATGGATTCCCTCGCGCCCAACAGGGCGGCGGGGGAATGGCTGGCCGCCGGCGGGCTTGGACATTGGACGAACCTGCGCGCAGAGGCGACCATCGGCGATTCGCGCTTCGACTTCGCGGCCGAGGAAAACGGCCGCCGCGTGGTGGCGGAGGTCAAGGGCTGCACGCTGGAGGAGGGCGGCGTGGCGCGCTTCCCCGACGCGCCGACGCTGCGCGGACTCAAGCACGTGCGCGGCCTTCAGGCGCTGGCCGAGGGCGGCGCGCGGTGCGTGCTGCTGGTGGTGATTCAGATGAAGGGCGTTTCGCTCTTCCGGCCCAACTGGCAGACCCAGCCGGAATTCGGACAGGCGCTTCTGAACGCCCGGACCGCGGGCGTGGAAATCGTCGCCATGGACTGCGAAACCGCGCCCGGCATGGTGCGCATCGACCGGCCCGTGGAGGTGCGGCTGGAGCAATGACGGAAAGTCCGAAGCTCGGCGCTCCGCGAGTCTATTGACTTCTTCCTTCAGCCCGCCTATAATGAAGACGAAACGGAACTTTGCGGCGGAAAGCCGGCCGCCCATCGCCAGCCGAAGGGCATTCGAGCGCGGAAGAAAGTAAAGAGGAAGTGTGGATCGGATGAGAAATGTGATGATGGCAAGGGGCGCTCATACGGTGGTGTGCCGATGCGCAAATGTGCAGCCCGGAGAACAGGTGCTGATTGTGTCGGAGCCGTCCAGAATGAGCATTGCGGAGTGCGTGGCGGAGGCGGTGTGCGCCGCTGGGGCGGAGCCCTCCATCGTCTCCATGGTGCCCAGAGACCGGGACGGCCAGGAGCCTCCGCGCCCCGTCGCCGAGGCCATGCGGACGTCAGATGTGTTTTTCTGCATCGTGAGCCGATCCATTACCCATACCAGCGCGGTGAAAAACGCCACGGGCAATGGCGCCCGCGGACTGGTGCTGACTCAGTTTTCGGAGGACATGATGGTGCGCGGCGGCATCGAGGCGGATTTTCCCGCTATCGCGCCCGTCTGTCGCAGAATGGCCGGGGCGCTGGAGGGCGCCCGGCAGATTCGCCTGACCACGCCCATGGGGACGGATCTGACCTACAGCGCCGAGGGTCGGAGGGGCAACGCGCTGTACGGCGTTGTCGAAAAGGGCCAGTTTTCCACCGTTCCGACCATAGAGGCCAATGTCTCCCCGCTGGAAGGCACGGCGAACGGCAGGATTGTGGCGGACGCGAGCGTCCCGTATCTCGGAATCGGCGTGCTGGAGGAGCCGGTGGTCTGCGAGGTGGAGAACGGCAGGATCGTCTCCATGGCGGGCGGCCGTCAGGCCATGGCGCTCAAGAGGGATCTGGATTCGAAAAACGACCCCAACGTCTACAATGTGGCGGAGATGGGAATCGGCCTCAATCCCCAGTGCCGGTTCTGCGGCTTTATGCTGGAGGACGAAGGGGTGCTCGGATCGGTGCACATCGGAATCGGAACGAGCATCACGCTGGGCGGCGCGGTCAGGGCGGCCTGCCACTACGATCTCATCATGACCGGCGCCACCGTCGTCGCCGACGGAAAGACTCTGCTCAGGGACGGCGCGGTCTGCGAATGGGATTAAGGCCGGAGCGAAGTTTTTTTCGCCGATTTCTTGACGGAAAATGAAATCTATGTTATAGTAAGACATGGGCTTTGACGGAGCCCATGAGCCATAATCGAGCATGTGCGCAGTGGGTCGTCGGCACGCCGGCGGCTCTGTTTGTGTGAGGAGATATGGAAAACCGCAGCGACTTCCCCGAGTTCGTCCGGCGGGGAGCAACATCATTGAAGGAGTATTGAACACCATGAAAACCAACGTCGTCATCGTCGGCGCGGGCCCGGCGGGCATCTTTACCGCACTGGAAATGATTCGAAAGGGCTGCGACAAGAAGATCGTCATCTGCGAAAAGGGCGCGGCCATCGAAAACCGCCGCTGCCCCAAGGCCAAGACGAAGAAGTGCGTCAACTGCAAGCCCTATTGCCACATCACCACCGGCTTCTCCGGAGCCGGCGCGTTTTCCGACGGCAAGCTGTCCCTGTCCTGCGAGGTGGGCGGCGATCTGCCGTCGCTCATCGGCGAGCAGCTGGCCCAGGACACCATTGAATACGCCGACTCGATCTATCTGGAGTTCGGCGCGGACACCCACGTGGAGGGCGTCGGCAACACCGAGGAGGTCAAGCAGATTCGCGCCCGCGCTATTCAGGCGGGCCTGAAGCTGGTGGACTGCCCCATTCGCCATCTGGGCACCGAGAAGGCGCAGCAGATTTACTACGCCATCGAGCAGTATCTGCTGGAGCACGGCGTGGAGATTCTCTTCGGCTGCGAGTGCAGGGATCTGATTCTCGACGGCGACCTGTGCAAAGGCGTGCAGGTCATGCTCAACGGTCAGGAGACGGAAATCTACGCCGACCGCACGGTGGTGGCCACCGGCCGCCGCGGCGCGGACTGGCTGGAGCGCATCTGCGCCGAGCACAACGTGGCCCATCAGCCGGGCACCGTGGACATCGGCGTGCGCGTGGAGTGCCGCAACGAGATCATGGAGAAGGTCAACGAGGTGCTCTACGAGTCCAAGCTCATCGGCTATCCCAAGCCGTTCAAGAACAAAGTGCGCACCTTCTGTCAGAACCCCGGCGGCTTCGTCAGCCAGGAAAACTACGACAACAACCTCGCCGTGGTCAACGGACATTCGTATAAGGATCTCAAGTCCAACAACACGAACCTGTCCATTCTGTGCTCTCACAACTTCTCCGTGCCCTTCAATCAGCCCATCGCCTATGCGCAGAAGGTGGGCGAGCTGACAAACATGCTGGGCGCGGGTCACATTCTGGTGCAGCGCTTCGGCGACATTCTGGATGGCAAGCGCACCTGGGCCAAGGAGCTGGCTCAGTCCAACGTCCGTCCCACGCTGCCCGACGCGGTGGCGGGCGACATCACTGCCGCCATGCCCTATCGCGCCATGACCAATATCATCAACTTCATTCAGGCCATGGATCACGTGGTGCCGGGCTTCGCCTCCTACGAGACGCTGCTGTATTCGCCGGAGCTGAAGTTCTACTCCAACCGCGTGAAGATGGATGCCGATCTGACCACGTCCATTCGCGGCCTGCACTGTCTGGGAGATTCCAGCGGCTGGACCCGCGGCCTGATGATGGCCAGCGTCATGGGCGTGCTGATGGGAAGAAAAATTGCAGAAGAGCCGTAATTTTTGCAGCCGGGACTGGAAATTGCAGGACAATTGCGGTATAATGGGAACGGTGAATCCACACAGGGAGGTTGAAACCCATGATTGACATGAGCAAGTGGCAGGAGATTGCCAAGCAGAACATTCACAATCGCCCGGCGACCCAGGGCCGTCTGGCGGGCAAGATCGCCATCGTTACCGGCGCGGCGCAGGGCTTCGGCAAGGGCATTGCCGAGGAGCTGTACGCTCAGGGCGCGATCGTCGGCATCGCCGACATGAATCTGCCCGGCGCGGAAGCGGTCGCAAAGGAGCTGGGCGAGTACGCCTTCGCCATCGAAGTGAACGTCACCAGCGAGGAGAGCGTCGCGAAGATGGTGCAGACCACCGTGGAAAAGTGGGGCGGACTGGATCTGCTGGTCAGCAACGCCGGCGTGGCCAAGGCAGGCAATCTGATGGAGCTGGAGCAGAAGACCTTCGACTTCGTCACCAGCATCAACTACACGGGCTATTTCCTCTGCGCCAAGTACGCCGCGGCCATCATGGAGGCCGAGCACGAGGCTGATCCCGAGATGTACTTCGACATCGTGACCGTCAACTCCAAGTCCGGCCTCGAGGGCAGCAAGAACAACTACGCCTATGCCGGCTCCAAGTTCGGCGGCATCGGCCTGACCCAGTCCTTCGCGCTGGAGCTGTGCCCCTACAACATCAAGGTCAACGCCATCTGCCCCGGCAACTATCTGGACGGCCCGCTGTGGTCGGATCCCGAGCGCGGCCTGTTCGTGCAGTATCTGAAGGCGGGCAAGGTGCCCGGCGCCAAGACCGTCGAGGACGTGCGCAGGTACTACATGGCCAAGGTTCCCATGAACCGCGGCTGCTTCCCGGCGGATGTGGCCAAGGCCATCTTCTACGCCGTGGAGCAGAAGTACGAGACCGGCCAGGCGATCCCCGTCACCGGCGGCCAGGTCATGCTCAACTGATTGCGTTTCAGGGAAAAGAAAAACCGGCGGTTCCTTTGATGGAGCCGCCGATTTTTTTTACGCAGGTTTCAGGATTCCGAGCCGTCCAGCCAATGGCAGAGCAGACGGCTCTCCGAGTCCTGCTGATCCCAGATCACCGCGGGAATGAAGCCGTTTTCGCGCAGACTCACCGTCTGGGTTCCGGCGATAATCACGTGGTCGAGCATGACCACGCCCAGCGCATGCAGCGCGCGAAGGGCGTCGAGGGTGCAGCGAACGTCGGCCTGGGAAGGACGCGGCGTTCCGCCGGGATGGTTGTGGCACAGCACGATGGCGTCCGCGCCGGCGGTGACCAGCGCCTGAAGCAGATGCCCGAGATAGAACGGCGTTTCGTCAATCGTACCCTTCTGCAAAAGGAGGCATTCGATCAGCCGTCCGGAGGAATCCAGACACAGCAGATAGAACTGCTCGATGGGAATGCCGATGTACAGCGATTTCAGATACTGCGCCGCTGTTGGCAGCGTCGTCAGCTTCGGATGTTCGCCGTAGTTCATCCGAAGGCAATAGCGCGTCAGCGACGGAATCAGCGCCAGCAGCTGCGCGTTGCTTTCGGCAAGGCCCTCCTTGCGCAGCTCGTGCACGTTGGCCTCGACAATGCCCGAGGGCGACAGAAAGCGAGCCTCCAGCCGGCGAAGCTGGTCGGGATCGTATTTGTCCTTTTCCAGAAACTCCAAAATACCGCCGATGGCCTTCAGGCAGCGCCGACGGGACTTGTCGGAGACGCTCATGCGCCCAGTGCGCCCGCCTCTCTCAGAGCGCTCAGCAGCGGCTCGGCCTCCTCGATGCGCCGGCCGATGTACCAGCCGTCCATCTCCTCGTCAAAGACCAGCTCCGCTGCGCCCTCGATCCACAGACCGTCCTTCTGCAGGGTCAGATCCATCGAAATCGGAGGCTCCAGATCGTAAAGATCCAGCACGTATTCCTTCTCGGAAAGGGCTTCGCAGTCCTCGCATTTGGCCAGAAACGCTTCAAGCGCTTTCAGCTGTCCGGCGTTCAGCGAAATCTTCATCGAAAATTCTCCTTTTGCAGTGTTTATGATATTTTAATGGATGCTTTTTCCGAAAACAAGCGGCTAGCGGAGCAAAACGAAAAAAATCCTGCTCATTCACCGCGGAGCATGTCCTGCATGAAGCTGTGCAAAAGGCTGTTGGTGGCCAGCATGCTGCCGCCGCGCAGACAGTCGTCGCCCTCGCGCCATCCGCCGACGCGTCCGCCGGCCTCCTGCAGGATGACCGCGCCCGCAGCCACGTCGTAGTACTTCAGCCCCAGCTCGAAGAAAATCTCGGAGCGGCCGCAGGCCAGACAGCACAGGGCATAGGCCGCCGAGCCGTAGCGGCGAATGTCGCTGACGCGGGCGAGAATGTCGGGCAGCAGCTTCACCGTGCGCTCGAAGTTCTTCGGCACGCGGTGGCCGTAACCCAGATGCACCAACGCGTGCTTCGGGTCGGCGATGTCCGAAACGTGAATCGGCGCGCCGTTGAGCGTCGCCCCCTGACCGCGCACGGCGAGAAACATCTCGTCCGTGTCCGGCGCGTAGACGCAGCCGATCGCCAGCTCGCCGTTCTGCTCGTAGGCGATGGACACGGTGTAGCCGTGGTGGCCGCGCATGAAGCTCTGCGTGCCGTCGATGGGATCGACGATCCAGCGGCCGCGGACGTTTTCCTCGCCGCCGCCCTCCTCGCCGAAGAAGCCGTCCTCGGGAAACTGGCTCAGCAGCGTTTCGCGCAGCAGCTTTTCGCTGCGCTCGTCCATCTCGGTGACGAAATCGTTGGCGGCCTTTTCGCGAATCTGCAGCCGGCCGTGATGGCGGAGCATCTCGCCGGCCTGACGCGCGGCGCGCTCCGCGGCCTGCGCGCGAGTCTGAAGCGACATAAAATCCCATCTCCCTTTCGTTTGCGGGTTGCGAAACCCGGAAAAAAATGCTACAATAAATGAACCAATAGAGAATTGGAGAAACCTGTTTTATACGAACATTATAGCACGGATTCGGTCGGGATGGTGTTGAATTTATGAAAATGATTTCCTGGAACGTCAACGGCCTGCGGGCGATCGTCAAGAAGGACTTTTATCGGGACATTGCCGCGCTGGACGCGGATGTGATCTGCCTGCAGGAGACCAAGCTGCAAAAGGGTCAGGGCGATATCGGCATTCCCGGCTACGAGGGCGTGTACTGCTTTGCGGATAAAAAGGGCTATTCCGGCACGGCGGTGTTCTCCCGGGCGCCCGTGCGCTCGGTGACGACGGGCATCGGCGTGGACGAGCACGACCACGAGGGCCGCGTCATCACCTGCGAGTTCGACGATTTCTATCTCGTCTGCTGCTACACGCCCAATTCCCAGAAGGAGCTGGCACGCATCGAGTACCGCATGCGCTGGGAGGACGCGTTCCGGGCGTATCTGGTGGAATTGGACAAGGTCAAGCCGGTGATCCTCTGCGGCGATCTGAACGTCGCCCACGAGGAGATCGACCTGAAGAACCCCAAGACCAATCACATGAGCGCTGGTTTTTCCGATCAGGAGCGCGGCAAGTTCTCCGAGTTGCTGGCGGCGGGCTTTGTGGACAGCTTCCGATACTTCTATCCCGACGCGACGGGCGCGTACAGCTGGTGGAGCTATATCGGCGCGGCGCGCAGCCGGAACGCGGGATGGCGCATCGACTATTTCGTCGTCTCCAAGCGGCTGTGCGGGCGAATGGCGGACGCGAAGATCCATTCGGAGATCATGGGCAGCGATCACTGCCCGGTGGAGCTGACGATCCGCGACGAGGACGTTTGAACGCCGAAAATGTATCTTTTGAAGCCGCGGCCTTGCATAGCGGCGGCGAAGCGGATAAAATAGAATGCAGGTGATGCAGAATGAAGAAAAAACGGATTCCGTCGGCGATTCCCATCTATCTGGCGGCGCTGGTCTGGCTGCTGGTCGGCCTGTTTGCGCCGCGGCTGCTGCTGAGGCTGGGCACGCTGCTGGCCACGGCGGCGCTGTCCTTCTCGGCGTATCTTCTGGGCACTATGGCGTTCAAGGGCAAGACCGTGGAGGTGCGCGCCAAGGCCGACACCGGCAACGCCGAGGTCGACCGGCAGATCGAGGAGGGCCGCGCGTCGCTGGAGCGTCTGGCGGCGCTTCAGAAGAGCCTTGTACAGACGCCCTGCGCCCAACCGCTGGAGCGCATGCTCCGCTCGGGAGACGCGATTCTCAACGCGCTGGAGGAGGATTCCTCCCGCTTTTCCGTGGTGCGCCGGTTCATGAACTACTATCTGCCCACGGTGGAGAAGATCGTGACCGACTACGCGAGGCTGGCGGAGTCGCCGGTGCACGGGGAGAACATCCGCTCGGCGATGGCCAGCGTGGAGGGCAGCATCGGCGGCGTGGCCGACGCGTTCGACAGGCAGCTGGACGCGCTGTACCGCGACAAGTCCTTCGACATGGACGCGGAGCTTACGGCGCTGGAGACTATTCTCGCCGGCGAGGGGCTGGCGAAGGGCTCCGATTTTACGGACAAAGACGACGATTCGCAGAAGATACAGCTCGGAATGTAATTAAAGGAGGAAATCCCAATGGCGGACGAAATCAAGCTCACTCTGAATCCCTTCGGCGAGGAAAACGCTCAGGCAGCTGCGGCGGCTCAGGAAGCGCCCAGGGAGGAAACCCAGGAAGAAGCCGTGGAGAAGAAGGTTCAGGCCGATGCGCTGAGCATGCAGAACTTCTCGGATGAGGAGAAGAAGATGATCGACGACTTCTCCAAACAGATCAACATTCTCGATACCAATCTGGTGTTTTCCTACGGCGCGGGCGCGCAGCAGAACATCTCCCAGTTCTCGGATTCGGCGCTGAAGAACGTGCAGACCAAGGATCTGGATCAGGTGGGCAACATGATTTCCTCGCTGGTGGTGGAGCTGCGCGGCTTCGACGCGGACGAGGAGAGCAAGGGCCTGTTCGGCTTCATGAAGAAGCAGAGCAAGAGCGTGGCGCTGATGAAGGCGCGCTACGACAAGGCCGAGGTCAACGTCAATAAGATCTGCGACGGCCTCGAGCAGCATCAGATTCAGCTTCTGAAGGACATCGCCATGCTGGATAAGCTCTACGACCAGAATCTGATGTACTTCAAGGAGCTGTCCATGTACATCGCCGCCGGCAAAAAGCGGCTGGAGGACTTCCGGGCGACGGAGCTGAAGGAGGCCTACGCCAAGGCCGAGAAGTCCGGCCTGCCCGAGGACGCGCAGGCGGCCAAGGACTTAAGCGACAAGGCCGACCGCTTTGAGAAGAAGCTCTACGATCTGGAGCTTACGCGCAATATTTCCATCCAGATGGCTCCGCAGATTCGCCTGATTCAGTCCAGCAACCAGCTCATGGCCGAGAAGATTCAGACCTCGCTGGTCAACACCATTCCGCTGTGGAAGAGCCAGATGGTGCTGGCGCTGGGCATCGCCCACACCCAGGAGGCCATGGAGGCTCAGCGCTCGGTGAACGATCTGACCAACGAGCTGCTCAAGAAGAACGCCCAGAAGCTGCACATGGCCACCGTGGAATCCGCCAAGGAGGCCGAGCGCGGCATCGTGGACATCGAGACGCTCAAGCAGACGAACAAGATGCTCATCGACACCATGGACGAGGTGCTGACCATCCAGCAGCAGGGCCGCGAGAAGCGCCGCAGCGCCGAGGCCGAGCTGGCCACCATCGAAAACGAGCTGCGCGAAAAGATGCTGGAAACCCGCCGCTGAACCCCAAAGGAGTAAGACATGAACGTTCTTTATAACCGCCGCCTTGCCTGCGCGGCGCTGGCCGTGTGCGTGCTGCTGAGCGTGTTCGGCCTCGGCGGCGCGGAGCTGGCGCGCACCCGGAAGAACGCGCTGCGCGTGTTCGACGAGGGAATCGACACGTCCTTCGCCGTGCGCATGAGCGTAGACGCGTATCTGGAAAACTGCGCCGGGTACGCCCGGACGATGGCTGAGGAGCTGAAGCTCCACACGGACGACGAGGCCGATGCCGCCGAGGCGCTGGCGCTGGCCGATTCCATCGGCGACGGCGCGAACCTGCGCGCGCGGCACGAGAACTTCGAGGCGCTCAACGACGTGGTGGAGTCGATGTACACCGCTTATCACGCCGCCGAGCCCGACGCGGATCGGCAGAGCGACTTCGACCGCGCCTATACGAACTATCAGAGCGAGGTCGCCAAGATCGGCTACGACGAATACAACCCCATGGCGCGGAAGTACAATGTGCTTTCGGGCGATTTTCCCGCGCGGATGATCGCCGGGCTGTTCGGGCTGGATCGGCTGGAGACCTTCTGAGATCTCCGGAAATGAGAAAGGAAAGAAAATGAAGAAAGTCGCAAGGAGCCTCGCGCTGGCGCTGCTGGCCGCCGTGCTCTGCATGAGCTGCGGTCTGGCCGAGGTGGTGCAGCCGACGGACGATTTCTGGTACTACGACGGCGCGGACGTGTTGTCCGAGCGCACCGAGGGCGAGATCTTTTTCGCCAACCAGCGCCTGTACGACGCGTGCGGCGCGGAGATCGTCGTCGTGACCGTGAATACCACCGGCAAGCTGAGCACCCGGGACTATGCCTACACGCTGTCCAATGACTGGGAGATTGGCAAGAGCACCGGTCTGGGCATGCTGCTGCTCATGGCCGTGGACGACGACGATTACTACGCCATGACCGGCACCAAGCTGGAGAATTATATCAGTGCCGACAAGGTGGTCGAGCTTCTGGACAAAAATCTGGAATCGGATTTTGCGAAGCAGCGCTACGACACCGGCGCGCGCAAGTTCTTTGAGGCCGCGTTCGAGTCGGTGACGGACGCGCTGAACGTGGATGTGTTCGTGCAGGATGGCATTGCCGACTACGAGTCCTACGTGTCGCAGAACGCGACCGCCGAGATTACGCCGACCCGAACCGGAAACGGCGCGCAGGGCGCGGCGATGGATTACGACCGCTCGCATGACGACGAAGGAAGCTCGCTGGTGATGTGGATCATCGTGCTGATTGTCATCGTCGCCCTGTTCGGCGGCGGCCGACGGCGCTATCGCAGAAGATACGGCGGCGACGGCAGATGGTTCCGATGGATGATCGGTTCGCACATCATCCACGACATGACCCGGCCGCGCCCGCCCCGCGATCCCTT
>ULQJ01016737.1_pt1 | contig 21206 bp, 19 predicted proteins | sample 1954331 | NCBI WGS metagenome assembly ULQJ01 (sample SAMEA4835651, study PRJEB28245) | human gut metagenome | biome: gut microbiome; material: fecal sample | place: Denmark | collected 2008 | reverse complement strand
GCGCTGCTGGGTGACGATGCGCCCGCCGTACTCTTCCTTCCACTTCCACGCGCGGTCAAGGAAGCCCTTTCGGCCGAGGGACTCCTTGGTCAGCCCCTCTTTGCGCATCGCATCGACGATTTTCACTTCCGTCGCGATGGCGGCGTGATCCGTGCCGGGCAGCCAGAGCGTCGGATCGCCCTTCATGCGGTGATAGCGGACGGCGAGATCCTGCAGGGTGCAGTCCAGCGCGTGGCCCATGTGCAGCTGACCGGTGATGTTGGGCGGCGGCATGACGATGGTGAAGGGCTTCTTGCCTTCCACGCGGTGCGCCTCAAACGCGCCGGAGGATTCCCAGTCGCGGTAGATTTCGCTTTCCACGGCTTGGGGATTGAATGTTTTCTCCATTTCCATGTGGATGACCTCCTATATACGATTTACAGTTAGCACAGGTGAATCTGGAAAGAGTATCATGCAAAAATGAGAATTGCGCCGACAAGTGCGACGACGCAGCCGACGATTTTGGTGATGATATCGGCCTTTTCGCTGCCCGAAAACAGCTTTCGGGCGACGATGCCGGACGTATAGACGAGGATTGCGCCCAGCACGAGCAGGAATGTGCCCGGCTGGAGCAAGCGCTCCGCGATCTGCTGGAAGTAGTTCATACAGGTGTCCTTTCCGCGTGAAATGATTGCCAAAACGCAAAAACAGCCCCATCCCGAAGGACGGAGCTGTTTCCGTGGTACCACCTTGCTTCGCAGCGCAAACACTGCCTCAAGCGCACGGTCACGGGTGCGAACCGCATTCGGCTACTTTCCATGCGGAAAAAAATCCTGCATCATCCTCACCGAACGCTCTGTGAAGCGACCTTCCCCTGACGGCTGTGCGAGCGGCCTCTCAGCCGGTGAACCACCCTCTCTGAGCCAGCGAAATCAGGGTACTCCTCATCACGTTGCGAGCATATGGAATTGCGGGGAATGTAGGAAATCAGGCAGAACAGGATGACCCCGCTGCTGCCTTCCTCCCCTCATTTGCCCCCGGATACCAATTAGGCGTTCTTTTCCTCGTTGACCGCAACGACCTGCACGCCCTTGTAGAAACCGCAGTGCTTGCACACGCGGTGAGCCAGCTTCATCTGATGGCACTGGGGGCACTCAACGATGCCGGGCACGGTGAGCTTCCAGTTCGCACGACGGCTGTGCTTGCGAGCCTTAGAGATTTTTCCCTTCGGAAGAGCCATGGTTACACCTCCTCGTTATTGGCAGCCAAATTGCTGACCGAATTATTCTTTGTTGTCGGACTTTTCAGCCAGCAACTGCTGCAATGCCGCAAAAGGACGCTGTACATTCGCATCGTCCCGGCAATGCTTGTGTTGGTTGACCTCCTCGTACTCCTCAAAGCCCTTGCAATCTTCCTTGCACAGGAAGCGCATCGGCAGGTTGAGCAGCACATGCGTCAGGGTGAGTTTCGCGAAATCAAGCTGTGCGCCTTCATACGCAAAAATCTCATCATCCTCCGGGTCGCCCCCATGCAGGAACGTTTCCCGGAAATTCCCCGTAACGGGGCAGGACGCAGGAGACAGGCATTTGGCACAATGGGCATGAGCGGTTGTCGTCAGACTTCCTTCTACCACAACACTGCCATCTTCATTGGCAGTCAGATGCCCGGAGAGCTGCACGGGGTCAAACGCGACCTCCTCGCCGCTCACATCCTGCGGGGCAATGGTCTGCTCCACAGCGAATGCGTAAGCCGTTCCCGGATCACGCAGGGCATGAAGTACATCCAGCTTCAAATGCTCACCACCTCAAATTAGACCATTTCATATTATAGGTTTTTTCGCGGGTTTTGTCAACACCTTTTCGCGGAAAAAAGCGTCTTTTCCCCGAAAAAAGTTGCGCGCCCCCGCGAAAAAAGCCTGAATGACTGCCTAATACTATTTCCAAATGAGAATGCGCCAAGATGCGAAGCGAATTTTTTCTTCTGGCTAACGGGAGTGCAACGCAGCGTAGCAGCGCTACGCTAAGTGGAACGACCGAACGCCAGAAGGAAAAAGGCGCAAGCAGCTGGTGCAGGCGAATGCAGGAAATAGTATATTACTTCTTCGCGCCCTCGACCAGTTCCTTGGTGTCGCGCGCAATCATGATTTCCTCGTTCGTGGGGATGACGCAGATGGTCACCTTGGAATCGTCGGTGGAGATGACGGCTTCCTTGCCGCGCACCTTGTTCTTCTCCACGTCCAGCTTCGCGCCCATCCACTCCATGTCCTTCATGACGGATTCGCGCAGTTCCGGGCCGTTTTCGCCGATGCCCGCCGTGAACACGATAATATCCACGCCGCCCATCGCCGCCGCGTAGGAGCCGATGTACTTCTTGATGCCGTAGTGCAGCATGTCACGCGCCAGCGCCGCGCGGTCGTTGCCCTCATCCGCCGCCTTGTCGATGTCGCGCATGTCGGAGGACAGACCGGAAATGCCCATCAGTCCGGACTGCTTGTTCATCATCGTCAGCACTTCGTTGACGGTCATGTGGTCATTGTTGGCAATAAACTGCACAACTGCCGGATCGCAGGAGCCAGAACGCGTGCCCATGACAACGCCTTCCAGAGGGGTCAGACCCATCGACGTGTCAACGCACTTGCCGTCCACCACCGCGGACATGGAAGAGCCGTTGCCCAGATGGCAGATGATAATCTTCTTGCCGATGGGGCTCACGCCGAGGAACTCGCACACGCGCTTGCTCACATAGCGGTGGGACGTGCCGTGGAAGCCGTAGCGGCGGACGCCCATTTCCTTATAATAGCGGTACGGCACGCCATACATGAACGCCTTCGGGGGCATGGTCTGATGGAACGCGGTGTCGAACACGGCCACCTGCGGCGTGTGCGGCATGACTTCCTCGCACGCCTCAATGCCCATCAGGTTCGCCGGATTGTGCAGCGGGCCCAGCGGGATGAACTTGCGGATGGCAGCCTTCACTTCGTCGGTGATGATGCAGCTGGCGGTGAACTCCTCGCCGCCGTGCAGCACGCGGTGACCCACCGCGCCGATTTCATCCACGGACTTGAGCACGCCCTTTTCCGGATCAAGCAGCGCGCGCAGCATCAGCTTCGTCGCCACGACGTGGTCCGGAATCGGCTCGTAGAGGTCGATGACCTTCGACATGTCAGGGGTCTTCTGGTTCAGGTGGGAGCCTTCAATCGCGATGCGCTCCACCTGCCCCTTGACGATCATTTGCTCGTTGTCCATGTCCACCAGCTGGTACTTTAGGGAGGAAGAACCCGCGTTGACAATCAGAACCTTCATGGATGGTTACACTCCTTCTATTTCTATCAACCAGATGTTTCGTTAATTCTCTTCGGGGGATTTTACCGTCGCGCCCGTTTCGACCGCCCAGTTCCATGCCGGGCTACCCTCCGGCGTCACAATGACGTTGCCCTTGTAGGAAATGATGCCGGTGCGTCCGTCCAGCCCGTCCATCACGCCGATGTCCGTCACGCTTGCCGGAATGACGATTTCCGTCAGGTTCGGACACATCGCGAACGCCATCGCGCCGATCGTTTCGACGCCTTCGGGCAGAACGATGCGCTTGACGTCGTAATCATAATGGAACGCGAACGGGTCAACGATTTTGACGCCCTCCGGGAGGATGATTTCTTCCGCCGGCGAAATGTCGGAGAAGCAGTGCAGCAATCTCGTGCCGTCCGCCGTCATCAGCAGACCGTTCGTCTCGTCGAGTTTGAACGTTGCGTTGTCCTCCGCGAGGGTCAGCGACTGCAAGCCATACAGCCCGATGAAGTTCAGCTGCTCGATTTCGGTCAAACTGCTCGGCAGCGTCAAGTGCGTCAGGTAGTAATTATACTGCAGGGCGCTTCCGCTGATTTTCTTCAGCCCTTGCGGCAGGTCGAAATCCATCAGGCGGAAACAGCTTTCCAGCGCGGCGTACGACAATTCCGCCAATTCGTCAGGCAGTGTCAAGCTGACTAGGTAGTTATCGCCGGAAAAGCACAAATCGCCGATTTCCGTCACGCTGTCCGGCACGACAACCGTCGTCACGTGCTTCTCGTAGAACGCCTTGTCCGCCAGCGCCGTCACGGGCAAGCCGTCGATGGCGTCCGGAATCAGCACATGCTCACTTGTGCCGATGTAGTCCGTGATGGTGACCTCGCCGCCATCCGCCGTGTACGCAAAATCCGACGCGGGATTGACCTGCTCCCCCTTCCGGTGGAACACGCACAGCGACTGCGCGACAGAAATCATCTGCTGCACCAGCGCGTCGTCATCGTTCGGGAAGAGGAAGAAGTACAGGTCGCCCGAATCCCCAATCCAGAGGATATCGAAGCCCTGCCCGTTCATCTCCACCAGCACGGCGGGCATGTCGTTGATGGTCATTTCCTGCAGGCGGGTGCTCTGCGGCGTGGTCAGCCCCAGCATCAGCGCCGTTCCCTCGACCATAAACGACTGGATGCCCAGCGCGTCGCTCGCGTCGGTGGCCTCCCAGTCGGCGGGCAGCTTCATCGCCATCACCATTTGGTTCTGGTCGGTCAGGAGGGCGGTCGTCGGCGGCAAGTCCGCAGCATCCGACGTCTGGTAGCCCCATTCGTTCGGAATCTCGAAAATGGCATTATCGCCCAGCGGGACGGCGTACAGGTCAATGTAGGGCAGCAGGTACTCTTCGCTCTGTGATTCCTCCGCAAAAGCGCAGGACAGCAGCACAATCGCCGCTAAAATCAGGGAAATCAGCCGTTTTTTCATGCAGGGTTCTCCTCCTTAGCGCGTCTTTTGTGACGCTTCTGTGAACATTATAACGTTCCAGCAGAGGAAAACCCTGCATGAAATTTGGCATTACTTAACGATTTCGCCCATCTGCGCACGGCCGCAGCCAGCCGCGTTGGACTCGTCGGTGTCAATATGCATCGCCAGCGCGTACTTGTCGCTCACGCGGACAACCACGTCGCCGAAAATCAGGGAACGGCCGTCGGTATCCACCTTCACGGACACAACGTCCTTGTCCTTCACGCCGTATTCCTCAGCGTCCGCGGGGGTCATGTGGATGTGGCGCTTGGCGGCGATAACGCCCTCGGTCAGCTCCACTTCGCCCGCCGGGCCAACCAGCTTGCAGGCGCCCGAACCCGCGATGTCGCCGGATTCACGCACAGGCGCGGTCACACCGATGGAACGCGCATCCGTCAGGGACAGCTCCACCTGCGTCGCGCTGCGAACCGGGCCGAGGATGCTCACGCCGGTCAGGGTCTTCTTCGGGCCGACAACGTCCACGCGCTCCGCGCTGGCATACTGACCGGGCTGGGACAGCATCTTCTTGACGGTCAGCTCACAGCCCTTGCCGAACAGGGTTTCCAGATCCTGCTGGGTGACATGAACGTGACGAGCGGAGGTTTCCACGATGAACTGCTTCATATGAATTACTTCCTTTTCATGGTCTTGTTTGGGGATGAACCCAATCTATTATACCATCTTTCGGCGGTTCTGTAAAGGCAAAAACGGCGGCAAAATTGCATCATTCCACGTCATTTCGCGCGTTCGCTTGACGTTTCTGTTCTTTTTGTTATAATAGGAACGCACCTTTTCATTGCTCATTGCTCATTCCTCATTGCTCATTAAAAGGAGTTTTTCCATGCGCATTGTCGGCGTGATTGCCGAGTACAACCCCTTCCATTCGGGGCACGCGCACCAACTGCGTCAGGCGCGGGAAGCCGCCCATGCGGATGCGGTCGTCGCCGTCATGTCCGGCTGCTTCGTGCAGCGCGGCGACGCGGCGATTGTCTCCCCCGCCATCCGCGCAAAAATGGCGCTGCAAAACGGCGCGGATGCCGTGATTCTGCTGCCCGCGCTGTGGTCTGTCCGCGACGCGGAGCACTTCGCCTTAGGCGGCGTACATCTGCTGACCGGCTTGGGCTGCGACGCGCTCTCCTTCGGCGCGGAAACGGCGGATCTTCCCCTGCTGCAGGCGGCGGCGGATGCGCTCGAATCCCCCGATTTACCCGCAGCGATTCAGCCGCAGCTGTCCGCCGGGCTGCCCTATCCCGCCGCGCTTTCCGCCGCGATGGCGGAGGTTGCCCCGGCTGCCGCGCGCGTCCTCCAATCCCCCAACAACACGCTCGGCGTGTGCTACCTGCGCGCGCTTCGGCGATTGGGCGCGTCCCTCGACGTGTACCCGATTGCCCGCGCGTCGGATTATCACGCGTCCGCCATTGGGGATGGCTTTTCGTCCGCCACGGCGATTCGCTCCGCCATTCTGCGCGGCGACTGGTCATCCGCCTATTCCGCCATGCCGGGGAGTGCGGCGGACTTGCTGGAAAATCAGGCGCTGGAAAATCACCTGCACCGTCCGGAGGCGCTGGACACGCTGCTGCTGGCGCGGCTTCGGCTGATGGATGAGGTGGATTATGCCGCGCTGCCGGACATCAGCGAAGGCATCGAGCGCCGACTGCGCCGATTTGCCGACACTGCCCGCACGCGTGATTCGCTCCTGCAAGCCGCCAAGACGCGGCGATACCCGTATGCGCGCTTGTCGCGGCTGGCGACGCACGCGCTGCTGGGCGTGACGCAGGCAGTCGTTGACAGCAATCCGCTGCCATCCACCGCGTTCCTGCTGGGCTTCCGGCGCGGGTGCGAACCGCTGCTGTCGCATTTGGCGCAGGGGGCGATTCCGCTGGTCAGCAGCGCGGCACAGTGCGGGAAAGACGCGGCGTGGGCGCAGGTGGAGCGGCACGCGTGGGGGCTGTGGGCGCTCGGCGCGGGGGTCGATGGCGATATGTGGCAGCGATATGGCGTGGTGCGGGCGTGAGCATCCCGAAGGGCGTTCCCCCGCGTTCCAATCATCAACTGCAATTATTTATATAGGAGCAAATCATCATGAATCATCACGAATACAACCTCTACGCCACCGCCGCGTTCGGGCTGGAGGGCATCGTCGGCGCGGAACTCAAGCGCCTGAAAATGCAGAATGTCCGCGCGGAACTTGGCGGTGCGCGCTTCACGGGCACGCTCACAGACGCGTTCCTGTGCAATCTGCGCTTGCGCAGCGCCGACCGCGTGCTCATCGTGCTGGCGGAGGACGAATGCCGGACGTTCGAGGAGCTGTTCCAGCTCGTCAAGTCCATCGCGTGGGAGGACATCATGCCCGCCGACGCGAAAATCAACGTGTCCGGCAAGTGCGTCCGCAGTCAATTGATGAGCGTCCGCGACTGTCAGGCGATTACCAAAAAGGCCATCATCGAGCGGCTGAAAGCGGCGACGCACCGCGCGTTTTTCCCGGAGACGGGCGCGGTGTACCCCATCGACGTCGCCATCCACTCAGACCGCGTGCGCATCACCCTTGACACCTCCGGCGAAGCCCTCAACCGCCGCGGATACCGCACTTGGAACGGCGAAGCGCCCCTGCGCGAAACGCTCGCTGCGTCTTTGGTGGAGCTGTCCCCATGGCGGCCGGGAATGCGCCTGTACGACCCCTGCTGCGGCACAGGCACGCTGCTGATTGAAGCCGCGTTCCGGCAGGAGCACCGCGCGCCGGGGCTGACCCGCGCGTTCGCCATGGAGCAGTTTTCCATTTTCCCGGCGGAGGAATGCCGTCAAATCCGCGAGACGTGCAAGGCGGACGTGCTGCCCGACCACGTTTTCGGCATTGCCGGATCGGACAAAGACCCCGAAGCGCTCGAACTGGCACGGCGGCATGTGCGTCAAGCGGGGCTGGAGGGCAAAATCGAGCTGACGTGCCAGCCGCTGGAAAAGCTGAAGCTGGAGGGCGAACCGGGTGTGTTCCTGTGCAATCCGCCCTACGGTGAGCGCCTTGAAGACCGCAAGACGTGCGAGGGCATCTACCGCGAACTGGGGCGGATGATGCGCCGCCACCCCGGCTGGAGCCTGTGCGCCATCACGTCCGACCCAACGTTCGAGCGGTCATTCGGCCGCCGCGCGGACAAGAAGCGCCGGCTGTACAACGGGCGTCTGGAATGCGAATTCATGACATTCCTTGACCCCAAATCAGCCAAACGGAAGTAAGGAGGATTGACCCGAATGAACATGCCCGCACCCGGTTTTTACGCTCCCGCCGCTGACCGCTATGCGCACATGCCCTACGTCCGCTGCGGCCGCTCCGGGCTGAAGCTCCCCCGCGTCTCCCTCGGTCTGTGGAACAATTTCGGCTCAGTCACGCCGCAGGACACCGCGCGCGACATGCTGCTGACGGCATTCGACGCGGGCATCACCTACTTCGATTTGGCAAACAACTACGGCCCTCGCCCCGGCGCGGCGGAAGAAACGCTGGGGAAAATTATGGACAGCGACCTGCGCCCGCACCGCGACGAGCTGATTCTCGCCACCAAAGCAGGCTACACCATGCAGGACGGCCCGTATGGCGACGGCGGCAGCCGCAAGTACCTGATGAGCAGCCTCGACGCGAGCCTGCGCCGCATGAAGGTCGATTATGTGGACATCTTCTACCATCACCGCTTCGACCCGGACACACCGCTGGAGGAGACCATGCGGACGCTGGCGGACATTGTGCATCAGGGCAAGGCGCTCTACGTCGGCATCAGCAACTATTCCGCCGAGCAGACGGTGCAGGCGGCGGACTTGCTGGCGACCTTCGGCGTGCCGCTGACGATTCACCAGCCGCGCTACAACATGCTTGACCGCTGGATTGAGCGCGGCACGCCCAGCCTATGCGACGTGCTGCTGAATCGCGGCATCGGCGCGGCAGTGTTCTCCCCCCTCAATCAGGGCTTGCTGACTGACCGCTACTTGCACGGCATCCCGGCGGATTCGCGCGCGGCATCCTCCTGCGTGTTCCTGAACAAAGACAACGTGACGGCGGATGTTCTGACGCGTGTGCGGGCGCTGAACGCGATGGCATCGGCGCGCAGCGAAACGATGGCGCAGTTAGCGCTTGCGTGGGTTTTGGAGAATCCGGCGATTACGACGGTGATTACCGGCGCAAGCCGCCCTGCGCAGATTCTTCAAAACGTGGAAACGGTGCGGAAGCATGTGCCGCTGACAGACGAGGAAAAAGCGGAAATTGAGAAGATTTTGGGGTAAAGGGAGACGAGGGGCTTTGCCCCTAACCCCCACCAGAGGCTCTGCCTCTGGACTCCGCAAGGGACTTCGTCCCTTGACCCTTTCGCGCGATTGAGTTGAGCGCGCTCTCATACTTCTTCCGCGTGTTGATTGAGGGAAACCAAGGGGCGTTGCCCCTTAGACCCCAGCAGGGCGCTGCCCTGCACCCGCGAAGGGTCTTCGACCCTCTCGACACCCATTTCGCGATGGAGTTGAGCGCACTTACATACTTCTTCCGCGTGTTGATTGGAGCACGAAAAAGGCGGTTCGGTGTTTATGCCGAATCGCCTTTTTCGTTGGATTTTGCGGATGGCGCAGTATCCCCCTCATTCCGCCCGCGCCAGCTTTTCCGTCGCCGAATTTGCGTCGGGCTGGAAGAAAATATCCCGTCCTTCGTTGCTTTTGCGGATGAAATCCCGCAATGCCGCATTCGTTTCATGCGTGAAATCGCCGTAAATCGCGAGTTTGAAGCCGTAATTCACGAATTTTTGCAGGATTTCGCCCGCAATGCCCGTTGAAAGCACGAAAAAATCCCCCGTGATGGCTTCACGGTTGAGGGCGATGCGCTTGCAGCCCGTCTCCGCGCGTACCGTCATCATCAGGTCGAGCGCGGACTGCACGTCCGTCATCAGCGGCTTTTCGCTGCGAATCAGCGCAATGGACACGCCGTCTTGGTTGACTTGCTGGATGTACATATTTTTACTCCTTGTGATGCAGGCGTTTGCAGATGCTTTCGCACGCCGCGCAGCCGCCTTCGCCGGTTTCGCGCAGGGACGTCGGCAGCGCGTCGCCAACTTCCTTCATCGCCAGAATCACCTCGTCAGGCTCAATCGGGCAGCGAATGCCGCTGAGCGCCATGTCCGCCGCCGTGAACGCGATGCCGGACGCGCCCACGTTGCGGTACACGCAAGGCACTTCCACCAGCCCGCCGACGGGGTCGCAGACCAGCCCCAGCAGGTTCATCAGCGCAAACGCCGCCGCGTCCGCGCACTGCTGCGGATTGCCGCCCTCCAGATACACCAGCGCCGCCGCCGCCATTGCCGCCGCCGAGCCGCATTCCGCCTGACAGCCGCCCTCCGCGCCAGAGATGCTCGCCTGCGTTGCAATCGCCTGACCGACCGCCGCCGCGACGAACAGCGCGTCCACCGCCTGTTCCTCCGTCGCGCCTTTTTCTTCCATCATTGCCAGCACCGCGCCGGGCAGAATCCCGCACGCGCCCGCCGTCGGGGCAGCGACGATTTTGCCCATGCAGCCGTTGCACTCCGCCGTCGCCAGCGCGTACACTTCCGCCTTGCCCAGCAAATTTCCCGCCAGACACTTGCCCGCCTGCAGGCGCTTCATCATCAGCGCCGCCTGTCCGCCCGTCAGCCCGGTAACGCTGCGCAGGCGCTCATCCAGCCCCTGCTGCGCCGCCTCCTGCATCACGCGCAGGTGATGGCGCATTTTTTCGCGCACCGCCAGCGCGTCCAGCCCGGATTCCTCCGCCTGTTTCTCAATCGCGCACCGCGCAATCGACCCATGATGGCTCGCCATGCGCACCCATTCGTGCAGCGTATAGTCCATCAGTCATCCCTCCTTTTGAGGAACGTGCAGCTCCTGATATCGGGGATTTGGCGGATGATGTCCAAGTCCGCCTGCGAGGGCGCGCCGTCAAGCTCCAGCACCATCATGGCGTCTCCGCCGAGTTTGCGGCGATAGACCTGCATGTTCGCGATATTGACGCGGTGGCGCGCCAAGGTCGACGTGACCGCCGCAATCGCGCCGGGCATGTCGATGTGGTGGATAATCATCGTGTCCGCCTTGCCGGTGAAATTGACGCTCAAACCGTTGATGCGGTGGATTTCGATGTTGCCGCCGCCGACGGACGCTGCTTCGAGGGTCAGCGTCGCGCCGCGCTCCCCCGTGACGTGCAGTCGGACGGTGTTCGGGTGCGCCCCGCGGAGATTGACCTGCTCAAAGCGCACGTCCATGCCCTGTTGACGGGCGATTTCCAGCGAATCGCGCAGGCGGGGGTCATCGACGTGCATCCCCAGCAGTCCGCCGACGATAGCGCGGTCTGTGCCATGTCCGCGGTATGTTTTAGCGAACGAGCCATGCAGCCCGACATCCGCCTTGACCACCCTTTCGCCCAGCAGCGAATACGCGGTCAGCCCAATGCGCGCCGCGCCCGCGGTATGGGAGCTGCTTGGCCCAATCATCACGGGACCTATCAGGTCGAACAAATCCATGCGTTCCACGCCTTTCCGGGAAAACGGTTTCTCCCCTACTCTATTGTACCTGTTTTTCGATGACTTTGCAATGGATATTCGCAAGAAAAACGCCCCGCTGCACAATGTTCTTCCAGTGCAGCAGGGTTATTTATACTGATTTTTGCAAAATCTTGCGGATTTTATGACGTATAGGCATAGTTGACTTTGCTATCAATCTGGTAAAAAGAGTTACTTCCAGAGGGCATGAAAACAGGCGAAGTCTGCGATCGCCCTCTGGACTCCTTCGGTTACAAAGCCCACCCCTGCGCCCGGATGGTCTGCGCAATCTCCTCGCAGCACTGCGCGCACAGCGCCGCGTCCTGCGCTTCCACCATCACGCGCACCAGCGGCTCCGTGCCGCTCTCGCGCACCAGCACGCGCCCCGTGTCGCCCAGCTTTTCCTCCGCCGCGCGAATCGCTTCCTGCACCTTCGCGTCCGCCTGCGCCGCCTTCTTGTCCTTTACCCGCACGTTCATCAGCTTCTGCGGATAAATCGTCAGGTCAGAAGCCAATTGATGCAGCGTTTTCTTCGCCGCGCACATGACCTCCATCACCTTCAGGCTCGTCAGGATGCCGTCGCCGGTCGACGCGTACTTGCTGAAGATAATGTGCCCGGACTGCTCACCGCCCAGACGGCAATTGTTCTTCGTCATGTACTCGTAGACGTACTTGTCGCCCACGGCGGTCTTGGCGGATGCAATGCCGAGGTCATCCAGCGCGCGGAACAGCCCCAGATTGCTCATCACCGTCGCGACGACCGTGTTGCCCAGCAGCTCACCCGTCTGCTTCATGTGCCGTCCGCAGATGAAGAGGATGTGGTCGCCGGTGATTTCCATGCCCGTTTCGTCCACGCACAGGCAGCGGTCCGCGTCGCCGTCGAAGGCAAAGCCCACGTCGCAGTGGTTTTCGACAACGAACTTCTGCAAGCCCCCAATGTGCGTCGAACCCGCGTCGCGGTTGATGTTCAGCCCGTTCGGTTCGGCGTTGATGACCAGCGTCGTCGCTCCCAGCGCGTCAAAAACCGCCTTGGCGATGTTCCAGCTGGAACCGTTGGCGCAGTCCAGCGCAATCCGCCGTCCGCGGAAGGAGTACAGCCCCAGCGAAATCAGGTAGCCGACATAGCGGTTGCGCCCGGACACATCGTCCACCGTGCAGCCAATCTGCTCCTGATGCGCGAAGGGAATTTCGTCCCACGTCTGCCCGAAGCATTCCAAATGCCCGTCCAGGTAGGCTTCGACGAGGGCAATCGTGTCCTCATCCATCTTTTCGCCCTGCCCGTTGATGAGCTTGATGCCGTTGTCGTAGTACGGGTTATGGCTGGCGGAAATCATGATGCCGCAGTCAAAGCCATCAAGCCGCGCGACGAACGCAACGGACGGGGTCGTGGTGACATGGAGAAGGTACGCATCCGCGCCGGACGCGGTCAGCCCGCCGACGAGCGAATACTCGAACATATAGCTGGAACGGCGGGTATCCTTGCCGATGACGATGCGCGGGCGGGTGTGGTCGCCATTGCGGCGCTTGCACTCGCCGTAGTACCAGCCGAGAAAGCGTCCCACCCGGTAGGCATGGTCAGCGGTCAGCTCCTTGTTCGCTTCTCCGCGGAATCCGTCCGTTCCGAAATACTTGCCCATGGTGATTGTCTCCTTCGCATTGATTTTTTGGGGATAGGCATGGTTGACTTTTGTCCACCAACGAAATAACTTCCGATAGAAGTCAATAAACAGGAGTGTGTACCGAAGGTTTCCAAAGGGCGATCGCAGACGTTCGTCTGTTTTCATTGCCCTTTGGTCGCTCCCGCAGGAGCGAAACCCCTGCGCAGCAAAAACGCACAATGATGCAGGAGAAGCCCGCATCGGCTTCCCCTGCTTAGGGTCAGGGGAATACGCAAATCCCCCTTTTATTTCGCGTCATACCCCAGTGTGCGCAAATCCGATGCTCGGTTGCGCCAGTCGGGACGCACCTTCACCCATAACTTCAGGTTTACATGCAGCCCCAGCAGCTTCTCGATGTCCTCGCGCGCTTCCGAGCCGATGGTTTGCAGCATCGCGCCGTGCTTGCCGATGATGATGCCCTTGTGCGCGTCGCGTTCGCAGTAAATCGTCGCGTTGATTTCCATAAAGTTGTCGTTCATCTTCTCCATGCCCATCATTTCCACGCCGATGCCGTGCGGCACTTCGTCGCGCAAATGCTGGAGTGCCTTCTCGCGAATCAGCTCCGCACAAATCAGCCGCTCCGGCTGATCGGTCATCATGTCGTCCGGGAAATACTTCGGGCCTTCCGGCAGGTGCGACGAAAGCTGCTTCGTCAGGTCATCCAGCCCGTCGCCGGTTTTGGCGCTGATGGGGATAATCGCGTCATAGCCAAGGTCGGCGAAGGATGCAATCAGCCCCAGCAGCTTTTCCGGCGGCAGCAGGTCAATCTTGTTGATTGCCAGCACCTTCGGCACTTTCTTGCCCGCCATATCACGGACGATAGCGCGGTCGTGTTCGCCCACCTGCGTCGCGTCCACCAGCACCAGCACGCCATCCATGCCGTCCATCGCGTCCTTGACGGACTGCATCATGCTTTCGCCCAGCTTCGTGCGGGGCGTGTGGATGCCGGGGGTGTCGAGGAACACAATCTGCCAGTCAGGGCGCGTCATCACGCCCATAATGCGGTTGCGCGTCGTCTGCGGGCGGCTGGAGACAATCGCAATTTTCTCGCCGACCATCGCGTTCATCAAGGTGGATTTGCCCACGTTCGGGCGACCCACAATGGTAATAAATCCAGAATGGAATTTCGTATTTTCGCTCATGATTTTACTCCTGATTTTACTCCTTCGTCGTCAGCTGCTGCGGGCCGAAGCCGTGCGGCAGCAGTTCCGGCAGGGTCGCGCTTTCCGTGCCGCCCTGCCACGTCACCAGCACGCGGATATTCGGTGCAAATTCGTTGAGCACCTGCCGGCACGCGCCGCAGGGCCACGGGGCGGCGTCGCGCGAGGCAATCGCAATCGCGGTGAACTCCCGCGCGCCCTCGCTGACCGCCTTGAACATCGCCGTGCGCTCGGCGCAGTTCGTCAAGCCGAACGACGCGTTCTCGATGTTGCAGCCCTGAAACACGCGGCCATCCGCGCACAGCAGCGCCGCGCCGACCGGATAGCCGGAATAGGGTGAATAGCTCCGCAGCATCGCCTGCCGCGCCATTTCCAGCAGCGTCTCGTCGGAAACGTCGGTCTGCATTTCGCCGTCGCGCGTCATGCCGATGGCGGACAGAATCTTCTCCTCCATCGCCCGCATCTTCTTTTTGTCTTCATCCTCAATGTGGTCATAGCCCATCAGGTGGCACAGACCGTGGACGGTCAAATACGCCGCCTCCCGCTCCGGGGAATGCCCATACTCCGCCGCCTGTGCCAGCACATGCGGCATGGAGATGATGAGATCGCCGAGCATACAGGCATCCACCTCGTCATCCAGCTCGCGCGCAAGCAGCTTGTCGCACTGCCCCGCCGTTTTGCCTGCTGGATAATTCACCGTCGGGAAGGACAGCACGTCCGTCGCGCGGTCAACGCCGCGGTACTCGCGGTTGATTTCGTGAATCGCGTCGTCGCCGCAAATGCGGATGTTCACCGCGCAGGGACGCGAAACGCCTTCCATCCACAGGGCGCAGTCCGCCGCCGTCTGCATCAGGGACAAATAGCGCGGGTCAACCTGCGTGTCAATCTGCCAAAGCAGTTTCATGTGTTCTCCTCGCTTTCCTCCACCGGCGCGGCGGACTTTTCCGGCACATCCGGCTTTTCCGCCTTCGCTTCTGGCTTCACTTCGGGTGTTTTTTCCGCTTCCGCCTGTTTCTCCGCCTTCGCTTCTGGCTTCGCTTCGGGTGTTTTTTCCGCTTCCGCCTGTTTCTCCGCCTTGATTTCCGCCTGCATCTGCTTCGTTTCCTTCTCCGCTTCCTTTTCCGCCTTGACGAGCGGGCGCGCGGGGACGTTCACCGTCGGGTACTCAATGCGCTCGTGGAACACGCCATTCAAGACCTTGCAGAACGCTTCGCAAATCGCGTCGATATCGCGCAAGGTCAGCGGCGAATTGCTGAGCTGCCCGTCCTCCAGCTTGCCGCGGACAAGGCGCTCAATGAACTGCTCAATCGCCTTGGGCGTGGGGTCAGGGATGGAGCGCACCGCCGCCTCGATGGTGTCCGCCAGCATGACGATGGCGCTCTCCTTCGTCGTCGGGCGCTGCCCGTCATAGCGGAAATCAGCAATATCAACCGGCTTGCCATCCGCCATCTGCAAGGCTTTGTGGTAGAAGTACATCACGGGGGTGTCGCCGTGATGCTCCATGATAATCGTCTGGATTTCGGGCGGCAGGTGGTATTTCTGCGCCAGCGCCAGACCATCGCGGGTATGCGCCGTAACAATCGCAGCGGATACATACGGGTCGGTGCGGTCGTGCGGGTTATCGCCCATCTGGTTTTCCTTGAAATACAGCGGGCGCTTGAGTTTCCCGATGTCATGGAAATACGCGCCCGTGCGCGCCAGCAGCGGGTTCGCGCCGATTTTCTCCGCCGCCGCTTCCGCCAGATTCGCCACCACAATCGCGTGGTGATATGTGCCGGGCGCTTCCAGCAGCAGACGGCGCAGCAGCGGCTGATTCGGGTTCGCCAGTTCAAGGAGCTTCGCGGGCGTGGCGAGGTTGAACGCCGCCTCGAACACGGGCTGGAAGCCGACGGAAATCAGGCCGCTCAAAATGCCGCCCGCCATCGACCACATGGCGTTGGTCATCATGCCGGATATATTGTTGGAGGTCATCAGGCTCATGGCGAGGATAACGACCATATTCACCACCGCGACAATCACGCCCGCAATCACCATGCGGACACGCTGCGGCTTATCCTTCAAGTACTGCACGGCGACGATGCCGGAGACGACGCCCGTGAGTATCAAATGCACCATTTCCGCCGAGTAGGCGTTGGAACTGCCCGCGCTAAGCCCCGCCGCAATCAGCGCCATGGTGAACGTGGCGGAAATGCCGACGCGCGCACTCAGCAGCGTAGTCAGCAGCATCGCCTCCATCACGACCGGGGCAAGGTAGACATCCATCAGCTTGACGGCAATCACGCACAGTCCTTCGCACAGCACCAGCACCACCATGATGACGCTGGAGCGGCGCACGTCCCTCAAAACCTCCGGCGCAAGGATAACGAGCATCAAAATCAGCACCGACATGGAAATAGCGATGAGCAGCAGCGCGCCGAGGTAGATGTCATAATCATACGACGCGGTATCCAGCAGCCCCAGCGCCTCCAGCATGGCGAGCTGATTCGCCTGCACGCGCTCGCCCTCGCGGATGATGTTCTGCCCTTGCAGGTACACCACCGGCTCCACCTGCGCGGCGGCGTTCTCCTGCGCCTGCGCGGTCAATTCCTGGTCAATGACCATGTTCGGGCGGATGCAGTGGTTGAGCACGACGGGCACGATGTTCTGCATCAGCGACGTTTCGACGCGGTAGCCCGCAATCTGTTTAATCGCCGCGATGGACTGGCTGACCTGCCCTTCGCGGATGGTGGTGTTCAGCGCGCTTTCCACCGCGAGGCGCACCGTCACCGCCATTGTGTCGAAATTCTCCGTGCTGGCGCGCATGAGGACAGTCGCCTGATAGCGCGTGAGCGACACGGCTTCTACCTGCTGGAGGGCGTAGTCGATTTCCTCCGCGCTGAAGGTCGCCGCGAGGTTCGTTTCCGTCGCGGTTTCGCCGTCCTGCACGCGCAGGGTCAGCCCGTACTGCTGCACAATGCGCAGCTGGCGGAACGTCTCGTCGAGGTCGCTCAGCACGCTTTCGGTCACGCCCTCCTGAAAGTGGTAGGTCGCTTCCACACGGACGGAGGCTTCGCGGCGGCGGCTTTCGGTCGTCACCGTGTCCTCCACGTCCTTCGTGGCGGTAATCGTCTGATGCGAAATCGCGCCGACGCTCAGGCTGTAGCGCTGCGGTGCGCACGCCGCGGCAAACAAGACCAGCAGCACCAGCGTGCCGACGGCGTAAATGAGCGCGCATTTCGCGCCCGCGCCGTGCAGCCAAGTGGTGAAGTGGCGCAAAATCGGGCGGTGGTTCTGCTTGTTTTCGCGTTTACGCATGTAGTTATCACTCCTTCTGCACCGGAGGGGGCGGATTTACGGGCGCTGCCCTTCCGCTTCCCGATGGTAGTAGGCGTCATACGCCTTGACAATCGTCTGCACCAGCTCGTGGCGGACGACGTCCTTGTGCGTCAGGTGCACCATGCCGATTTCCGGAATGTCCTTCAAAATTTCGATTGCTTCCGCCAAGCCGGATTTCTTCCCGTAAGGCAAGTCCGTCTGGGTGATGTCGCCGGTAACGACGACTTTGCTGTGGAAGCCCAGACGCGTCAGGAACATCTTCATCTGTTCAGAAGTCGTGTTCTGCGCCTCGTCCAGAATGATGAAGGAATCCGACAGCGTGCGGCCGCGCATGTACGCCAGCGGGGCAACCTCCACCACGCCGCGCTCCAGCAGCTTCTGGTAGCTGTCCACGCCCATGAAGTCGTACAGCGCGTCGTAGAGCGGGCGCAGATACGGGTCAACCTTCTGCGTCAGGTCGCCGGGCAGAAAGCCCAGCTTCTCGCCCGCCTCCACCGCCGGGCGTGTGAGCACAATGCGCTCAATCTCCTTGTTTTTCAGCGCCACGACAGCCAGCGCCATTGCCAGATACGTCTTGCCCGTACCCGCCGGGCCGACGGCGAACGTGAGGTCATGGTCGCGGATGGCCTGCACATACTCCTGCTGCCCCAGCGTCTTGCAGCGAATCTGCTTGCCGCGGTGGGTGATGGCGACGACAGAGCGCAGAATCTCGTCGATGCGATCCACGTCGCCCTCGCGCGCCAGGGCGATGGCGTAGCGGATGCGCGTGCGGTCAACCAGATCGCCGCGGCGGATCATTTCCAGCAGCTTGAGGATGACGCTTTCCGCCAGCCCCGCATCCTCCGCTTCGCCCGTGAGGAACAGCTCCGAGCCGCGCAGGGAGACAGCGACTCCGCACTCCTGCTCCACCAGCGCAACATTCTGGTCGTTCAGCCCGAACAGGGACATATAGGCATCCATCGAATCCAGCGTCAGGGGAATCTTTCTCGTTTCAGTCAAAAACGATGTCCTTCTTTCCATTTGAAACGGCGACAATCAAGGTCACTTGGTAGGCGCGCCGCTGGGTATCTGCTCGGCAATATCCACAAGCCTTTCACCCGTTGCCACTGCCAACAGTACCTCATGATCTATCATACTACAATTTACCCACTTGTCAACCAAAGATTCGTTCGTACCGATGATTTCGCGCAGTTTTCGCAAAGCAGCTATGCTTGCTTCGGCAGTTATTTCCTCATTTGCCCGATTTTGTTTCGTAATTTCACATTCATACCGCTTTTCCCACACGCAGGTGAGCGGCAGGAAGAAGCCGCCCAGCGGGAGCGTGCGCCGGGACACATCCGCCTGATGGAACTCGCTCTCCGGCTCATGCCACAGGGCGAACCACGGGCTGACGACCGACACGCTTTCCTCCGTGCGCCCGGAATACGATGTGTGCAGCTCTGTCAAGTCCATGCGAACCGCCGCCGCGTCCCACACGCGCGCCATCACCACCCCGCGCGCTGATACCGCCCGCACGCCGCTGCCCGTGCGTTCCTCGCCGCGGATGAGGATTTGCCCCTTGCGCACCACGTCGCCGGGCTGAACAAGCGCCGTGCCCGCCTTCGTGCGGATGCTATCGACGATGCCGTCCCGCGCTGCGACCACGTTCCCCGCGCCCGTCTCGGACAAGGGCGTTCCCGCCGGCACGCCGTCCACCACGCGAATCAGCAGCGTCATCCCCCGCCAGCCGCACTCCACCCACGCCGTTTCCGGGTAGCGCCATTCCAGCAGGTCACGCAGCTGACCCGGATGAACGTCGCTTTTTCGCATCGGCGGGGTGATGCCCAGCGCCTGCAGGTATTCGGGCAAATCCGCGGCGTAAATCCCGGCGTTTTCAATCTCCACGCGCCACATCACCTGCGACGCGCCGATGAGCGCGCCAATGCCCAGCATCAGCGCGGAAAGCAGCGCCAGCCGATGGCGAATCCACGTCATCAGCCGTCCCGTGCCCTGCCGATTGCCGACCGAGAAGCGCCAGCCGCCGTTTTCCGCCATCATCCGCAGCGTCATCACATCATCCTCGCGGGCAAAGGCACTGAGATGTTTGCCGCGGATGTGCACGCCCGTCAGCAGCAGCCCCATTTCCCCCGCGCGGCGCAAAAACCGCGGCAGATTGACCCCATCCACCGTGACGGCGATAAGCCACGGCCGCCCGCTCATGTTCCGCCTCCCAGCACGCTGATGGCGTCAATTCGCCCGGTCACAATCGCGTCTGATGATGAATAGCGCAGGAAGCGCAGGTTCGCCCCGCTAATGCGCAGCGTACCTTCCTTCGTGCGGAAGAGCGCCTCCTCCGCCGTGTACCCCAGCAGACCCTGATGCTGCTCCACCCACGCGCTGCCGCGCCCCGTCAGCGTCACCTTGAATGCGCCGCCCGTCACCTCCGGCGGGAAAAACGGCTCCTTCTCCATGATGCACAGCCCCCTTTCTCATCGAATTTTTATGTTCCAGCGCCCGAAAATAGCCATCCACCCGAAAAAACCTGTTTACGTTTTCCGTTTTTGATGATATAATGGTGTGTACGGCGCGAAAAACGTGCCGGGAAATGGAGAGTATGCGATGGCGCAGCTGAACGATTTGGGCATTGACCTTGGAACCTCCAATGTATTGATTTACCAGCAGGGCAAGGGGCTTGTGCTCCGCAGACCGGCGGTAGTCGCCATTGAGCGCTCCACCAAGAAGGTGCTGGCCATCGGGGACGATGCCCAGCGCATGGTCGGCCGCACGCCCAGCAACATCATGGCGATTCGCCCGCTGAAGCAGGGCACCGTCGCGGATTTTGAGCTGACGAACACCATGCTCCGCTTCTTTCTGAACGGTGTGCTGTCCAAGCGCCTGTTCTCCGGGCCGCGCGTCGTCATGAGCGTCCCTTCCGGCGTGACCGAGACGGAGAAGCACTCCCTCATCAACATCCTGCTGGACGCGGGCGTGAAGCGTACCTATCTGCTTGACCGTCCGCTCGCGGCGGCGCTGGGCGTCGGCATGGATTTGCGCCAGCGCTACGGCCGCATGATTGTAGACATGGGCGCGGGCATCACTGATATTGCCGTTATTTCCGAGGGCGAAATCGTCCAGTCCTCCAGCGTCTATTACGCCGGCGACTATTTCGACGACGCGATTGTCCGCTACATCCGCAAGAAGTACTCTCTGCTGATTGGCGAGCGAACCGCCGAGCAGATTAAAATCAACATCGGCACGGCGATGAAGCCCGAAACCGACGAAGCGAACCTTGCCATGCCCGTCGTCGGCCGCAACCAGCTCTCCGGCCTGCCCCGCACGCAGGAGATTCACGCCGCTGAAATCTACGAGGCGCTGAAAGACCCCGTTGCCGCCCTCATCGGCAGCATTCAGGACGTGCTGGTGCGCACACCCCCGCAGCTGGCATCCGATATTTTTGATGACGGCATCGTCTTAAGCGGCGGCGCTGCGGGACTGGCGCGCCTGCCCGAAGCGATTTACACCGCCCTGCACATCCCCTGCGGCGTCGCCGACGACCCGCAGACCAGCGTCGTTCTCGGCTGCGGCATTGCCGTGGAAGACCCCGGCGCCTATGCCTCCCTGCTCGACGACGGCCGCAAGGGCTTCAAGCGCCTGTAAGCAATTGCAATCGAATGCACCCCGTGTTTTTTCCGGAACCGGAAAGGCACGGGGCTTTGTTTTATCCCCTGCGCAACAAAAAATGCAGTTGGTTTTCCCTCCAAAATCAAATGAAATCAAGCGAAATCAAATGAAATCAAA
>ULQJ01024410.1_pt1 | contig 21935 bp, 17 predicted proteins | sample 1954331 | NCBI WGS metagenome assembly ULQJ01 (sample SAMEA4835651, study PRJEB28245) | human gut metagenome | biome: gut microbiome; material: fecal sample | place: Denmark | collected 2008 | reverse complement strand
ACGGAATTGGTTCCACCCAAATCCAAGCCAATCACTAAAGACTTTACATCGTATTCCATACTTCTTTTAATTAATAGGTTAAAATCGAAAAATAACGAGGAGCGATATAAACTTTCATTTATTAAATTCTTTATTAACGCTCAGTTTGTTACTAAAATATTTTATTTTGCAAAGTTACTAGTTTTATCAAACACAGCAATGAAAATAGCGTTAATATTTCTAAAACAGAAACATTTTTTATACTTTAAGTCTCCTTATGGCTGAAATACCTGTACTTTGTTCGCATCTGACACCGATTCAGTGTAACTTTACCCAATATCAAAAGAGCTATTAAGTGTAGTTTTAATTGTCCCTTTTGTGCACTTACGTATCCAACCTCTCTATATATATAATAAGGTATAGAAGAAAACAGGATGTCCGAAAACGACGAAAAGTATACTATTTTTCACCATTTAAGTTTTATTAACAGCAAAAAATGTTGCACCTATACAGAAAAACTTTATCTTTGCAACTAAAAAAATATTAGTTATGAAAGCTGACTTAATAAAATATCTTAGAAAGATAAACAAAAAGCCCTCAGTTCAGGGCAAGCTCCTGGAGCAGTTTATCTCTCACGGAGCCTCCACCATCCCAGAGATGTCGAAGGCTATCGGAGTTAGCTTACCGACAACAACAAGTGCCCTCAACGAGTTGATAAAAGAAGGACTCGCCAGAGAGATTGGAAAGAAAGACAATTCTTCGGGACGCATCCCGATGGTTTACGACCTCGTTCCAACAGCAGGCTACTTCATCGGCGTCAATCCTGAGATGAACTGCCTGGCACTTGCAGCAAGCGACTTCGCAGGCAATCTGATTACCGAAAAAACAAGAGTGCCTTACGTATATGAGAACTCTCCTGAAAACCTGGAAGAGATAAGCAGAATCATCAATGAGTTCATCGAAAACCTTCCTGTTTCAAGAGAAGAAATACTTCAAGTTTGCGTGAACGTGGCTGAGCGCGTGAATCCTGTACAGGGAAATGCCTACAACATGTTCACCTTCCTGAAAGAATCATTGACCGACAAGCTGGCTCAACTCATACAGCTACCTGTATGTATCGAGAACGATACCCGGAGCATGGCTTTCGCTGAGTTGATTAAGGGACAGTGCAAAGGCCTGAAAGACGCCATCTTCGTGAACGTATGCTGGGGCATCGGAATCGGAATCATCATCGACGGCAATCTCTATTACGGCAAGTCGGGATATTCTGGCGAATTCGGTCACATGACTGCCTACAACAACAACATCATCTGCCACTGCGGCAAGATTGGTTGCATAGAAACAGAAGTTTCGGGCAGAGCACTCAAAAGGAAACTCATCGAGAAGATAAAGGAAGGAAAGACTTCCATCCTCTCTGAAAGAGTTCTGAAAAAGAATGAAGACCTATCACTCCAGGATATCCTGGACGCCATAGCAAAGGAAGATGTACTGAGCCTTGCCACACTGCAACGCATAGCAGATGAACTTGGCAAACAGCTGGCAGGAGTCATCAACATCTTCAACCCAGAAATGCTGGTCATCGGAGGTGAAATGTCGGTTACAGGCGACTACCTCACGCTACCGGTAAAGATGGGTATCAAGAAATTCTCTCTCAACATCATGAATGAGGATTCTAAAATCGTTACCTCAAGTCTGAAAGGTCTTGCAGGAATCACGGGAGCCTGTCTGATGGCAAGATACCGGCTTCTGAATGAGAACATCGACAAATAAGGAATTTAAACAACCAATACAAAACCTATTTTAAGTATGAAGAAGTCTCTTCTTGTTGCACTATGCCTGGGGCTGGCAGCCATAACAGCTGCCGCCCAGCGCAACTACAGCCAGGTAGCCCCCATCCAACCTGTGCCAACCGCCAAGCAGATGGCATGGCAGAAACTGGGAACCTATGCTTTTATCCATTTCGGCCTCAACACCTTCAATGATAAGGAATGGGGATACGGAAATTCGGATGTAAAGACCTTCAATCCTAAGAAACTGGATTGCGAACAATGGGCAAGAACCCTGGTTGCTGCGGGCATGAAAGGAGTCATCATTACAGCCAAACATCACGACGGCTTCTGCCTCTGGCCTACACGCACCACAGATTACTGCATCCGCAACACACCTTATAAGAATGGTGAAGGTGATGTGGTAGGAGAACTCTCCCAAGCATGCAAGAAATACGGTTTGAAATTCGGAGTTTACCTCTCGCCTTGGGACAGACACCAGGCAAGCTACGGTTCTCCCTACTACCTGAAACTCTACCAGCGCCAGCTCAAGGAACTTCTGAGCAACTACGGCGAACTTTTCGAAGTATGGTTTGACGGAGCCAACGGAGGAGACGGCTGGTACGGAGGTGCCGAAGAAAGCAGAACCATCGACAGAAGGAACTACTACAATTTTCCTAGGATTTTCGAAATTGTTGACAGTTTACAACCCAATGCCACTCTTTTCGGTGATGGCGGACCGGGATGCCGATGGGTAGGAAATGAAAATGGATTTGCAGGCGAGACCTGCTGGTCTACAATACCATCCAACACCGTCTATCCAGGCTTCAAAGACTACAAACAGTTGCAGTTTGGATGGGAAGACGGCGACCAGTGGACACCAGCTGAGTGCGATGTTTCTATCCGTCCGGGTTGGTTCTACCATGAGAAAGAAGACAGTAAGGTAAAAACCGTTGAAGACCTGTGCGATCTCTACTACAAGAGTGTAGGACACAACGCTACCATGTTACTCAACTTCCCGGTAGACAAGGATGGACTCATCCACCCTATCGACTCTGCAAATGCAGTAAACTTCCACAGGAAAATCCGACAAGAATTATCTGTCAATCTACTGAAAGGCATCACACCTAAAGTAGACAGCCAGCAAGGCAAGCACATTGGCAAGAATATCACAGACGGCCAGTATGACACCTTCTGGGCTTCTAAAAAGAAAAAAGATGCCTATATCGAGTTTCAACTCGGAAAGCCAAAATCTATCACACGCCTCATGCTCCAGGAATACATACCTCTGGGGCAGCGCGTAAAAGCCTTCTCAATCTATTACCAACAAGACAAAAACTGGGTAAGGCTCGACCCTAAGGAAGAGACTACCACTATCGGCTACAAGCGAATACTTCGCTTCGATAAGATTACTACAAGTGGCATCCGCATCGTAATCGACGATGCAAAGGGATGCCCTTGTATAAACTCTGTTTCAGCATTCTAATAACTAGAAAGAAGTACGAAAAATTTTATAACTAACAATAAATAATAGCCCTATGAACAAAAGAGCAAATTTGTATTTTGCAGCGCTTTTAGGTGCGATGTCACCTCTTTGCACTGTTTCTGCATTGGCTGCTCGAAGCAATTCTACCATTGCTACAGCTACCCAGCAGCAAAACTCATGTTAAAGACGCTACCGGAGAACCTATCATCGGCGCTACCATCAGAATCGAAGGTAAGACCGGTGGAACCGTAACTGACCTGGATGGTAACTTCACCCTCAGCAACATCGAAAAGGGTGCCAAACTTACCATCACTTATGTGGGTTACAAATCACAGACCCTCACATGGAGCGGTAGTCCGCTCAACATCACTTTGCAAGATGATGCCAACATGCTTGAAGAGACCGTAGTCATCGGTTACGGTACAGTAAAGAAGGCCGACTTGGCAGGTTCTGTGGCAGTTTTGGACAGCAAGAATTTCAAGGACCAGCCTGTTGCACGTGTTGAGGATGCCCTCAACGGACGTATGTCTGGTGTGCAGGTAATGTCGAGTGGTGTTCCTGGTGGAGCCATGAAAATCCGTGTACGTGGTGCCAGTTCCGTAAACAAGAGCAACGCCCCCCTCTACGTAGTAGACGGTATCGTTCGCGAGACAGGTCTTGAAGGTATCAGCCCTGAAGATATCCAAAGCATCCAGGTATTGAAGGACGCATCTTCTACCGCCATCTATGGTGCCCGCGGTGCCAATGGTGTTGTCATGGTACAGACCAAGACAGGTAAGGCAGGCGCAACACAGGTAACATTCGATGCAAGTTTCGGTTTCTCTAATGCATATAATGTACCAGAAGTGATGAGCACCAAGGACTATGCAAATGCTTTGGTTCAATATAAGGGTGCAGACTCTGATGCACTTGCAGACTATATCAGTGGTGCTAATCCTGGTATCGACTGGATGGACCAGTTGCTCCATACCGGTATTACTCAGAACTATAAGATAGCTGTTTCTAAGGGTAACGAACAGACTCAGACCTACTTCTCTGCCAACTATATGGATCAGGAAGGTGTTGTAAGAGATACCAAGTCAAGACGTTACGCAGTAAAACTGAACATTCATAATAAACTTTTCGATTGGTTGGAGTTAACAGCTGATGCCAACTTAGCTCGCACAGAGAATAGCGGTGTAGGTTTCGGTCAGAATCAGTCTAACCCTATTTGGATAGGTTTGAATTACTCTCCTACCATGGAAATGTATACTGCAGCAGGTAACTACAATAAGGACCCATACAACTGTATCCAGGAGAACCCATATGGTGTGATTCACCAGAATCAGAACGACCGCCAGCGCAATATGGTTACAGGACACGTTGATTTGAAATTCAACATTCTTCCAGGTTTGACATTCACCACTACAAATGGTGTCGATTATAACGACTACAAATGGTATGATATGTCATCAGCCAAGGTATTAGGTAGCACCAACATGAGCAACAATAATGCACAGGTGATAGCTCTCCAAAGTACCAACAATTTGACCTACATGGGCAAATGGGGCGAGCACAATCTGACAGCAACGGGAGTTTGGGAGGCTACTCGTAACGAAACCCGCACCATGAATATTGAAGGTAAGAATGTAGCACAGGAAGTCCTTGGTTACTGGAATGTAAAGAATGCATCAAACCGTGATGCAGACAATGGCTACAGCAAGTGGACCATGCTCTCTGGTGTAGCCCGCGTCATGTACAACTATGCCGACCGCTACATGCTGACCGGTACATTCCGTGCCGATGGTTCCAGCCGTTTCACCAACAAGAAGTGGGGTTACTTCCCATCAGTTGCAGGTGCTTGGACCGTATCTAACGAAAAGTTCTGGGAACCTATCAGAAATGCAGTAGAATATATGAAGATCCGTGCAAGCTGGGGTATTATCGGTAATCAGAACATTACTCCTTACTCAACATTGGCAAGTCTTAATGCAACTTCTTTCAACTATGGTACTAACACCAACTATACTGGTTACTGGGCAGGCGGCATTGCTACCCCAGACTTAACATGGGAGAAGGTTAAACAGCTTGATTTCGGTATTGATCTCGGATTCCTCGGCAACCGTTTGAGCGTAGGTATCGACTACTTCTCAAAGAAGACTACAGATGCTCTCCTCCAGCAGTCTTCTACAGGATACCTTGGTGGAGTTACATACTGGACCAACGCAGGTGAAGTAAGCAACAAGGGTTTTGATATTAATGTTAATGCCCAGATTATCCAGACCAAGGACTTGCAGTGGAGTTCTAGCCTCAATGCCAGTTACCTGAAGAATGAGGTAACAAAGTTGTCTGCACAGACTCCACGCCTCTATGGTGAGAAACCAGCTCTAGGTACCGTTGACCCTTGTACTATCATCCAGGAAGGTGAAGCTATTGGTACATTCTACGGTTTCAAGTGGGCAGGTTTGCAGAAGAACGACAAGGGCCAGTGGGTAGATACCTATTACAAGAGCAATGGTACAATAACAACTGATCCTAATGCAAGTACCGACCGTTTCATCCTCGGTCACTCAAATCCAGACTTCACATTCGGTTGGAACAATACCGTAACCTACAAGAACTGGGACTTCAACATGTTCTGTAACGCAGCCTTTGGTGCAAAGCGCCTGAATATCGTTCGCTACGTAATGAACGCCGAGGTTGGTGCTTCTATGTTCGTTACAGATAAGGATTACTTCGATAATGTAGGTATTACAATGCCAACAATCGGTGCAGAGAACAAGACCTATGGTAATTCAGACAAGTGGCTTGAAAATGCAGACTATTTCCGCTGCGAGAATATCAGCATTGGTTATACTTTCCCACGTTCAGTGCTTAAGTTTGCAGACCTTCGTCTGACACTTTCTTGCCAGAACCTCTTCACCATCACAAGCTATAAGGGAATGGATCCAGCAGGAGCTTCATTCAGCGACAAGAACGTCGACAACAACAATGGTATTGATATGGGTGTTTATCCTAACCCACGTACTTTCACCTTTGGTGTTCGTATGAACTTCTAATCGGAGCTTGTATGATAAAATAAAGTATTCTAATAACTAAAATATTGAATAAAATATGAAAACAAAGATATATTTAGGCTGTTTTCTTGCAGCGTCATTGCTTGCTGCAACCACTTCATGCAGCGGATTTCTTGATGAAGATCCTAAAGGAAAGATGGCTCCAGACAACTACTTCACCTGCCAGGCTGACCTTGACAATAGTATCAACACCATATACGAGAAACTGAACCAGACACAGAGTTGGACCAACCCTATGTACCCACAGTGGCAGGGTGACGATATGACCGCCAATCCTTGTTCAAACAAGCAGGCTGTAGCAGCCCTCGATGGTTTCAGTTCTGATGGTGCCAACAAGGGTGTTACAGATGCCTGGAATCAGCACTATGGTCTTATCAAGGCTTGCAACTTCGTTCTTGAAGGTGCAGACAAAACCCCTACATCTGAAGTAGAGAAGAACATCGCTCGTGGTAATGCGCTTTATTGGCGTGCTTACGGCTACTTCTATCTCGTTCGTGTCTTTGGTCCTTTACCATTGATTACATCCACTAGTCTTTCTGTTCAGGACTGCGGATTATCAAGCGTAGAACAAGTATATGATCAGATTGTAAAGGATTTGGAGAAAGCAGAAAAGTTGCTACCTATCAAATACGAATCAGCACCTCGTAATCACGATGGTATTGATGCATGGGTTACGAAGCAGGCTACACAAGCTACCCTTTCTGCTGTATATATGGCAATGGCAGGTTACCCTCTCAATAAAGGTAAGGCCTATTACCAACTTGCAGCACAAAAAGCTAAGGCTGTGATTGATAACAACAGCACATATGGTTTCTATCTCGATGATAACTGGAGCCACGTATATTCTATTGCTCACAACTACAACAAGGAAACTCTTATTGGTATCGACAACAACTGGGCAAACGGTTCTTGGGATCATGATTCTGAGTTGACATCATGCAACCGTTTCGAAGGTCTCGGCGATGGCGGCTGGGGTGACTCTTGGGGTGAAGTCAAATTCTGGACAAAATTCCCTGAAGGTCCTCGTAAAGACGCTATCTATGCACCAAAGGTAACTTTCCAAAAAGGTACTGAGATTTACAAGTCGGTTTATTGGTGGGAGATTTCTCCAGAAGATGTTTGGGAAGCTATCGAAATGGAAAAAGATTCCAAGAAATTAGAAGAACAGATTAAGAAACTTGATGCAACAATCAAGGAAGAGTCTGGCAAGATAGCTGCCGGTGACATGAAGGAAGGTGACAGAACTATCAGAAAGGATAATGGTATTTACGAAAGCCATAAATTCTTCAAGGGCAAGCCTTTCGTAGAAGCTAACCACCCTATGTTCTCTATCTACACGACCAATTGCGACCCTTCTGATTCTAATGTAGAGCTCAAGCAGCCTTACGACTATACGAAGCCTAACTATACCAACATGACTAACGGACGCCGTCACCGTCTGATCCGCTATTCTGAGGTTTTACTTTGGTATGCTGAGAGTGCAGCCCGTGCAGGTATGGACTTGACAGATGCAAAGAAGTACTTAAAGCAGGTTCGTAAACGTGCCGTTACAGACTACGAGAACGTAACTCTTAGCGATGGTACAACTGTTAAGATTGACGCTATGAGTGCAGATCAGCTTGCTGATGCTTGCTACATTGAGCATGGTTGGGAGGTTGCCGGTCAGTGGACACAGATGGTTACCCGCCGTGCAGACGAGCTCCGTATGGACGAACTCAAGAAGAACTTCGACTACCGCGTTGCTAATGCTCCTATCGTTGTTGCAAAGGATGCTAAGGGCAATGAAGTTAAGGTTAAGGAAAGTGTGTCTGTTAAGAACAGCACTTGGCAGGGTGAGAATAGTATTTACTGCCCTTATCCAACAACTGAGGTTGAGAAGAACCCAAACTTGAAGAGGTAAACTTTTTAAGTAATCAATTCATAAGCTAGTCACATGACTTGTCTACTTTCCAGGTAGTATGACTCATGTAAAAACATCAAGAGGGAGTGCCAAGTGAGTTGGCACCCCTCTTTTTGCTGTTTTGATAAATATTTTAAACATTATTTTATAACTATGCGCGTAATTATAGAAAAAAACTATGACGAACTGTCTCGCTGGGCAGCGCGTCACGTTGTTGAAACAATCAAGGCTTTCCAGCCTACTGCAGAAAAGCCATTCGTATTAGGTTTGCCTACCGGTTCTTCACCTATGGGCATGTATGCAGAAATCGTAAAGGCTGTGAAGGCTGGCGAAATCTCTTTCAAGCACGTACTCACTTTCAACATGGACGAATATGTAGGCTTGCCAGAGTCTCATCCTGAGAGCTATCATTCATTCATGGCCCGCAACCTCTTCGACCATATCGACTGCCCTAAGGAGAATATCCAAATTCTGAACGGTAATGCAGAGAATCTGGCGGCTGAGTGCGCTCACTACGAGCAGATGATTGAGGAAGCTGGCGGCATTGACCTCTTTATCGGCGGTATCGGTCCTGATGGTCACATTGCCTTCAATGAGCCTTTCTCATCACTCACTTCCCGCACCCGTGTCAAGTCATTGACTACAGACACCCGCATTGCCAATTCACGTTTCTTCGATGGCGATATGAACAAGGTTCCGGCTACAGCCCTCACAGTAGGTGTTGGTACCGTGATGGCTGCCAGAGAAGTAATGATTCTCTGCAACGGTCACAGCAAGGCTCGTGCTCTCCAGGCTGCTATCGAGGGTCCTGTTACACAGGCTTGGACTATCAGTGCTTTGCAGACTCACAAGCATGGCATCATCGTTTGCGATGAGAGTGCTACCGATGAATTGAAGGTCAGCACATACAAGTACTTCAAGGACATAGAAAAAGACAACTTATAGTTTTATCATGTGAATCAACTATTCTATGTTATATCAACACGTCATGTACGAGAATAGACTAGGTTGTGTGCCCTTTCTGTTGTGAAACAGGAAGGGCACTGTTGCTTTATGAAGAATAAGAGAAATACTCTTAAGAAATATCCCGATTTTTTTGGTAATTACGAATATTCTGCGTACCTTTGCAAGATATAACTTAATACAAAACATTATGGCTAATAATTATCAACCTTTCAACCGATCTTTGCTGGCGATGGCTGCCCTTCAAGCCTTGCCGCTATCTCTCTTCGCCCAGAATACAGGCGAAAAACCAAACATCCTGTATATCATGTGCGATGACCACGCCATACAGGCTATCAGCGCCTACGGCAGTGCCATCTCCCAACTGGCGCCTACCCCAAATATTGACCGACTTGCAGAAAGGGGAATGAAATTCAACGAGGCTTTCGTTGAAAACTCGCTTTCTACACCAAGCCGTGCCTGTCTGATGACCGGTCTCTACAGTCATCAGAACGGACAGCGCATGCTGGCAGAGGGCATCGATTCCACCAAAACCTTCTTCTCTGAAATGCTGCAGAAGGCAGGCTATGAGACGGCAGTAGTGGGAAAATGGCACATGTCATGCCGCCCTAAAGGTTTCGATTTCTATCACATCCTCAACGATCAGGGACAATATTACAACCCGACCTTCGCATCAACAGACCATTACGGAGAATACAAGCAGGAAATGGGATATGCCACCGACCTCATCACAGACCATGCCATCGAATACCTCGACCAAAGAGACAGAAACAAGCCATTCTGTCTGCTGGTTCATCATAAGGCACCCCACCGTCTGTGGATGCCTAGCACCAAGTATGTTGGGAAATACGGCAAAGTAAACTTCCCGCTACCTGAAACCTTCTGGGACGACTATGCGACCCGAGGCTCGGCTGCATCCACCCAGAAGATGACTATCGATGAATATATGGAAATGGTACGCGACCTGAAAGTGCCCGAAATGTACGACCCTTCTACACCGGAAGGCAGAGACTCGTATGCCGGACTCATGGGAGAGATGAACCGCATGACACCGCAGCAGCGCGAGGCTATTGATGCCTATTACATGCCGAGAAACAGAGAATTCCTGAGCAAGAATCTCACGGGTAAGGAACTGGTAGAATGGAAATACCAGAACTATATCCGCGACTATATGGCAGTGATTGCTTCGGTGGATGAGAGTGTAGGCCGACTCCTGACTTATCTCGATGAGCATCATCTCACGGATAATACCATCATCGTATACACCTCCGACCAGGGATTCTACATGGGCGAACACGGCTGGTTTGACAAGCGTTTCATGTATGAGGAATCATTCCATACACCGCTCATCATCAGCTATCCTAAGCATATCCAGCCTAAGAGCGAGTGCAACCAGATGGTACAGAACATCGACTTTGCTCCTACCTTCCTCGACCTGGCGGGCTTGAAGAAGCCTGCCTATATGCCGGGCACTTCGCTCCAACCATTGTTTGCCGGACAGCCTGTAAGAAAATGGCGTAAGAGTCTGTATTACCATTATTATGACTACCCTAATTATCATCTGGTACGCAAGCACGATGGTGTGAGAACCGAGCGCTACAAACTGATTCATTTCTACGGCAAGGGTGGTGAAAGAGCCGTTCCAGAAAACAAGTATCAGTGCCAACCGGGAACTTCAGAAAACTGGTGTTTCGAATATCTCAAATCCATCAACTACATCACCGATGATGCCGATATTGACTACTACGAGTTGTATGATATCCAGGTTGATCCGAACGAGCTGCACAACCTCTACGGCAAGCCTGGCATGCAGAAGGTAGAAAAGGAAATGAAGAAGCTCCTCGCTACCTATCGCAGGAATCTGAAGGTAGATGAGTAAAAGAACCGAACAAAATAACATTGATATGAACAAGACAATATGGTTTACAGGGGTAGGTTTGGCGTGCCTTCCTACCCTGCTCTGTGCAAAACAAAACACCCCACCCAACATTCTCTTCATACTGTGTGACGACATGGGATATGGCGATCTGGCTTGCTACGGCCAACCTTATATCCACACGCCTAATATAGACCGGATGGCACAGGAGGGAATGAGATTCACCCAGGCTTATGCCGGTTCTCCCGTCTCGGCTCCGTCGAGAGCTACCCTCATGACTGGTCAGCATACGGGACATACACATGTGCGTGGAAACAAGGAATACTGGAGAGGTGTGCCAATGGTAAAATATGGCAACAACGAGGAGTATTCTGTCGTAGGACAGGAACCTTACGACCCGCAGCATAAGATTCTGCCCGAAATCATGAAGGACGAAGGATATAGAACCGGCGTATTCGGGAAATGGGCTGGCGGATATGAAGGTTCGACTTCTACTCCCGACAAGCGTGGCGTGGACGAATTCTATGGCTATATCTGCCAGTTTCAGGCTCATCTCTATTATCCTAACTTCCTGAATCGCTACAGTCGTGTAATGGGAGATACAGCAGTGGTAAGAGAGGTAATGGAACAGAACATCCAGCATCCGATGTTCGGCAAGGATTATTTCAAGCGCAAACAGTATTCTGCCCGCATCATCCACGACAAGGCACTGGAATGGATTGACAGACAGGATAAGGAACATCCTTTCGTAGGATTCCTTACCTATACCCTGCCGCATGCCGAACTGACCCAGCCGGAAGACTCTATTCTAGAGAATTACCAGAAACAGTTCTTTACCGATAAAACCTGGGGCGGATGGGAAGATTCGAGATACAACGCTGCGGTTCATACCCATGCACAGTTTGCCGGAATGATTACCCGACTGGACCAGTATGTAGGCGAAATCTTCGCCAAGCTGAAGGAGAAGGGACTCGACAGGAATACCGTTGTCATCTTTACTTCAGATAACGGGCCGCATGAAGAAGGTGGTGCTGATCCAGAGTTCTTCGGTCGCGACGGTAAGTTAAAAGGTCTGAAGCGCCAGTGCTACGAAGGCGGCATCCGCATACCATTTATCGCCTGGTGGCCTGAGCATATCAAGGCAGGAGCGGTGAACGATACCCAGTTTGCCTTTTACGATCTGCTGCCTACTTTCTGCGATTTGGCTGGCATCAGAAACTTTGCCAAGCGTTATACCAACAGAAAGTTGGCTGGTGATGGTTTCGACGGAATCTCTATCGCTCCTACCCTTCTGGGCAAGGATGCAGAGCAGAAACATCACGATTACCTGTACTGGGAATTTCACGAAACCGACCAGATTGGCGTGAGAAAGGGCGACTGGAAACTGGTGGTAGTAAAAGGCGAACCGCGGCTCTATAATCTGGCTTCCGATATCCACGAAGACCATAATGTGGCGGCAGAACATCCGGAGATTCTTGCCGAACTCCTGGCTGCCATCAGAAAGGAGCATCGAGACAGCAAGGATTTCGAAATTACGCTGCCAAAGTTCTGATTTTCTCTCCCGGTTACAGAGAGATAGAGATTACAACTAGATTCAAGAAAAAATGATGAACGACAACATAGCAAATCCCTTTGCCAAGCCACTGTATGTAATGCTGAAGCCTGCGGGTGCCCATTGCAACCTGGCATGCAAATACTGTTATTATCTGGAGAAGAACAAGCTCTATCCCACTGCTCAGCGACATCTGATGAGCGATGAGATGCTGGAACAGTTTACCCGAGAATATATTGAGGCGCAAACCATGAACCAGGTGCTCTTCACCTGGCATGGTGGCGAGCCTCTGCTGCGCTCCATCGACTTCTACCGCAAGGCTTTATCCCTACAGCAAAAGTATGCTGGAGGCAGGCGCATCGACAACGTAATTCAGACCAACGGCACGTTGCTGACCGATGAATGGTGCGAGTTTTTCGCCCAGAACCATTGGCTGGTAGGCATCTCTATCGATGGTCCGCAGCCTGATCATGACCATTACCGGCTGACGGCTGCGGGAAAACCATCGTGGAAGAAGGTGATGCAAGGCATCAAACTGCTGAAGAAACACGGGGTAGAATGGAATGCGATGGCGGTGGTGAATGTCTATAATGCCAATCATCCGCTGGAGTTCTACCGCTTCTTCAAGGAAAACGGCTGTCAGTTTCTGCAGTTCACACCTATCGTTGAGCGACTGACCCGACATGAGGATGGCCGTACCCTGGCAAGTCTTGCCGACAAGGATGAGATTTCTCTGAGCGAGGCATCGGTTGCGCCGGAGCAGTGGGGCAACTTTCTCTGTGCGATTTTCGATGAGTGGGTACGGAAGGATGTGGGCAAAATCTTCGTTGAGATTTTCGACTGCACACTGGCAAACTGGATGGGTGTTTCTCCCGGCATCTGTGCTTATTCCAAGGAATGCGGTCATGCGGGAGTGATGGAGCACAATGGCGATGTTTATTCCTGCGACCACTTTGTTTTTCCGGAGTATAAGTTGGGCAATATCCGTGACCATTCGCTCATCGACATGCTTTATGGTGAGCAGCAACAGGAGTTCAGCCGTCTGAAACACAGTTCTCTTCCCCGCCAGTGCAAGGAGTGTGACATGGAGTTTGCCTGTCATGGAGAATGCCCAAAGAACCGCTTCATGAAAGATAAGTATGGCGATTCCGGTCTCAACTATCTCTGTCCGGGTTATTACCATTATTATCAGCATGTAGCGCCCTACATGGATTACATGAAGCAGGAACTCATGGCGCAGCGCCCACCTTCGAACATCATGAAAGTTGTACAGTAAGCATGACAGATTCTAAAAAAACAGCAAAATACTTGGAAAAAAGTTAGAAATATCGTACCTTTGCAGGCAAAAAGCAATTTTACGAATATGAAAAGAATCAAAATGCCACTCTTGGCAAGAATCATCATTGCCATCCTGTTGGGTGTAATCTTCGGCAATTTCTTCAATGAAGCGGCCGTCAGAGCGTTTCTCACCTTCAACGGCATCTTCAGCCAGTTTCTGGGCTTTATGATACCGCTCATCATCATCGGTCTCGTTACGCCAGCCATTGCCGACATCGGTCACGGAGCCGGAAAACTCCTCCTTGCCACTGTGGGCATCGCCTTTGCCGACACCATCCTGGCGGGTCTTCTTGCCTATGGCACAGGCTCGGCACTCTTTCCTAACATGATTGCCAATTCTGCCCATGTGGCAGTAGATAAAGTGGAAGAACTCAAACCCTTCTTCGAAATCAAGATACCTGCCATGGTAGATGTGATGAGTGCCCTCGTTTTCTCGTTCATTGCCGGACTGGGCATTGCCCACAAAGGCAGCCGCACCATGCAGAACGTTTTTCAGGAATTCAAGGAAATCGTATCAGGTATCATTGCCAAAGTCATCATTCCCCTACTGCCCCTTTATATCTTCGGCATCTTCCTGGGCATGACTTTCTCCGGCGAAGCCTACCACATTCTGCTGGTCTTCGCACAGATTATCCTCGTGATTCTCGTACTTCATATCGTCATCTTACTTTACGAATATCTGTTGGCTGGCGGCTTGTCCCACAAGAATCCTTTTAAGCTGTTATTCAACATGTTGCCAGCCTACTTCACGGCACTTGGCACATCATCATCAGCAGCCACCATTCCGGTAACTCTGAAGCAGACCTTGAAAAACGGCGTCACCGATGGCATTGCCGGATTCACCATTCCGCTCTGTGCCACCATCCATCTCTCGGGATCAATGATGAAGATTACCTGTTGTGCGCTCACCATCTGTCTCATCAATGGTATGCCGTGCAATCTCCCCCTCTTCCTCAACTTCATCTTCGTGCTTGCCATCTGCATGGTAGCAGCTCCGGGAGTTCCGGGAGGAGCCGTCATGGCAGCGCTAGGTCCGCTAGCCTCAGTTTTAGGTTTCAATGCTGATATGCAAGCACTTATGATAGCCCTCTATATTGCGATGGACAGTTTCGGCACCGCCTGCAATGTAACCGGCGATGGCGCCATTGCTATAGTCGTGGATAAGATATTCAGAAAGGATAAATAAAAAATAAAGAGGTGTGTCATAAGTCCATGACACACCTTTTTTTTTCAAAAAGCCACAATAGATACCATCTATCAACTTATAGCCAAAATCTTTCGTTTATCTATAATAAAAGTATTATCTTTGCAGCCGAAATCAAAATTACAAATAAGAAAATAAAAAAACAAAGAGAAAAATGACAATGGAAACAAGAAAAGAAATAGCAGCAGAAAAGAAACGTTGTGGCTCACATAATTGCACACAGGCTGTGCTCTGCACCTACCACGACTTCACCGGTATGGACGAGGAAACCATCAAGAACGCCGGCAATGCCTTTGCTGCAGGTATGGGTAACATGGAGGGAACCTGCGGAGCCCTCGTTGGCGCTGGCATCGTACTTGGACTCGCAACACAAGACAAGGCGAAGTCTATCAAGGGCATGAGAATGATAATGGATAAGTTTAAGCAACGCAATGGTGTCACACAATGCAAACTGCTGAAAGGTGTGGGCACAGGCAAGGTGCTTCGCGAGTGTCCGCTCTGCGTGGCTGATGCATCTGAATTTCTGGAAGAGATACTGGAAAAGGAAGGTATTCAGAAGTAAGTAACAATATGGCTAAGTATAAAGCAATTAACGAGCAAAACCGCTGCGTGGCATGTGGTGTTTGCGTGAAAGTATGTCCTAAGGATGCCATCAGCATCTACAAGGGATGCTATGCCCAGATAGATGAGGAGAAGTGCATAGGCTGCGGCATCTGCGAGAAAAACTGTCCGGCAGGAGTAATCCATAAAGTTTTAAGACAACCCGTTTAATTTCATCAAATTGATTCGCATGGCAAAACAGAAAAATAAGAAATGGAGTGATTACCTGTGGCTCATATCTGCCACCTATTTCATCCTCGGATTCTTCAATATTGTGTTCGCATGGCTCGGAGTCATCTGTTTTCTGATTCCGCTGCTCATGGCCATATTCGGAGGTGGAAAGGGATATTGCAACAACTATTGTGGACGAGGACAACTCTTCCTGCAAATAGGAAACACCCTGGGATGGTCGCGCAAGAAGGCGGCACCAAGATGGTTCTCGTCTAAATGGTTCCGCCATGGCTTCCTCCTGTTCTTCATGTTCTTCTTCATACAGATGATCATCCTCACCACAATGGTGGCAAAGGGCACAGAAGATCTCCATCAGACCATCCACCTGCTATGGACCTTCAACGTGCCATGGCATTGGGCTTACCCGGTAGAGATTGAGCCATGGAAGGCGCAGTTTGCCTTCGGTCTCTACGGCATCATGCTCACCTCGCTGATTGTGGGCGTTCTGCTCACCATTATCTATCGTCCAAGAACCTGGTGCGTGTTCTGTCCTATGGGCAACATGACACAGCTGATATGTAAACTCAAAGCAAGATAATTTCAAGCAAGATAAATTAAAGCAAGATAACTCAAAGCAAAATGAATCTGCAACAACTCAAATATATCGTAGCAATCAACCGCTTTCGCAACTTTGCGAAGGCGGCAGACTCGTGCAATATTTCCCAACCCACACTCAGCGCCATGCTGCTGAAGTTAGAAGAAGAACTCGATGTGCGCATCTTCGACCGCACCAACAAACAGGTAACACCAACGAGTGCAGGAGAGAAAATCATCCTTCAAGCTAAAAAGACACTTTTGGAGCTAGAGAAAATCACAGAACTCGTGGCTGAAGAAAAGAACCAGATTGGCAAATCTCTGTCTCTCTCCGTAGGTCCCTCCATTGCTCCTTACATTCTTCCCAAATTCATCAAGCATTACAGAAAAGATTATCCTGAAGTAAACCTCTCTATTCAAGAGATGAAATCAGAAGAAATGTTTCATGTTTTGCAAGATGGAGAAATAGATGCTGGCATTGCTATTTCAGACCTGCCTCGTAAAGGAATACTTGAGATTCCGCTTTACACAGAACGCTTTTATGTATATTTATCGGAAGACTGCTGGCGCAAGCTGCCCGTGTTCAAGCCAGAGAATCTGGAACATGAGAACATGTGGATTATGAAAGAAGCACAATGCCTTCGCGATAGTGCCTTCTCCTTCTGTAAAGCAAGGAGCAAAGGGCACCACATCTATGAGTCAGGCAGCATAGAAACTTTAATTCGCATCGTGGATGAGAACGGCGGGTTCACCATCATTCCAGAGATGCACCTCGAATTCCTAAATGAGGCACAACGCAAGAATGTAAGAAAGATAGAAGGAGATTATCTTTCCCAGAGACGCATCTCCCTATACATTAGGGAAGACTATATCAAAGAACGGATGCTTAACACCATCATCAACAGCATGAAAGAATTTATGCCAGCGCAGATGATGAATGAAGGCAACTGGAAATATGGGATAAGACTGTAAAACTGGAGTCTCCAGTTTTACAGTAAACTTGAAAATTTAGAACTTAATCCAGGTCAGCTTCTTCCAAATTCCCTCGAAAGGACCATGGGAGTGATACTTGAGCCAGAGGTTGGAGAAGAGGCATTGCACTACCACCATGGCAATACCCACAAAGAAGGCATAGGTGATGCCGAGTTTCGTCTGGAGATTGAAGCCATAATAAGCAAACAGTCCACAACCGATGATAGACTGGAGAAAGTAGTTGGTCAAACTCATCTTGCCAAACTGGCGCAGGAACGACAATCCCTTTCTGAACCATTCCTTTCCGTACCACAACAATATGAATCCTGATACTACAAACGAGAGGATGAAGAAGTTGTAGATAGGATAAAGTCAATTGTTCCATGTTTCCATGTGGCGCACATCAGCTATGCCTCCCACAATCAATACCAGGATGGAAACCGCCAGCACCTTCTTCCACAAAGCCAGGTTGTTGTTCTCATTGTAGAACCAACGCTTTCTACCCACCAGCATTCCGAGTATGAAGAGGCAGATAGTCTGCGTATGTCTTCCCTTCATCATACACCAGTAATAAGTAGCCACCTGCCCGTATCGCAGGTTGCCATAAGCATTCTCCAGGAAACTGCCGTGCTGATGACCATTATACATATTTCCATACACTTCTCTCAATGCCGATGCATCCACCTGCCATCCCGAAATGAGGGAGTAGATTTCTACCGGTTGGATAAAGAGGAAGGCAACCACCCACCAGAGCCATTTGGTAGGAAGATAACTCAATGGGATGAGAACCAGTCCATAGATGGCATAGGAGAAGAGGATGTCGCCATCAAAGAAGGCGGTGTTCACGATACCGAGCATTGCCAGGAGGAACATTCGCCAGGCGAATCTACCCGAAAAGCAATTTCCACGCTGCTGCTGATTATCATTCATGATAAAGAAGCTTAATCCGAAGAGCAGGGCAAAGATGCCATACATCTTTCCCGACAGCAGCAATGCCAGCACATCTGCCATCCAATCATCACACCCCAGCGTATAAACATGTGCTATGTTTCCATCGTACATATTGAAATGCTCCACGGAGTGATAGAGAATAATACCTGCTACGGCCAATCCTCGCAAGGCATCAGCCACATCAATACGGCTGTTTTTCAATCCTAATGTCTTGTAAAAATTCATTTTGATAATGTTATGTTAGTTATTATGAGTTGGCAAAGGTATAACATTTTATTGGAAAAAGCGAAGAAATTCATATTTTTTTCGAATCACTTCGATTCTGACATATCCGTCAGAATCGAAGTGAAAGCCAATCATCGAACTTCACGTTCTGGAAGGTATGGATGCCCAGTTTCTCGGCAGCCTCGCAGTTTTCCTTCAAATCATCGATGAAGAGGGTTTCATCGGGATAGATGTTCGCCTGCTTGACTACCTCTTCATAGATACGGGCATCAGGCTTAGCCAAATGCATTCGCTGAGAGAGGAAACAGTGCTCGAAATAATCCTCTACCCCATGGTTCTGATAAGGGAAGAGATGCTCCACGCAATAATCCCAATGTATATCAATGGTATTGCTCAAGAGGAAGAGGCGGTAACCAGCCTTCTTCAACTGCAGGAGTCGCTCCTTTTTCTCATCAGGAATCTCCACCAGCATCTTGTTGGCAGCATCGATGATCTCTTCATTCGTCACATCAGCTCCTGTCAACTCACGGGCTGCATCGCAGAATGCTTCGGTGGTAATCATTCCCACACCCAGTTTGCTCATCAGCTTCATCCCCTCACTCTGGGGATTCGGATTCGCCAGTTCCCCCATTTCTATCGCCTTGAAAGCCCCGATGCATCCTTCCGGATTGAGTTTCACCAGGACATTACCTAAATCGAATATGATATTCTTGTATTGCATAATCTACACCTTATTTTAAATCGCACTTTTAATCTTTAATTAGATACTTTCTGCAAAAGTACTGTAAATTCGGGAGAAAACAAATGATTTGGAAAAGGAATGGCGGGAATATAACATTTATTAGTAAAAGAGGAAAGCCTATGTATGAGAAAGATTTTCCTCAAACTAATGCCACTATTGCCACACTCCAAGTTAACCAATTGGTTTTTAACTATTTAAGCATTGCAACAAGGGCATTTTCTATTATCACCTATTGCCACACTCGGGCGAAAAACGGGGGGATTCTCAGCGAAAAAGCAGAGGAATACTTATTGTTTTCGCAGAAAAACATTAAAAAGGTGGAGAAAAAGGCTTGCGGTTTCGAACATTTTTTGTATTTTTGCAACCAACAGGAAAAATTCCTGCCGATTCCACCTAGAAGCTTACGACTCCTGTGAAACCACTTTTTATATAATTTTAATTCCAAAAACCTATGACACAAGCAGATTTAATCAGACTCTACTTCGCTAAAGGAGATGTTTACAACTCATGGAACTATTGCTTCAATTGAGCACGGATGACCGACACGAAGGTCACGAATGACCGGCGTAGCCGGGCACATTTGCCCAACGCTTCGGGCAAAGCTGGGCAAAGTCATCAACAACCCTAAGTATCACCCTATCAACAAATTAGCAGAAATATGAAGTTTACTATTACAAGAATCAACAAACAGAACAAGCTGATGGTCAGTTCGAAAACCGTAGAACGGTTTCTGGAGCGCATCGCTAAAGATGATGCCAAGCTGAGTGTCACCAATTTCAGAATGAGTGTGCCGCTCATGGAGGCCGACTACCAGTACTACAAAGGCATCAAGGAATGGCAGCACGTTTATCCAGCCGCAGAATTCAACAAGGATGAAAGCGGCAATCTCGTCTTCCAGAAATCAAACGGGCTGGTGATGCTCCACTTCATCAACCTCATGTCGGACCAGGAAAAAGATGCCGTCAAGAAGACGGTCAGTCTGCTGCCGATGACCTTCGCTGCCTTTGAAGGAGCCGACGGCAGAAGCCTCATTGTGCTCGTAAGCATCTACAACGAAGAAGGAAAAATCCCGACAAAAGAAGCCGACGCCGACTTACTCTACCAGTCTGCCTACGAACAGGTAAAAACGCTCTACCAGTCGCAGGTACAGGCAGCCATCAAACCCGAAAAGCCATCATTGTCATCCAACTTCATGCTTACGCTGGATGCCTCTCCTTATTATAACAGTAAGGCAGTGGCGATGAGCATCTCTCAAAATATGAAGAAGGTAGCCTCAGCCCCTAAGAATGTAGACGATTTAAAGACATACGATGACTATGAGTTTCTTTACCGCAAGGCAGCAGAAGAGACGAAGGAAGAGATGAAAAAAGCCAACATCTCATGGCAGAACGATGAAGATCGGTTCCTTGCCGGTTTCTCAGCCATCGCCATCAAGCTCTGCGACATGGGCCTCAGCGAAGAAGAAGCTTTCATCCATATCCGCCGCAACAACTGGGGACATGTGACAGAAGAGAAACTCCGCCAGATAGTGGGCACCGCTTACGATACCCATTCCAAAGACAGGAAGACGGAGAAATCAGCCTCAGGCAGAAAGGGCCGTGCCAACATTCTGCAGATGATCAGATACCTGGAGAGCCGGTACCAGTTCCGTTACAATACCGTGATGAAATATACCGAATACCGCCCGAACAATTCATGGGTTGGCGATTTCAGACCGGTGGATGCCCGTGTGCAGAAAAGCATGACGCTGGATGTTCAGATAGCCGACATCCACGTAAGCATCAAGGATGTAAGGAATTTTCTAGAGTCAGACCGCATCAGAAACTACAGTCCAATAGAGTCCTATCTCTATGACTGTCTGGGTAAATGGGACGGCAAGGACCGCATCCGTGCCCTGGCACGAACTGTACCCACCAACAATCCTCATTGGGAAGACTGGTTTTACACCTGGTTTCTGGGAATGGTTGACCAGTGGCGCGGCATGTATCGCCGTCAATATGGCAACAGTACCATGCCGCTGCTCATTTCCAAGCAAGGTTACAACAAGAGCACCTTCTGCCGCCGTCTCATCCCTACCGAATTATCGTGGGGCTTTACCGACAATATGATTCTGTCAGAAAAGCGTCAGGTATTGCAGGCAATGTCACAATTTCTGCTCATCAATCTCGATGAGTTCAATCAGATTTCCCCACAGGTGCAGCAGGGATTTCTGAAGAATCTGCTGCAGTTGCCTACGGTGAAAATCAAGCCGCCATACGGAAGTCATGTACAGGAATTCCCTCGTCTAGCCTCCTTCATCGCCACGAGCAACATGACCGATATTCTTTCCGACCCATCCGGCAACCGCCGTTTCCTGGGAGTAGAACTGACGGGACCTATCGATGTGAGTGGCAGACTGAACTATGAGCAGCTTTATGCGCAGGCGATGCAAGCTTTGGAGCGTGGCGAAAAATCCTATTTCGATGCCAAGGAAACCGCCATCATCATGCAACATAACAGACAATTTGAACAGATTTCCCCTATCAAGCAATGTTTTCTGCAGGTTTTCGAGCCTGCAAGT
>ULQJ01033316.1_pt1 | contig 22045 bp, 20 predicted proteins | sample 1954331 | NCBI WGS metagenome assembly ULQJ01 (sample SAMEA4835651, study PRJEB28245) | human gut metagenome | biome: gut microbiome; material: fecal sample | place: Denmark | collected 2008 | reverse complement strand
GTTGCCGGAAAAACAACAATGCTTATGGGTATGATAGAAAATATATATGAAACAATGAACATAAGGGTTCAAGAAACAGCGTTTGAGTTGCACTTAAGAAAAATATATCCAACAAGAAACATATTATCATTTAGAGAAACAGATACAATTTCTGGACAAGCAGGTTTGGACGTTCAAAAGAAAACTGATGGTAGTGTTAACATCATAGGTGAGGTTGCAACAGATCCTGTAGCATCTTGGATGATACAAGCAGCCCAAGTAGCATCAAAATTCACATTATTTACTCACCATGCTAAAACATTTCCAAACCTAGTAACAGCTTTGCGTAACTCAATGCTTAGAACAGGGGTATTTACAGATGAAAGAACAGCAGAAGAGCAAGTTGTTCAAGTATTAAACTTTGATGTACACTTGGTAAAAGACTTTAGAGGTAGACGTTATATCGAAAGAGTAACAGAATGTATTCCTGTAGAAGATAAAAATGAATATACATATGAACATCAAAATGAAAAAACAATCGAAGGAAAATTAAATAAATTTATGGATAATGCAACAAGATATTTTTCAAAAGTAACAAACAAAGAACTATATAAATATGTAAACATTATGGAATATAGAAATGACGAATATGTTATGACAAATAAAATATCAGACTACAACATAAAAGAAATGAGAAACAACATGGACGAAAGTGATGTAGCAGAATTTGATAAATTTATAGAAAGAAACTGGGGAAAACAAAACGTAGGAGTTGCAGCCCAAGGCGACCCACAACCAACAAGAAGAGGAAGACCTAAAAAAGCATAAAAATGAGGTGAGAAACAAAAGATGTCAAACCAAACAATATTATATTTTATGGCAGGTACAGTAGCACTGTTCTTAATTGTAGTAATTGCATATGTAATATTAAGAAAAAAAATGGGTAAAAGCGAAATGAGAAAAATGAAAGAGCTACAAGAAGGAACAAAAGAAAAAAAATTCTCATCAGACGTAACTTATCAAAAATTGTATCTAATATATAATAAAATTCCTCTATTAAAAAGATATGTAAAAAAATTAAGAAGAAAAATAGAGATTATAAGTATAGAGGATGAATACATAACAAGAAGACAAACAGCAAAAATAATAACAAACTCATTACTAGTAATAATACCATTAACACTTGCAATTTTCCTTTTCACAAAAGGAAATGCACTATTAAGAGTAATTTTATTAATGTTTGAAGTTTTCTTAATAGAAACAATAATGACAGGAATGGTAGACAAACTAGACACAAAATTATTAAAACAGCAAATAGATTTCTTTGCAGAAATAAGACATGCATATCATGAATTTAACATGGTAGAAGAAGCAATTTATGAAGTATCACAAAATGATGAATTAGAAGTTTCTCGTCAAGGAGAAAAGATATATGAAATACTAATATCAGATGACCCAGAAACAGAATTAGAGAAATACTATGATGTTGCACCAAACAGTTATCTAAAAGAATTTGCAGGTATTTCATATTTAACAAGAGAATTTGGAGATAGAACAATAGATGGGGCATCACTATACCTAAAGAATTTAAACAATATTACACAAGAAATGCAACTAGAAATATTAAAAAGAGATAAATTAGATTATGTATTTCAAAGTTTATCAGTAATTGCAATGCTACCAGTATTATGCTTACAACCATTAAGAAATTGGGCTGTATCAAATTTCTCTTTCACATCACAATTTTATGATGGAAAATTAGGACTAATAGCACAAATCATTTTGATAATAGTAACACTTATCTGCTATATTTTAACAAGGAAATTAAAAGATAGTGGAGCAATAAAGGATGAATACAAAGATCCAAATAATGTATGGCAAATGAAATTATACAAAAATCCAGTAGCAAAAAAGATTATAGATTTATTTATTCCAAAAGAAAAAACAAAAGAATACAGAAAAATGATAAAACTAATGAAAGAATCGGCAACAAAGCAAAAACTGGAAACTGTATATGTAAATAGACTTACAATATGTGTTGTTACATTCTTATGTTCAATACTACTATTTTTACAATTACACAATGTTGCGGTGGACTATGTATATAATGAACCAACATCAGACTATAACATAATGGGCTCAATGTCAGAAGCAGACCAAAAAGACGCAATGGAAGTAACAAAAGCGCAAAATATAGTATTAGATAAATTTAAAGGAAATAGAAAAGCAACACCACAACAAATAGAAAGAGAAGTAAGAAATTTAAAATTTTATCAAGATGCAACAGACCAAGAAATACAAAAAGCAGTAGAGCAAATACAAGATAAACTACAAATAATAAATGCAGAATATTTAAAATGGTTTGAACTATTATTAGCATTTGTATTTGCAGGAATAGGTTATATGGGACCAAAATTAATGTTAATATTCCAAAAAATGTTAAGACAATTGGAAATAGAAAACGAAATAATGCAGTTCCAAACAATAATACTAATGCTAATGAAAATAGAAAGAGTAAATGTAGAAATAATACTAGAATGGCTAGAAAGATATGCAAACATATTTAAAGAACCTATAACAAAATGTGTTAACAACTACGAAGCAGGTGCATGGGAAGCACTAGAAGAATTAAAAGAAGAAGTTGCTGCACCACAATTTATACGTATAGTAGAAAGCTTACAAGCAGCAGTAGAAAAAATACCTATTTCACAAGCATTTGATGAATTAGACAATGAAAGAGAATATTATCAAGAAAAAAGAAAAGAAACAAATGACAAACTTATATCAAGAAAGGGATTAATAGGAAAAATAGTGGGATTTACACCAATGGTATTACTATTTGTTGGTTATTTAATTATACCATTAGTTGTAATAGGATTCCTAAGCATGACAGAAGCATTTTCAACAATGGCCACATCTATATAAATTAGGAGGAATATATGGAAAACGCATCAAAAGCATTGCTAATTGCAGGAGGAGTATTAATAGCAATATTAATAGTGAGTGTATTAGTAGTAACACTTAATATTGTAAATTCTAATCAAAGAACACGAGAAAAAGCACTCGCAACAGAACAATTAGCAGAATTTAATCAAAAATATGAAGCATATAATAAAAAAGCTTTAAGGGGCACAGACATAATAACATTAATGAAAATGGCAATAGAAAATAATAATAGTGCAACCAGTGATAATCCATATTATATTAATGTAGTAATAGACCTAGGAAATGACAAAATTGAAGATGGTTCTGAAAGGACTGTAATTTTGAATAAGGATAAAAAAGTAATTTCAGATAATACAGAAAGAATTCCAAGTTCTTTAGCAGGAACTAACAAAATAGAATTGGGAACATGGAAGGATAATGTAACATACAAACCAAATGACAAAGTTGTAAAATTTTTTAATACCAATTCTACAGATATTGTAAAAGAAACAGAAGGCAAAGATGGAAAGACAACAATTGTATACACATATTCTCCATTTACAACATTTAAGAATGACATATTCAAATGTACCAATGTAGAATATAATAATCAAGGAAGAATTAAAGAATTAGAATTTAAATTAAGGAGTTAATTTATGGAAAACGCATCAAAAGCTTTAATAATTGCAGGAGCTGTTTTAATAGGAATTCTAATAATTTCTATGGGAGTTTTACTTGCAACAACATTACAAAAAACAGCAAAAACATATTATACTTCAATGAACACAAATGAAATTCAAAAATTTAATTCAGAAATAACAAAAAATTTCATAATCGAAAATGGAAATACATATATAACAGCCCAAGGAATAATAACATTAAAAAACATTTTAAATACAGAAACATATAAAGACCTTGTTACTGTGAATCCAGCAACAGTAAGAACAATAGATAATGAAAAATTTTTGAAGACCCATGGAACAGAAATGGAAGGGAATGACAGCGAGAAAATTAAGAAATATCCTGTTGATGCCAAATATAGTGACAAAGGAATGATAAATAAAATTACTATTGTTATTAGCGGTATTTAAACTCAAACTTAAAAGTATAGAGTAATGTAGGGGTCGCCGTCCTCGGCGACCCGCAAAAAGACAGAAATATTGCAAAATGTAGGGACCGACGTCCTCGGCGATTTGCACTTCGAAGACAATGCTTAAAATCATTGTAAAAAGCAAAAAAAATATTGCATAATATCGCAAAAAAAGTTATAATTAGGGAGGAAGCATATTTGAAAAAATCATTTTTAATAATAACAGCAATAATACTAATTATAATATTCATAGTACTAGGGTATATTTTTGAGGCACAATCAAAACAAAATGAAGCTATATCATATAATAAACAATACGAAAATTATTTAGGAAAAGAAATATACGGAGCAGAAATAGCAACACTAATAAACAAAGTAACAGAGCAAAATGAAAGAAACAATGTTTCAAAAGATGAAAACGGATATTACATAGATAATGGTACAAATAGTATAAAAATAGATTTAAAAATGATAACAGTAGAAAAAACATATCCAATGGAATTAATATACAAGAATGATGTTACAAATTTTGTTAAAAACTTTAATGTAATATTATTTAAATGCACAAATATAGAGTATCATAAAGAAACAGGCAAAGTTAGCAAACTTATATTTGAGCAAATAGAAAAATAAGTTAGTTTTCAATATTTTTAGGACAAGCTCCTAAAATTCAAAAGATAAATATCAAAAATTCAAAGGAGGAATATTTTATGGAGAATGCATCAAAAGCTTTAATAATTGCAGGTGCAATATTAATATCAATTTTATTAATAAGTTTAGGAATTATAATGTTTAATGCATCAAAAGGAACAACAGATCAAGCTAGTGGTACTGCAAATGCAATGGAGCAAGGAGCTCAAAAAGGAGTTAATTCAATTCAAAACTCATTAACAAATATATTATAATGAATTGATGTAAGGATAATTAAATAAGTATAATGAACAAAATTTATTTTGTTCATTATACGAAAAATACTAAGGAGTAAATTATGGAAAATGCGTCAAAAGCTTTAATAATAGCAGGTTCAGTATTAATTGCTATTCTAGTAATAAGTTTAGGTTTACTTATATTTAAATCTACATCAGGAACAACAGATCAAACACAAGAGTTAGGAAAAACTCTAGAAGTACAACAGTTCAACTCACAATTTCTTAAATATTGCGGAGATTCTGTAAAAGGAAGCCAAGTAAGAACTCTATGCGAAGTTATAATTGCACACAATGCCAATTCCAAGAATACAGTTTCAATAAATGGAAACGTTAATGCAAATGACATAAGTAGTTATAGAAATGGGATTAAGCCTAATAAGAATTATAGCGTAGAAGTAACAGAGTATACTGAAGGTTTAATAAGTAAAATAACTGTAACACAACACAATAATTAGTAATAAACTAAAAAAGGAGAGATAATATGGAAAATGCGGTAGATGCTTTAAAAATTGCATTTGGTGTATTAGTATTCGTAATAGCACTTACAGTAGCGTTTGCCTTACTATCTCAAGCAAAAGCAACATCAGATATAATGCTATTTGCAAGTGACAAAACAAATTACTATACATATAGTAAGGATGCAGATGATGCAGAAGGAAGAATAGTAGGTGCAGATGTTGTAATATCATCACTATACAGATACTATAAAGAATCAGTGGTAGTTCGTGTGTATGATGGCACTAATTTAATAGGTGATTTTAACACAGAAACAGATAAAGGACTATCACAAAGAGAAAGAAAAAAAAGAGTCAATGATTGGATAAAAGAAAATTCGAACACATTAAAAGGCCAATTTTTAGAAACATTTGACGAAGTAAAAAAAGGTGGCAAATATATAGTAGAAGATGATGGCTCAGAACTTACAGTGCAATCAGGACAAACAAGTATATATATAACATATACAAAACAAGAATAAAAAGGATGTAAAATATAAAATAGGAGGTTTCTTATTATGTCAGACACATTAATAACAATTATTGCAATATTTTTAGCAGCAGTTTTAATGTTTGTATTTCCATTAATGGCGGTATCAAACAATCAAGAAGATGTAACACAATTAGCAGTAACAGAAGCAACACAAGAATTTGTAAATAAGGCTGCAACAAAAGGCAAAATCACACAGGAAGACTATGATGCCTATGTGCAAACATTAGGTGCAACAGGAAATACATATGATATAAAATTAGAAGTACAACACTTAGATGAAAACCCAGGTAAAAAAACTAGTACAACATCAGGAGATATGATAGGAGAAAATGTTAGATATTCAACATTTACAGATGAAATATTAAAAGGAATTGAGGATAATAACGGAACATATTCACTATCAAAAGGCGATAATGTTATAGTAACAGTAAACAATACAAACACAACATTGGCACAATTATTAAGAAACTTCGTATATAAAGTAACTGGTTCAGATACATATCAAATAGGGGCAAGTGCTTCTGCTTTGGTTGTAAGTAATGGAAAATAAAATGCATAAAGATGCATATTTCTAATGTCTCACATAAGGGGAACAGCAAAACATATGTTATCCTTATGTGAGACATTAAAAATATGTACCTTTTAATTACAAAAAAACAAATAAAGAGGTGGACTAATGAAACTACAAAACATGACAGTAATATTTATAATAATAATGATACCTATAATATTAGTTGTATCATATTATATAGGACTTCAAATAAATACAATAACAATGCAAAAAAACTATACAGTAAAATTGCAAACAGCAGCCAAGGATTCTATACAAGCACTAGAAATAAATACTGTAGAGTGGAATAGTGCATCTTCTAACTTAGCAGATTCAAAAAGAAGAGACGTATTAGCAGCGATAAATACTTTTACAACTAGTTTAGCAAATGGTATGGGAATAGGTGGAGCAGGAAAAGGAAGAATACAAACATACATACCAGCAATAGTATATACAATGTATGATGGATATTACATATATTCAGCATCATTGATGAAAGATCAAGACACGGATAAAGATGGGTTAACACAGTTTAATGCTGATGGAACAATAAAGTCTAATGAAAAATCATACCAATACATACTAAAACCATACTCACCATATTCAGCAAGATATGCAAATGAAAACGTAGATGTAACAGTAAACTACACATTAGATAATTACATTAGGGTATATGGAACCGTAAATGGTGAATATCAAACAAAAGAAGGTTATTTAGTAGTTTGTGATAGGGCTGAAGGAGTAGAAGTAGACGAAGTTAAAGATGGCAGTATAAGTGAAATAAAATATAGAGGGGCAGTAATAAAGCCAGAAACATTAAAAGAAAATGTATATGCAGATGGAGAAGTGGGAGAATATTCATATATTTATGACCAATATGATAACAAACTATATTGGGATAAAAAGGCTGACCCTAATGAAGATGGAGTAACGGAAGGAAACTATTTTTCAGTAGATAAATATAATAATAAAGTGTACTTACAAAATGCTTTACCAGAAGGAGATGCAGGATTTTCAATAACAAATAGATTTAGAAAAATATCAATTCCAATGTATGATAATAGGGAAGACGAATGGACAGTACAAAAAGTATTTCAAATACTAAATCCAGGGGGAGGATATAAATTTTATTATGAAAACCAAAGTGGTGCATTTGTAGAATTTACGAGCGTTGAAAATATTGATGGAAGTGATAATAAAAAACTAGCAGGTGTGGAAGTAGAAAAAGATAAAGATTTTAGTGCAATAAATTATTGCGTAGAATCTTATGTATTCACAAAATGGGTAACAAAAAATTTAGGAAGCATAACAGTTGGAGATATGAAAAGCCCAACAGTTGGACAATATAATAATGTAGATAATGCTAAAAATAAAAATATATTTGCCATTAATCCTAGCAACAATCCAGATCCAGAAAATGATGTTGCTTATGCAACTTCAGTATTAGCGCAACACAAAAAAGACATAATAATAAACACAATAGAAAAAAATCTATCACAAGCAACCGAACAAGCAAAAAAAATGAATCCAAACTATGAATATAGATTACCACAATTAAGCTATGATGAGTGGGAGCAAGCATTAAGCAACATATCTATAATTGCATTTATGCAAGGAATGCCAATAGGCTTAAAATACTACAATAACTATGCAATAGCAACAAGTACATTAAACAAAGAATTTGTAGACCCAGACGAACTATACTTCGCAGGAAAAGATGACCAATATTATCATCAAAGACAATGCGAACAAGCAACAGGTAGTGACTATGTAGGATATAGAAGTATAGATTATGTAGCAAAAAGTTATGAAAAATCAGATAATGGAACAACGTCAACAAAATATTATTACCCACATGCTAACAGTACTAATTCAGAACTAGAATGTTATTACTGCTTAGTAAATAGGTCAACATATAAAAATAATGGAAGATGGAAAGGTAATCTTCTATATAAAAATTGGTCAGACTCATACTATAATGCATTAGCAAGAGAAAGATATATGCAATTAGATGAGCCAGGAACATATAAACCAAACGTAACAATAACAAAAACAGCTTCCAGTGGTTCAGTTGAATATGGAGGTACTATTACTTATACCATAACAATTACAAATAATGGAATAGTAGATGACACTATAACATTTTTAGACTATTGGAAAAAAAATGAAATTGATGGTGTAAACGATATAAAAATAAGCACAACAAATACAAGTAGAGATGTAAACGAAATAATAATTAAAGAAGCTGAATTGAGTGATAATACTTTGTCAGGCATCAGTTCAGTAGACAATGTTGGAATATATATATATGCAGGAGAAACAATTACAATTACGTATAAAGCTATACCAAAAGGAACCTTAGGAAAGGATATTAAAAATACAGCTGCAATATATTCTTTTACAAATAAAGACACAAAATTGGCAGAAGCAACAGCAATCACAAGCGTAGAGAAAAAAGTAACAGCTAATGTAAATACTGTAATAGAACAAAAAAATATATATTTGGTCCTAGATACATCAAATAGTATGGATAGATGGATATATTCAAATCCAGATGCTATATTAGAATCGCAAAAAGGTGTAGGTGAAGGAACATATCCAGAAGCCGTTAGAAAATTTATTAAAGATGTAAGGCAAAAAGGAAGCAGTGTTAAGGGAGGTGTTTTATTTAGCCAGGTTGCTGTGAAAAAAGAAACTGGGGACATAGAAGAAAAGAAGGACATATGGAGAACATGGGGAGGAACTCTTTATGTAGAAGCACTAAATATGGCGAAGAATGAAGTTGAAGAAGGAGACATAATGGTATTCTTTACTGATGGTAACCCTACCTATGGCTTTGTAGGATCAGGAATAGAGATTAAATATAGTGCAACATCAAAGCTTTGGAAAAGCATAAAGAATGAAGCTGATGAAATAAAAAGAAAAGGAGTAACAATTTATACTGCAGGATTTGGTAACGAATCCAATTTAGATGGTCTAAAGAAAGTTGTTGCTTCACCAGAAAAAGCATTTTATGGAAATAATATAGATACTTTATTTGAAGATATTTTTAACGGAGTATTTGAAGATAAGTTAGAGGGAATAGAAAAAGAATATAAATCAATAAAAGGAAAGATACAATTACAATATGTAAATAGAATAGAAGAAATAAATATAGGAGGAAACAAATTACAAAATTTCAAGGATTATATAGAAATTACGGATGAGACAGATTCAAAAAATATAAAGGGAACCTTAGACTTAACAAAACTCAATAATGCTGACTTGTCAAAGCCTATTTCAATAATTTATAAATAATTTAAGAAAAACTCTATTTCAAAGTGGACAGAATTTCTGTCCACTCATTTTCTGTCGAAAAATCAAATAATCCCACGAACGATTTATCTTGAATTCTAAACACAAATATGATACAAAAATAATATAAATTCTGGCAATAAATCAAATTGCCAAAGCAGATTTATTTCAAAAAAAGAATTAATTCTTAAAAAATCCAAAAAATAAAACTAAATAAAAAATAAAAACCGGCATTTAAATATGTTTATTAATCATGCTTACATTAAGGAGGTATTTAAAAACGGCAAAAGCAACTATCAATAGTTGCAAAAATAAAAATATAGGAGTATAATAAAACAGTATGTTATAGAAAGTGTTTTAAAAATAATACAAGAATTGGAGGAGAAAAGCAATGGATAATATCATGAAATACAAGGAATATTGGGCAGAAATAAAATACAGTGACGAAGATAAATGCTTCTGTGGGAAAGTAGAAGGATTAAAAAAAGACACTATTCTTTTTGAGGGAAACTCTGTAAAAGAACTAAAAGAAGATTTTGAAAATGCAATAGATAGCTATTTAGAATTATGTAAAAAAAGAAATGAAGAACCAGAAAAGCAATATAAAGGTTCTTTTAACGTAAGAATAAAACCAGAATTACATAGAGAAGCTGCAATAGTTGCAAAAATAAATAACATATCTTTAAATCAATTGGTAGAAAGAGCAATAATAAATCAGTTAAAAACAAATTAATTTCAAAAAAGAATTAAAATTTTAAAAAATGGTTATTCTAAAAATAAAGAGGGTGACCATTTTTTTATGAAAAAAATAAAAAGAGCAATACTAATTTTTTTACTATTAATAATCCTTGCATACACAACAAATATAACTGCAATACCCAATAGTGTAATTATATTTCAAGGAGAAGAATTAAATTTAGGAACAACATTTGGACTGTATTTAAAAGAAAAAGAAGATAAAACCGTGCAAACTTCTAGTACAATAGATGATAACAATGTATTATCTAAAAAAACAGCAACAATAAGCCTATTTAATTTATTTGATATAAAAGACTTAGAAATAAACACAATACCAGAAACAACAGTAATACCACTTGGAAATTTAGTAGGACTAAAACTATACACAAGTCGGAGTACTAGTAGTTGGAAAAAGCGAAATAAATGGTCAAAAACCGTATGCAAATACAGGAATAGAAGAAGGAGATATAATAGTAGAAATAAATCAAAAAGAAATAACTTGTACATCTGATTTAATAGAAACAGTAAATGATTCAAACGGACAAGATCTACGAATAAAATATGTGCGAGAAGGAATAGAATATACGGCAAATATGGAAGCAATAAGAGCAGAAGACAACAAATACAAAATAGGATTATGGGTAAGAGACGGAGCAGCAGGAATAGGAACAATAACATATTACGAACCGTCAAATCAAAACTTTGCGGCATTAGGACATGGAATAGTAGATATAGATACAGAAAAATTAATTAAGATATCAAGCGGAGAAGTAGTTACAACAAGAATGTCATCAATAGTAAAAGGAAAAGAAGGTATACCAGGAGAAATAAGAGGAAGTATAATAAACAGCCAAACAATAGGAACAGTAGGACAAAATACAGAGTTTGGTATATATGGAAAAGTAACAAATATATCTCAATTTAATTCAGGTAATCTAAAAGAGTTGCAAGTAGCAAAAAGAGAAGAAATAAAACAAGGAGAAGCTAAAATTCTTTTAGCAATAGAAGGTGGAGAGACAAAAGAATATAGTATAGAAATTACAAAAATATATAAAAACAATAATTCAAATAATAAAAGTATGCTAATAAAGGTAACAGACCAAGAATTGCTAGACCTAACAGGTGGAATAATACAACGGAATGAGTGGAGCACCAATAATACAAAACGGAAAATTTGTGCGGAGCAGTAACACATGTATTAGTAAATGACCCAACAACAGGCTATGCAGTGTTTGGAGATTTAATGATAAAACAAACAAGACAAATAAACTAAAATGTGGGGAAAAAGGGGTCAGACCCCTTTTTCCCCATTCCTGTCACAAAACTACACATATCGACATATTATATAGTAATCCTAATATGAGTAGGGGGTGCTTTATATTATGGAACCACAAGTAGATATATGCTTTAAAAAAGACAAAAAAAGAAGATGCTGTATGGATATAGCAATATTTATATTAGTAATTTTTATAGCTTTTGTAATTGGACTAATTGTAGGAACTTTAACAGATTTAATAACAACATTAGGTCTAGGTGCAGTAATTCTATTCTTAGTGACACTTGTAATACTATTAGTTATTGAAGTTATAATGTTTGTATGTTGCAGAAGAAAAAATTGCTAATTAAATAAATAAAAAACAAAGGGAGGCGTTCTCCTTTTGTTTTTTTCATATAATATATTGTAAAAATAAGCATTTTAATATAGAATAATAAAAAAACAAAGTGAGGTTACAGTATGGCAGTTATTTTAGATGGAAAAGAAGTAGCTAGAAAAATAAGACAAAATTTAAAAGAAGAAGTAAGTAAATTAAAAGAAGAGGGAATATCACCAAAACTTGCAGTAATTATGGTTGGAGATGATTCTGCTTCAAAAATATATGTAAAAAATAAAAGTATAGCATGTAACGAAATTGGAATAGAATATGAAGAGTATTTATTAAATGAAGAAACAACAATGGATGAGCTCTTAAATTTAATAGATAAATTAAACAACGACAAAACTATAAATGGCATTCTACTTCAAAGTCCAATATCAAAAAATCTAGATATAAATGAAGCTTTTAAAGCTATAGATCCAATAAAAGATGTTGATGGATTTAATCCAATGAATGTAGGAAAGCTATGTTTGGGACAGGATGCATTTATTTCATGTACACCTTATGGAGTAATTAAAATATTAGAAGATTACAATATAGAAATAGAAGGCAAAAATGCAGTTATAATTGGAAGAAGCAATATTGTTGGAAAGCCAATGCTACAATGTTTATTAAACAAAAATGCAACAGTAACAGTTTGCCATTCCAGAACAAAAAATTTAGCAGAAATTACAAAAATGGCAGATATATTAGTTGTTGCAATAGGAAAGAGTAAATTTGTAACAAAAGATATGGTAAAAGATGGGGCAGTAGTAGTTGATGTTGGAATTAACAGAGGAGAAGATGGCAAATTATGCGGAGATGTTGACTTTGAAGAAGTTTCAAAAGTAGCATCATACATTACACCTGTTCCAGGAGGAGTAGGACCAATGACAATTGCAATGCTTATGAACAACATTGTAAAAGCTACAAAACTTCAAAATTAGTATAAGGGCTATTTATACAGAGGGGGATTCTTAAAAAGGAGAATCAATGGAAGAAATTAAGTATTGGATATGGTTTTCTAGAATAGAAAATTTAACTCCAAAATTGCAATTAGATTTATTACAAAAATTTAATACTCCACAAAAACTATGGAATAAAAAAGAAGAAGAACTCATAGCTCAGGGAATAAGCGATAAAAATGTTAAAAAAATTTGTGACCCTAAATACAAAAAAGACTTAGACAAGTATTTAGAATATATGCAGAAAAACAAAATAGAATTAATTAACATTTATAGCAAAGAATACCCAAGTAATTTAAAGCAAATTTATGATCCACCCGTTTTTTTATACATAAAAGGAAACAAAGAAATACTTAATAAAAAAAGCATCTCAATTGTGGGATGCAGAGATTGCACAGCTTATGGCAGAAATACAGCAATAAAATTTGCATATAATTTGTCTAACAACAATATTAATATAGTAAGTGGACTAGCAAAGGGAATTGATGCATATTCTCATATAGGATGCTTAAAAGGAAAAGCAAAAACCATAGCTGTAGTTGGATGTGGATTAGATAGAGTTTATCCAGAAGAAAATAGATGGATTTATAATAAAATAATAGCAAGTGGCGGAGCTATAATATCAGAGCATATTATAGGAACAAAACCACTGGCACAAAATTTTCCAAGAAGAAATCGTATAATAAGTGCACTTTCAGAGGCTTTAATAGTTATAGAAGCAAAAGAAAAAAGCGGAACACTTATTACAGTAGATTTTGCACTAGAGCAAGGAAAAGATATTTATGTTGTACCAGGAAACATTGATAGCCCTAATTCTGTAGGAACAAATGACCTTATAAAACAAGGGGCAAAGCTTTTGACGAAAGTTGAAGATATTTTAGTTTAAAAATTTGAAATTTTAGTACAAGTGTAATATAATAATATATATTTTATTAGGAGGTCACAAAATGGCTGATAAAAAAAGAAGAAGTAAAAAGACAAATAGAAAGGAAACCTTAAGCAAGGATTATAAAACAAAAAACAAAAAGCCACAAACAAATAAAAAGAAAACAATAAAAAAAGTTCTTATAATATTACTTTTAATAATACTAATACTAGCAGGAATAGCATTTGGAATAATGTGTGGAATAATTAAAGAAGCAAAACTAACAGCAAAAGATTTTGCAATTAAAAATGAAAATTCTATTGTACTAGATAAAGATGGTAACAAAATTGCAGAATTAAGTGGAACTGAAAATAGAAAATATGTAAGTATTTCAGAAATGGCACCATATTTACCAGAAGCATATATAGCAATAGAGGATGAACGTTTCCGTGATCATATGGGAATTGATGTAAAAAGAACTTTTGCTGCAACAGTAAAGTATGCATTTAGTAAAATTGGAATTGGCTCTTCAAGTTATGGTGGTAGTACAATAACACAACAATTAGTAAAAAACACAACACAAGAAAAAGATAGAACATGGCAAAGAAAAGTAAAAGAAATGGCAAGAGCTTATTACATAGAAAAAGAATTATCAAAAGACCAGATTCTAGAATTATATTTGAACTTAATATTTATGGGAAATACATCTTATGGAGTTGAAGTAGGTTCAAACTATTATTTTTCTAAAAGTGCAAAAGATTTAGACTTAGCAGAATGTGCATTTTTGGCAGGAATAAATAACAGCCCAAACAGCTATGACCCATTTGTAGAAGATGAAGAACAAAAAGAAAAGAACCTAGCTAAAATAAAGAAAAGAACAAAAACAGTTATAGAAAAAATGCATGAACTTGGAAAAATAAATTCAGAAGAAGAGTATAAGCAAGCACTTGAAAAAGTTGAAAATGGATTAACATTCCAAAAAGGTGCATCACTAGCAAATGTATATTCATATCATACAGATGCAGCAATATTACAAATAGAAAAACAAATAATGGAAGAAAAAGACTTAACACGTGAAGCAGCAGAGCTATATCTATATGGTGGAGGATTTACAATTTATACAACACAAGATAGTAAAATACAAGAAACAATGAATGAAGAGATGCAAAAAGCAAAATATTTAAAAGCATCTAAAAAAGAAGCTGGTAAAACAGCACAAGCAGGTATGGTATTATTAGACCATAAGACAGGTTATGTATTAGGCGTAATTGGAGGACTAGGAGAAAAAACGACATCAATGGGATTAAATAGAGGAACACAAGCAGTAAAACAAACAGGTTCTTCAATGAAACCATTATCAGTAGTAGCACCAGGAATAGATAGTGGAAAAATTACAGCAGCATCAGTATTTGATGATGTGCCATATAAAAATTACAAAAACTATAACTATTTTAAGGGATTACTTACAATAAGATATGCAATAGAAAGTTCTCAAAATATTCCAATGTTAAAAGCAATACAAGTAGTTGGAGTAGATAATTCACTAAAATTCTTAAAATCATTAGGATTTTCACACTTAGATGACGAAAAAGATAACAACATTGGTATAGCACTAGGAGGGTTAACCAATGGGGCAACTCCATTAGAGATGGCAGCTGCATATGGTGCAATAGCAAATGACGGTGTATATATTGAGCCAACATTCTATACAAAAGTAGTAGATGGAAACGGAAACACAGTGTTTGAACCAAAACAAGAATCAAGAACAGTAATGTCAGCATCTGCTGCATATGTAGTAAAAGAAGTATTAACACAACCTGTAAAAAGTGGTACATCAACAACTTTAGCTATGTCTGGAATGAGTGTAGCTGCAAAAACAGGTACAACAAATAATGATTATGATAGATGGATGTGTGGATTTACACCATATTATTCTGCTGCAGTATGGTATGGATACGACAAGAGCGAAACAGTATCAGGATGGTCTTTAAGCCCAGCAGGGCAAATATGGTCAGGTGTTATGAAACCAGCACATGCTAATCTAGAAAAAAGAACATTTGCACAAACAAAACCATCTGGAGTAGTTACTGCAAAAGTATGTAGAGACTCAGGATTACTAGTTACAGAAAATTGTGCAAATGACCCAAGAGGAGATAGAGGATATACAGAGTTCTTTGTTCAAGGAACAGCACCTACAAAACAATGCGAATGCCACGTAAAAGTAGATATATGTAAGGACACTGGATTGCTTGCAAATGAATTTTGCCCAAATAAAGAATCAAAAGTATTTATAACAAGACCAAACAGCGATACAGATACAGCTTGGAAAAGTGCAAAAGATGCAGAATATATGTTAACAATAAAAGACACTTGCACACTCCATAAGGAAGCTCCAGATACAGTAAAACCAGAAATAAAATTAAATGGTAATGCTACAATAACAATAAAATTAAATGAAAAATATGAAGATCCAGGAGCAACGGCAAGCGATAATAAAGATGGAAATCTAACAGATAAAATTAAGATATCTGGAAAAGTAGACACAAGCAAACCTGGAACATATACAATAACATATACAGTAGAAGATTCATCTGGAAATAAGGCAACAGTAACTAGAACTGTTATAGTAAAAGGAAAAGATAACACAGGAGGAAACACAACAGAAGGAAATACAACTGGTGGCGAAAATAATAACACAGTTGAAAACACAGTAAATAATGTATAAAAAATTAATAGGCGCACATTGTGCGCCTATACATGTAAAAGAAAAGGAGAAATAAAATGTCTAAAAGAAGTAATTATATAAGTTGGGATGAATATTTTATGGGAATAGCATTGCTTTCAGGAGAAAGAAGCAAAGATCCAAATTCACAAGTAGGAGCATGTATAGTAAGCCCAGACAATAAAATTTTATCTATAGGATATAATGGGTTCCCAATTGGTTGTTCAGATGATGAAATACCATGGGACAGAGAAGGGGATTTTGTAGACACAAAATATCCATACGTATGTCATTCTGAACTAAATGCAATACTAAATTATACAGGTTCAACACTAAAACAAAGTAGAATATATGTTACTTTATTTCCATGTAATGAATGCGCAAAGGCAATTATACAATCTGGAATTAAAGAAGTAATATATATGAGTGACAAATATAAAGATACAGACTCAGTAAAGGTATCTAAAAAGATGTTAGATATGGCAGGAGTAAAATATACTCAATACAAATCAAAGGGCGTAAAATTAGAATTAGATTTATAACAAAAAGTTTAAATATAGAAAGAGGTACTTGAATTACATAATTCAAATACCTCTTTCACTATATAATTAAATTATTCCAATATATCTATTGTAAAAAGAGGTAAACTAGTATAAAATATGTAAGTACAAATAGAGATGATATTTGGAGGTAAACATGAAACTTGTAGATGAAAGTAATTTAGAAAAATATAATGAATTTTTAAAAAAACATGATAGATGTAATTTTCAACAATCAATAGAATGGGGAAAAGTAAAAGCACCTGCTTGGAAAAATGAAATTGTTCTAGCAGAAGATAAAGACGGCAATATAGTAGGTTCAATAAGTGTATTAATAAGGAAAATACCTATTTTCGGAAATTTAATGTATTCATCAAGAGGACCGGTTTGCGACATACACAATAAAGAAGTACTAGAACAATTAACAAATGGACTAAAAGAACTTGCAAAAAAATACAATGCATTTGTTCTAAAAATTGAGCCAGACATAAAAAGTGATGACCAAGAATTTAGAAAAATAGTTACAGAACTAAAATATAAAATAAAAGATGATGCTAAAAATTTTAGTGAAGAAATTCAGCCAAGATATGTATTTAGACTAGACATAAAAGGAAAAACAGAAGATGAAATATTTAAGGCATTTCATCAAAAAACTAGATACAATGTAAGACTAGCAACAAAAAAAGGCGTGGTTGTAAAAGAAGGAACAAGAGAAGATTTAAAAGACTTTCATGAAATAATGAAAGTAACAGGAAAAAGAGATGACTTTATTATAAGACCATTGGAATACTTTCAAAAAATGTATGATGAATTAGGAAAAGATCATGTAAAACTTTTAATGGCATATTACGAGGACAAGCCAATATCACGGAATATTTGATATAGACTATGGAAATAAAGTATGGTATTTATATGGCGCAAGTAGCAACGAACATAGAAACTTAATGCCAAATTATTTATTACAATGGGAAGGAATAAAATATGCATTAAGCCAAGAAAAAGACATTTATGATTTTAGAGGAGTTTCAGGAGTTTTAGACGAAACACATCCTCAATATGGTTTATACAGATTTAAAAAAGGATTCAATGCAGAATTTACAGAATTTATTGGCGAAATATACTTTGACTTTAAACCATTTGTATACAAAACTTATAAAGTATCAGAAAAAATATTTAAAAAGACAAGAGGTTTTATAAGAAGATTAAAAGGAGAAGTTAAATGAAATCATTAATAATAAATAAAAATGATTTGAGACATAATATAAATGTAATAAAAAAACTAGCAAAAGTAGATATTCCAGACGACAATGGAAACACATATAAAATAATTGGAGTAGTAAAAGGAAATGGCTATGGATTAGGACTTATAGAGTACTCTAACTTTTTAGTAGATAATGGAATAGAAACTTTAGCAATAGCAACAGTAGAAGAGGCAATAGAACTAAGAAAAGCAGGAATAAAAGAAGATATATTAATGCTTTCTTCAACAAGTATAGAATCAGAAATACAAGAACTAATAGATAATGACATAATACTAACAATAGGTTCAAAAGAGTGTGCAGATATTGTAAATAAGCTAAGCAAAAAAGCAGACAAAAAAATAAGAGCGCATATAAAAATAGACACAGGCTTTGGAAGATATGGATTTATATACAGTGATATTAGAACAATAGTAGAAACCATAAATTCTTTAAAAAGTGTTTCAATAGAAGGAATGTATTCACATTTTTCTTTGGCATATTATAAAAATAATAAATGGACAATAAAACAATTTAATAGATTTATGGAAGTAGTAGAAGCATTAAATCTAAATGATATAAATATACAAACATTGCATATTTGTAACTCACCAGCATTTTTAAATTACCCAAACATGCACTTGAATGGAGCTAGAATTGGTTCTGCCTTTTTGGGAAGGGTAGATGCAGATATAAATGTAGGACTTAAAAAAATAGGAAAATTAAAATGCAGTATAGAAGAAATAAAAATAGTTCCAAAAGGGTTTAATATTGGATACTTAAATAGTTATAAAACTAAAAAAGAAACAAGAATTGCAATTGTGCAATTAGGTTATATAGAAGGATTTAATATAGGTACAAGGCAAGATATGTTTAGATTTGTAGATAAATTAAGAAATCTATCGCATAGCATAAAGAGCTTTTTCAAAAAGCAAAATCTAAAGGTTACAATAAATGATAAAAAATACAATATAATCGGAAAATTGGGAATGTATCATATGGCAATAGATATTACAAACAGTGATGTAAAAATAGGCGATTTTGCATATTTAGAAGTTAACCCACTATATATAGATAGCAAAATAGAAAGGAAGTATGTATAAAATGGAACAAAAGAAAATACCATTTTTTAAAAAATTAAAAAATGCAATAGTAAATTTTGATGAATATCAAAATTTTTCCCAAGAAAAATTAGGGACAGCAATAAAGTACTTTTTAAAACTAATGCTTATATTTTCAATATTAATTTCTGCATTTTTAACAGCAAGACTTTATAAAGAAATAGAAACAGTAAAAACAAGTTTTACAGATGAATGTCCAGATTTTAGAATAGAAAATAATACATTAATAATAGATGGAGAAAACAAAAAATATGAAAAAGATTTTGGTTATGAAGCTTTGGGGCTAATTATTGATTCAGAAAATACAGATTTAACAGAAGAACAAAATGGACAATATCAAAGAATAATTGCATTTTATAAAGATAAAATGGTTATGAAAACATTAGATACAAAAACTAGTATGACATATGAAGATATTAGCAAAAATCAAAATATAAATGGACTTTCAAAGCAGCAAATTTTAGATTATACCAATAGTAGTACAATGATACTTATATATATAACATTTTTTGTGATAACAATAGTATTTGGACTTATTGCATATTCAATACAAATTCTTTTAGATATTTTCTTATTATCTATAATAGGACTTATAATGAGCAAGATAGCAGCTGTAAAACTAAAATATAAAGAAATATTTAATATGTCTATATATGCACTAACCTTATCAATTGTTTTATATTTAATATATATTTGCGTAAATATAACTACTGGATTTACAATAAAATATTTTGATTTAGCATATGAGATTATTTCTTATATATACATTATAACAGCAATATTAATGATTAAATCAGATTTAATTAAACAACAAATAGAAATAGGCAAAATAGTAGAAGAGCAAAAAAAAGTAAGAGAAGAAAAGAAACAAGAAGATAACGAAGAGGAAAAACCAAAAGAGGACAAAGAAGAAAAGAAAGAAAAAAAGGATAAAGAAGAAAAAGAACCAGAGCACCCAGAAGGAAGCCAAGCATAATAAAGAAGCAAAAGGAGAGTAGAGAGAATGAAAGACAAACCAAAAAATAATGATAAACTACTATATCTAATTTTAGGAATTATAACAGTAATTTGTGTAGTATTAATTACAATATTAACATTAAATAATGGAGCAGATACAAAAGAAAATTTAGAATTGGCATACACAGATTTAATTAAAAAAATAGACAACAAAGAAGTAGAAAAGGTAGAAATGACAGTTGGAAGTACTACCGTTAAAGTAAAATTAAAAAATGAAGAGAAAGAAAAAAAGACAATAGTTCCAAGTACACAAGCATTTATAGAATTAATACAAGAACAAGTAAAAAACAATAATGAAATAGAATTAATTCAAAAACCAGAAAATGCTTTGCTAAAAATTTCTCAAACATTAATTACATTTTTACCAACAATAATAGTATTAATATTATTTATATTGATATTTAAGATGCAAGGGCTTGGCGATAAAGGAAAAGTTTATGATGCAGAAAGCAACAAAGATACAAACACAACATTTAAAGATGTTGCAGGTTTGGACGAAGAAAAGAACGAATTAATCGAAGTAGTAGACTTTTTAAAAGAACCAAAAAAATTCCAAGAGATGGGTGCAAAAATACCAAGAGGAATACTTTTATGTGGAAAGCCAGGTACAGGTAAAACATTAATAGCAAAAGCAATTGCAGGAGAGGCAGGAGTACCATTTATATCTATGAGTGGTTCAGAATTTATAGAAATGTTTGCTGGTCTTGGAGCATCAAGAGTAAGAAAATTATTTGAAAAAGCAAAAAAAATAGCTCCATGTATTATATTTATAGACGAGATAGATGCAATAGGAGCAAGAAGAACAAATGCAAGTGGAGCAGAGAGCGAAAACAATCAAACACTAAATCAATTACTAGTTGAAATGGACGGTTTTGATACTAACGAAACAGTAATAGTTCTTGCAGCAACAAACAGACCAGAGATGCTAGATAAAGCATTATTAAGACCAGGAAGATTTGATCGTCAAATTACAATAGCAGCACCAGATGCAAGAGGTAGAGAAGAAATATTAAAAATACACGGAAAAAATAAAAAATTTGCAGATGATATAGACCTAAAGAATATAGCAGAAGACACAGCTGGATTTACAGGAGCAGAACTTGCTAATGTATTAAATGAAGCAGCAATTGTAGCAACAATAAATAAACACAAAAAAATACAAATGAGTGATTTAGAAGAGGCTGTAAAGAAAGTTACAGTTGGATTAGAAAAACATAGTAGAGTTATATCAGACAAAGATAAAAGACTAACAGCATATCACGAAGCAGGACATGCAATAGTTAGCAAATTCTTAGAAACACAAACAGATGTAAAAGAAGTTTCTATAATCCCAAGAGGACTTGCTGGTGGGTACACAATGTATAAAACAAACGAAGACAAATACTATATATCAAAAACAGAAATGGAAGAAAAACTAATTGCACTTTTAGGTGGAAGAGCAGCAGAAAAAAT
>ULQJ01005304.1_pt1 | contig 22349 bp, 20 predicted proteins | sample 1954331 | NCBI WGS metagenome assembly ULQJ01 (sample SAMEA4835651, study PRJEB28245) | human gut metagenome | biome: gut microbiome; material: fecal sample | place: Denmark | collected 2008 | reverse complement strand
CCAGCGCCAGCCGCGGATGAAGAGCTGCAAGCTCGCGGACATTACCTACCTTTGACTGTAACATCCGCGGCGCGACCGAGCGCTTCGGTGCCCACCTCGCTTTCGACGACGAGCGGGGCTTTACGGAGGCTGTGCGCTTCAATCGGCACTATCGGACAGCGCATCTGGAACACGCCGCCGCGATGCTCGAGCTGACTGGCCGCTTCAATGCTGAAAATGAAACGACGGACTGCGCCACCCTCAGCCGCAAGCTGAACGAGCTTGCAAATGGAGAGGAGGGACAGCATGAATAAGCCCGATATTCGGGATCAGTTTCCCAGGGGGATACGCGTCAAACTCATCAACGGTGCGATTGAACTGCACCGCGAGCGCTACTGCAGCCGCATCGGCGTCGTCGCCAAAGCTGTGAAATCAACCAACACCGTATGGATCGAGTTCCCGGACAGCGACCGCTACGGCGCCTATCCCAAAAACATCCTTCCCGCCTGACGATGGCTCCGTACAGGAACTGAAACGCGCCAATGGAACAACCCTGCAGCTCTGATCTCTTTGAAATGGAGGTACTCATCATGCGCAGAACCATCCGAAAGGCCTTCCTGCTGGAAGGTGAACCCGTGAACATGAGGTATGTCAAACAGCTCTGCGGCGAGGAACACTATCCCCGGATAATTGAGGACGCGAAGAAGAAATTTTTCGCCGATCCAACCATCGACCTGTGCTATCCTACACCCTGAATCCACGCCCTGACCGCTGCCAGCAGCGCGTTCTGATCCGCAGCTTTTTCGCCCGCATGACATGTTCGTCCATGGTGTCCTTCACCACCAGATGGTAAACGACCACTGTTTCTTTCTGTCCCTGCCGCCACTGGCGGGCATTGGCCTGCTTGTATAACTCCAATGACCATTTCAGTCCAAAACACACGATGGTGCTGCCGCCGTGCTGAGGGCTCGGTCCGTGCTCGATGGAAGCGGGCTGAGTGACGGCGACGGGAATTTTCCCCGCGTCCAGTCCTCCAGATCAGCGGAAGATTTCAGTTTCTGCACGCCAGTTGGATTCTCCGGGTCGTCTTTTCCAAAGCGCTGCTGAATGCGCGTGAGATCGTGCTGATAGGCGTACATCGCCAGCACGGGCTTTCCGTTCTCCGCCTCGATGAGATCATCCAGCGTGGCCGGCTTTTTGTCGTGAATCACATGGATGTTGTACGAGGAACGATCCGCAACGCTGCTATTGACGACCTTCTTATTTCCCATGATGCGCTTCCCTTTTCAAAAGCCTCCGGGCATACTCCCGAAGTACGGCATGCGGATCCTGGGCATATCGCAAAACTGTGTCAACCGCTTCATCCCATCCGCAGATGTACGCCGCATACGCCGTCTTTAGCTCAAGAAAGCGCTGGTATACGTTGTCGTTATCAAGCACCGCTTGGGACGCCAAACCGCACAAGCGCATGAGCGGTTTTTTGAATTCCGGAGCCGGCATTCGAATTGCTGCCTCGGCAAGGCAAAGCATCCTGTCGTAGTTTGCGTTTGTCAGGGCATCCACCCGCAGCGAACCATACGTCACCGTTTCAGGTTTGTAATATCCACCGCAAACTGTTGCGTTCATGGCTGCCGCGATTGCAGGAACCGCCTGGCGATATTGCGCCATAGCAAGCAACACTGCGGCCTGATTGACATACCAATAATCGTTCATTTTGTTGTAAATACCACCGGAAATCAACCCGCTGGGCCTGCGATCGTCGTATTCGGCAGCTCCAAACGCTTTGTCGTGCCGAATCAGCAGCGCCAGAATTTCCGCAGCTCCACTTACATCCCCAAACCACAGCAGTACCCTGTGTGCCGCCTCTTGCGACTGGCAGCAGTCGTCCTCCAGTGCGCCGACAAGCATCTGGGGAATATTCTCCCAACCGGAAAGAACTGCTTCCCGCACACCGCCTTCATCACCCGCGAGCAGTGGCACAACCACGCGCTTCGCCGGAAATTCATACCATGTGTCCTCCCTGGGTACGCGAATCAACGCTCCCGCTTCCAGCATTTCCCGCTGAATACCGGATATGTCAAATTCGTCCAATTTTTGCGCAGATGCTGTGATTTTTCCTGCAATTGCGCCAAGTGTCATGATGTCAGGACACATTCTGTAATAATTGAAGGCGTCCTGATCCATGGATATTGCTTTTCCCACCACGATCAAATTGTCCGCTTCCTTTACCAGCAGCGCTCGATACGGAATTGAGCAGAAGCGCGGCTTACCCTCCTCCGGCAGGTATCCAAGCCTGCCGATGATATTCATGGATCTTGCGTGCGCATCATAAGTGGAATACGCGTCCACCAGTGCATCCGGCTCCACCCTGCCGCGAACAACGTCTGCATGCGTAACGCGGAATTTTCCGAAGATACGCGCCGATTCCCGCACGGTAAGCATCTCGTTCATATCATAATCCGCCGCATCCAGTGTGTCCAAATTCAGCGCGCGAGTCCATTCGGAAGTCAAATCCGGGCGCATGGTATCCCTGTCGGCGCCGGGCTTATCAAATGTGGTTCGGCTCGTGCGATTCCCATGGCTGTAATTTTGCACAAAGCCCGTTTCGGAGTCTCCTATCTCTGTTTTTACGCCTGCAAAGGACGCTACGTCTCCATCGCCCGTACCATCCACCACAAATTGCGGGTGAACGCAAAGAATGCCGTCGTCACACGCCAAAAGCACCGACGCAACACGCCCATTCTGTACCTGCGCACCGCACACAATCGCCCTGGCTCGAAAATCGACATTTCGCTCCCGAAGCATCCTGTGATACAGCATCGCTTCTCCCGCACTATAGCGAGAATCAGAAAAATTCGCCGACACCGTGTGAGCAAAGCGCTTGATCTCAGCCATCTTTTTTCGAAAAAACGCATTCCTGTTTCCATAATAGAGGAATGCAATGCCACCCATGGTACGCGTTCCACCTGGATGCGAGAAAAACTCGGCAAGGAGAACATCCGCACCGCTTTCTGCCGCCGCAAGGGCGGCCTGTATGCCTCCCGTGCCTGCACCAGCGACAAGCACACGCGTACTCCTTGACGGAAGATCGCTGCTGTCACGGAACAGGATTTTGCCGTTTTCCTCATAGAAGGAATTCGTTCTATGATTCATGGAGATTATTCCATTCTTCTGCTCCCTAAGGACGATTTTCTGAGCACTTTTGCGAAGAATCGCATTGCAGATAAGCGTATGCGGCAACGCATTCATCAGCTCGGATTCCGCAAATTCCGCGCTCGCGGCAATTTTCTGCGCCACGACAGTACTCCGGCTCCAAAGCGCCTCAAGCGCAGCATCCAGCCGAGTATCGCGATCAAATTTCATCCCGACATTCAGATACGCGTGCCCCGGCTTGACACATCCCCTTTCAAACGATGTTTGTGCATCCATGGTACAAATTTCCGTATCCATGTGGATATTTTGATATTCCAAGCGCACGGCGGCGACCTCGCCGGCAGGAATCAGAACGTGTCCCCCCAGAATCGGAACGCTTGCCGTGCCATATGCGCTGCCATCGTACAGTTCATCACACGGCACAAGGCGTATGCCGTTTTTCATGCCCAGCAGCACGCCCTGAACCGCGCCATTTTCCAATTTCACGCCCAATGGTTTTGCCATATACAGGATCTCGATTTGATGTTCCAACAGAAGGGACAGCACCGCCTTCTTCACCTTTCCCGGCAATACCGGCCTCTGCATGGAAATTCCAAGCTCCGCAAGCAGCCGGATGGCCTTTTCCTCCGAAGCAGCGCCATAATATGCCCAGGTAGCCGTGATGTCTTCGCCCAAATATGTGCTTTCCGCCGCAACGAGCACCTCGTACCCTAAGCGCTTGCACTCCAGCGCCTTCCTGATTCCACAGATTGCGCTGCCCAGAATCACTGCTTTCATCTTATCCTCCAAACGTGTTTCTCCATCCGAACCGAGATGCTAAAATTCGCTCCAGGACACAAGAATGTGAGAGAGCCCGTCACAGACTCTCTCACGGATCGGTTTACTGAATGTAGCCGAGCGTCGTAAGCTGGACCTTTGCGGCTTCAAGATATTCATCCAGTCCGTACAAGTCCTTCAGTGTTTTGACGAAATCGTCATATTCATCCATGCTTCGCGTGCCGAAAATAAACTGCGTAATCTGCTCTTCCTCATATGCCTTCAGGTCGGCAACGTTGACATTGTCCGGCTGCTGAACCAGTTCCTCATAATGATAAATTACGTTTACATCGTTAGCGGCTGTCTGAATCTCATCGGCACATTCCGCAAACTTTGTCATGCAGTACACCATATCGTTTCTACCGGTGAACTGAAGCGCCCAGCCATATCCCAGCTGATTCATTGCATCCTGCTTGACAATCCTGTCGCCATCCTTGATGTAGTGAACGCCTTCAATGCCGTAGCACATAAGCTCGTCGCCTTCGTCATGACAGGTATAGTCGAAAATCGAAAGCGCGGCAGCCAGTTTGTCGGGGTCGTCTGCAAGGTCAATGCTGAAGCAATATACACTGGAAAAGCCTGCCGCAGACTTGGTAGCGCCCTCCGTGCCATATTCTGTGGTAATGAAGTGATCCACCATGCGCCAATCAGCATTGGGATCTACGGCGGTCAGCGTGTCCTGCTGCGCCTTTTTGCCATAAGAAGCCCAGCCGCCGTATGCCATGCCAACCTTGCCGGTTGCCATTTTTTCAAGACGTGAATCACTTGTATTGGAAATGAATTCGGGATCCACGAATCCCGCGTCCACAAAACGGCGAATCTCATTCAACGCCATTTTGAATTGTTCGGTAGTGCAGGTGTAGACGGGCTCGTTGTCGACAATCATCAGGGTGCACGGCTGAGGCACGCCATAGGCCGTAAAGAAGCTGTTGAAGGTTCCTTCGCGTCCGGTAATCCCCATGCCGCTGATGGGATAGGTATCGTCCTGTCCGTTGCCGTCCAGATCGCCGTCGCGAATGGCCGCGCACAGGTCATACAATTCGTCAAACGTTGTGGGGCATTCCATTCCAAGCTTTTCCAGCCAGTCGTAGCGAATATAGTTCGCCATGTAGTTGACCTCGGCGCGGCGCGGAATTCCGTATATTCCACCGTCGAAAGTGAGACGGGCCCAGTCAGTGTCCTGGAACGCAGCGGCAATATGGGGCATCATGTCCATGTAATCGCTGAGGTTCAACAACACGCCGTACTTGTAATAGGTGCTCAGGGAATTGATGTCGTTCACCTTGAATACATCCGGGATGTCGCCGCCGGCAATGCGCGTCATCAAGCCGGCCTCGTCCGTGGTGCCGCTTGCCGCCGCGTCAATGACAATGTTAATTCCCAGGCGCTTTTCCAATTCGGGAATCACCGGGTCATCCTCGGGCAGCGTAGCACCGATCCCGTAGATATGGATGGTAATGGGGTCTGCATTCTCGGCGCAGACGGCGCTCATGGGCATGAGCAGCATCAGCACCAATAGCATGGCGAAAAGGTTGCGCTTGAACATAACAAACAGTTCCTCCTTCAAAATGATTATATGATCCTACCATGTAGGCATCATTTCAGTGGTTCTATCCCTTGACGGCACCCAGCATTATTCCCTGGGTGAAATATTTCTGAAGAAACGGATAGACGATGATCACAGGCACCGATGCAAACACCACGCCGGCCATCTGCAGCGTTTTTGCCGGAACAACCACGTCCACCGACAATTCCGTACTGCGATTCAGAACCTCGCGGAGGACTACCTGCAGCGTGCGCATTTCAGGCTTGTTGACATACATGATGCTGGCAAAATACTCGTTCCAATGGCCGACGCCGTACATCAACCCGATGGTCGCCAGGATCGGCGCGGAAACCGGCAGAACAATTTTGAAAAGCACCGTCCATTCTGAAGCGCCGTCAATTCGAGCCGCTTCATGCAGGCTCCTGTCAATCTGTGAAAAGAACGCCCGGGTAATCAACAACACATACGACCAGATTGCGCCCGGCAGAATGTAACACCAAATCGAATCGGTGAGACCGGTGCTTTTGACAACCAGATATGTGGGAATCAAGCCTCCGCCAATCAGCATGGGGATCAGGGTGAAAATCGTAAAAAATCTGCGAAACACCAGATCCGCTTTTGCAAGAGGATACGCCATCAGAACGGTAAGCGCAATATTGACGGCAGTGCCCAATACAGTCTGCAGAACCGTGACCGTAAAGCACTCGGCAAGATACGGCTCGTTCCAAAATTCTCGATACGCATCCAGCGTCATTTTTTGCGGAAAGAACACCATTCCCCCATGCCGCAAGTACTCTTCATACGGCGTAAGCGAAATAGAGATGACATACATCATTGGAAACAGGCATACAAGCCCGAAAAGGATCAGAACACCATACACACATCCGGAAAACACGCGATCTCCCGTGGAGACAAGCTGTTTCTTCACCATATTGCCCCTCCCCAACGTCGCGCAAGCGCGTTGACAAACACCACCAGCAGCATGCTGACAAACGATTTGAACAATCCCACCGCGCTGGACAAAGAAATATTCAGTTGTTCAAGACCAGTGCGATATACCCATGTGTCAATAATATCCACCGTAGATCGAACCGCAGGATTGTACATTACAAAGATCTGATCGAACCCCGCGTCCAGAATGGATCCGCAGCGAAGGATCAATGAAATGACTACCACCGGCATAATACAGGGAATCGTGACATGAATAATGGAACGGACTCTGCCCGCACCGTCGATGCATGCCGCCTCATACAGGCAAGGGTCTATGCCGGAAATGGCTGCCATGTAGATAATCGCCGACCAGCCGGTCGTTTTCCATATGTCCGAACCAATGACAAGCCCTCGAAAGATGCGGGGAGAGGTAAAAAATGGGACGCTCGACCCGGTAACGGAACGGATTATGCTGTTGACAAGGCCATTGCTCTCCGACAGCAAGCCGAAGCACATTCCGTATATAACGACCCAGGACAGAAAGTTGGGCATATAGGTAATGGTTTGAACGGCGCGGCGTACCTTGAGATTCTTGCACTCAAACAGGAAAACAGCCAGCAAAACCGCAAGCGGCATACCGATCACCATCTTGGCAAGGCTGATCAGCAGCGTATTACTCAACAGCTGAGAAAAATACGGCGAATGGAAAAAAAACTGATAATTCTTGTACCATGGATTCAGCAATTTGCTGGCAAACAGACCTTTTCGGATATTGTAATCCATGACAGAGGTCATCACTCCCATGATAATGGGAGCGTATTTGTACACAATGTAGTAAAGAAAGCCTGGCAGCATCATGAGCAGGAACGGTTTTTGTTCCCATATTCTGCGCCCCAGTCCTTTCTTCGGGTTGTTTTCCGGAATAAACGCCATACACCTCACATCCTTTATGTGAAGTATAACAAATCATCATGTAAATGAAAATACATCCAACCCATGATTTTGTCATTCATCCGATGATGTTTGCACCTTCGCTTCGCCGGACAGCCGGGCAACAATTTCCACCGTTGTACCGATACCCTCACGGGAAGCAATCCACACATCGCTTTCCTCTCCAAAAAAGGATTTCACACGTCGGGTAACGTTGTCCAAACCGATGGAGACCATTCCGTGCGTGCCGCTCAGCGCGCCCTGCTGCCCCTCGCGAATCAGCTTGAGCTTTTCCTCCGGAATTCCACATCCATTGTCTTCCACGATGATATGCATCTCACCTTGCGTGGTCATAACGGTCAGGCTGATGATCCCCTTGTGCCGCAGCCCGAGAAGTCCGTGAAACAGCGCGTTTTCCAGTATGGGCTGAATCAACAGTTTGGGAACGAGAACATCCTTCAGCGGTTCCCATCCGGAACAAAGGAACTCAAATGTATCGCCAAATCGAATTTTATTAATCAGCACATACTGTTCACACAGCACGATCTCCTTTTCCAGAGGAATTGTCTGCTCCTCGCTAAAGCTCATTCTGAGCAAGCTGTCAAAGCTGCTCAGCATGAGCTCTGCGTCCTCATAGCGTTCCTCTTTCATCAGGGACTGACAACAGCCGTGAATGTTGAACAAAAAATGGGGCTGAATCTGGCTTTGCAGCACGCTGTACGCCAACTGATTTTTTTCCTTCTCCACCTGCATATGTGCCTCATTAGAGGCAGCCAACCGCATAATCAACCGATTGAAGCTGCTTTTCAGAATTCCGATTTCATCCTGCTGCCATTTTCCTTTGATTACCGCTGAATCCATTCCTGCCATTTCGTCAAACTGTTTTGCCAGCTTCCGAACCGGATGCAGCAGACTTACGCTGAGCAGCACGCTCGTGACAATCAATACCAACACGGCGAATGCGGCAATGATCCAAAAAAACTGCACGCGCCCATTGAGCTGCTCATCGAAAGAATCTGCGTCGATGAGCAGACAAAACAGCCATCCGTTTTGATGGCGCAGTCTTTGAACAATATATCGGTGATTGCCGGCCTTCAATTCCGTTTCCCCGTCGTTGGACAAAAGCAAGCTGCGCTTCAGTTCGCCCGGCAACTCCAGCAAGCCGGAGGAAGCAACGTTTTCCTTATCAAGGATTCGGTTATAGGGATCAAAATACACCGTATCTCCCGTTGCGTTCAGTACCACGAGTGCCTGCTCGGACGGAAGATAATTGGAAATATAGGAAAAAAGATAATTCGTATTAATCTCGCTGACAATCAGGTCCTCGCCATTCGTTTCATAGTTGATGACAGAACGGATTATCGCAACAACGCGATATGCAGAAAGCTTTGAATAATACGGTTCGGTAACAACGGTGCGCCCTCTTCGGGAAAGCTCCTTGTACACGGAGGTATCCACGTGAATCCCATACAGCCATGACGGAGAATCGATGGCCAACACTTCACCGTCGCGAATGAGTATACGCATGGTGCTTGAATTGCCGCTATACTCCCGCTTCAAGTATTCCTCGCCCTGCAATGCATTTTCAATGGATGCCAATTCCGCTGTGTCAAAGGCGTACATTGCCGCCCTCTCATTTTCCAGCACAAGCGTCAGGTATTGCTTCAGCATTTCCAACGACACGCCGGTGTTGACGATCGTCTGCTCCCGAAGCAATTGCACTGCTTGCCCAAACATGACGCCGAAGAGCGTAGAAAAAAAGAGAAGCGAAACCAGAAACACCGCAATTCCCGTTTTGAAGCTCAATGAATGTCCGATGCGCACAGCGATCCCCCGTTTCATTGAAAACTCTTTGGCTTCTTTCCATAGTAATTGGCAACCGCCTTGGCAAAGCTCCTGTAGTTGGTATAACCGCATTGCTCTGCCACTTCGTATACAAGCATGCGCTTCTCGCTTAAAAGCTGCACGGCTTTTTCCATGCGCAGCTTTGTAAGAACCTGCTGATAAGATTTCCCGGTTTCATCGCTGAAGCGTTTTGACAGATAACCGGAGCTCATGGACACATGCTTTGCCACATCGCCAAGGCTGAGCTCCGGCTCGTTCAGATGTTCGGTCATATACTTTACTGCCTCGGACAACACATAGCTAATACTGTCCTCCGTAGGCAGCAATTGCGAAATGGCATTTTTGAACACATTCAGTGCTTCCCCCAGGCTTCCGGAAAGTGCAATGGCCTCCCTCGCTGCGGTCATCGGCGCATATGCATATTTCATCTCATAGCGCCTCAGCCACATATCAATCGTGTCGCGCACCAGTGCGGAATCCGGTTCATACCTCTTCAACGCCGGCTGCAGCGTCTCAGAAAGATACGCCTCAAATTCCTGACGGTTGCCACCCATCAGCTCCAGCTTTCTGAAGTGCTCCTCGAAAAAGCCCTTTGGCAGGAATCGGTCAGACGTGCAGCTTTGCGCATGAACAAGTCCACGGTTCCCGGTAAAAAACGCATGATTGAGCGCGTCCATACATTTTTGATGATGCTCGGCATAGCTGTCGAAGCACGAGATGGGGCCGGACATTGCGGCAGAAATGGCAAGATTGATCGGCAGCCAGGTATCATGCATGTCGTTGTACCACTTCTCCACGTCATGACAGTTGTCGCCTAAGAACAATTCTACCAACGAGCCATCATAAAACAAAGCATCCGGAGGGTCTTGCAGTCTGTCCAATTGCCCAAGAAACCACTCCGTCTCATTGGGGTGGACAGGCAGGCTGACTGCAAGGATACACTTGCCCGCATGCGCATCAACATACTCCCGTAGCTTTTTGTCAAATGCTGTGCCGCGAGAATGCCCTCTGCCCATTGTATCCAGGCGAAGAATTTTCTTTGCCCGGATCATCAGCTGTTCCCGAAGAAAGTATCCTGCATCCTGGTCAAATGTGGCGCATGCCTTTTGAAGAGCGCCGGAGAGATTTTGTTCAAAGCTGGAGTCCTTGACCACATAATCGACAGCGTTCACCCTCAGCGCGGCCTGCGCATAAGAAAACACGCTGTACGCAGTCAGCAAGATAACCTGAATCTCAGGATATTTTTCACGAAGAATGTTGATCAGTTCTATTCCATCCATGCGAGGCATATGAACATCTGTGATAATAATATGCGGAAACATCATTCCCGCCAGACGCAGCGCTTCTTCGCCATTATACGCGACGCCAACGCATTCGCAATTGTTTTTTGCCCAGTCAAACGCAAGCATGTTCTCCACAAACGGCGCTTCATCATCCACCAACAATACACGGAACATCCAAACCCCTCCGTTGCTTTCCGCCAATTTTTTGCAAAGAATCCAAGCTTTCTTGCTATAAAAATGATTTTACACGAATCAATTGCAAAAGTCAAGAAATGGCAATCGAAGTGTTCCAAAGCGCGCAGCGATACAATAGAAGTGAGCCAGCACAGAGCAAGGGAAAAAATGATTAAAGACGTTGGGCTGCGTCTACACGAGCTAAGTGGTATAATGCCGCTATCCCAAAAAAGTGGATGTCATCATGGAGGAATCACAGCATCGGCATGATATCAGCGACAAAGCATGGGCGATTTTAGAGCCAATGCTACCGGGACAGCGAGGGCAATGGGGCAGAATTGCTGAAGTCACCCTCAGATTTATCAACGGAGTGTTCTGGATTCTTCGCACCGGAGCGCCATGGCGCGATCTCCCGCCGGACTACGGAAAATGGGGATCCGTTCATCAGCGGTTTCGCCGATGGCGGGATAAAGGCATATGGGAGAAGATTCTCGAAGCATTGATGACAGCATTGTTCTTGCCATGAACCAGAAGGTTACAGATGGGACTTCGAGCATTTACTCTCGTCCCTGCTATGGCTACAGAAAAGCCGAAGACGACTCGCTCACTATTATTCCGGAAGAAGCAGAAAATGTGCGTCTGATCTTCGATCTCTATCTGTCCGGGAAGAGCATTGTGGGAATCATACGCGAGCTGGCGCAGCGAAACATTTTATCCCCGACAGGCAAAGCCACATGGAGCCGAAGAGCAATTGATATGCTGCTCAGCAACGAAAAGTATCGCGGCAACTCAATGGCCTCAACTGCCCGTATGAGCGGCGATCCGCATAGCAAGCCTCGAAACAAGTATTTGTATCAGGGAGATCACGAAGCGATTATCGATGAGGAGACATTCTTAGCCGTTGCAGAGGAAAAGAAGCGGAGAAGTAACATTGAATCGGATGAAAACGGTATTCGGCGGAAGAAGACTCGGTATGTGGCCAAAGTACAAACAGACGAACAAGACAATCCAAAATAGACTACTCCATTGGCTGGGTAGTCTATTCTCTACTACGCCTTATTTGAACCACTTCCCGGCAGTGAACGACCACGGTTTGCTGGCAAAAATTAAGAAGTGAGCGTGCTTCAGGCACTATTTTGCGATACTGTGGACGAAACCTCACATTGTGGACGATACCCTGCTATCGTCCAAAGTAGGGTGCATTTCATGATAAATCTCTGATTTCGACCCCGAAAAATGGGTATGATAAGACTAAAAAGGGCCGGAGAGTAGAAAACTTCATCTAATAAAATGAGTCCGAGTAACCCGTCTCCTGCGTATATAGCCCATATTTGGTAGTTATAGCCTTTATTCTGACGGTTTATCAGTTTATAAATGCAAAAAGAAATCCTCATGCTTTGTATCAAAACATGAGGACTTAGTTGGCGGAAGCGGTGGGATTCGAACCCACGGACCCATCTCTGGATCACTCGATTTCGAGTCGAGGCCGTTATGACCACTTCGATACGCTTCCACGCTTTTGAAGAAATCGGTTTGCGGCTGCACACCAAATTCTTTTATATTATAGTGGATTCTTTCGGAAAAGTCAAGCACGCAAATTGTTCGATTCGGATTTAACAATTCCAAAGCGGGCGCCCTTGTCCTGCCATCTTTTTTCGGATTGTTGTGGGCGCTCGCGGTTTCTGCTAGAATAAAATATAGATTTACAGGTAAGTACATTGAGGTGATTTCCCTATGACGTCCAGGGCGAAAACGGTCAGGATGCCATTGTACGACGGTTCGCTCAGTGGTATGACCAATCTTTCCGATTCCGCATGGGAAAGAGGAAAGATGTATACCGCGTCCAGAGAATGAATTAACAAACTAATCTCTTGCACGGACTGCAAGAAATGCGGCGTGTATCTTCTGCTGCCCTCCAAACGGATTTACGTTGGGCAGGCCGTTGATTTGGCGCGCCGCATCAGACGGCATCTGGCCGACAAGGTGGGGTGGACGCAGGCCGTCCTTATGACGACAGCCTCAATGACTTCGACATCGACTATCTCGAAGCCGAACTTTTGCGGCTCGCAGTCGCCGCAAAAACTTCGCCCCCCGACAACCAGAACGGAGGGAATCGCCGGAAGGTGGATGAATTCCGTCAGAACGAATTGGATCAGTATCTCGACGAAGCCGTGATTCTTCTGGACTTAATCGGCGTTCGAGTCTTTGGAAATCAGACGGAAAAGAAGAAAATCGCGCCCGCTCCTTCGATTCGCCCGGAGCCGGCGGCCGTCTTCTCTGAAGCTGTGCCGGAAAAGCCGCCGCTTCCGGATGCGTCTCTCGGGCCGTGCGAATTCGTGAAAAGAGCGTTTGTGAACCTGCTCGAATCCGGATACTCGCCCCGAAATTCGCGGAGCTGAACGACGATGTGCTCTTTGGACAGGTCTGGAGCCGGGAGGACAGGCTCTCCCTGCGCGACCGCTCTATCGTGACGGTGACGGCGCTGATGGCGCAGGGACTGGCGGATTCGTCCTTCCGGTACCATCTGGAGAGCGCGAAGAAGAACGGCGTGACCAAGGAGGAAATCGCCGAGATCCTGACCCGTGCGGCCTTCTACGCCTGCTGGCCCAAGGCATGGGCGGCATTCCGCCTGACCAGGGAGGTCTGGAAGGACGAGGAATAAGCGAGCGCCCGCATCGGAGAATCTCCCCGGCGCGGGCGCTCTGTCTGGAGGATAAGGCGCGGCTTTTGTCGAAATTTTGTCTCCGAGGGGGCTTCCACCGGCGGCGCGCGTGTGCTATACTGAGGGCGTGAACTTTCTGCGCTCTTTGCAGAAGAATCGCCGCTGCGTAAGGAGGATTTCCATGTACGAGTCGCGCCATTTCCGCTCCGTCGCCCGCCGGGCGCTGAGGGGCTTCTGGGGACTGACCATCGCCGTCACGCTGGTCGCGAGTATTCTGGGCTCGACGGTCTCGTTTTCCGCCGCTGATTCGGGCGTGCGCGTGAATCTGAAGATTCCGGAGAACTCCGACTATTTTACGCCCGACGAGTATGACATGCTCGACGAGTATGCCACACCCGTCGGCTATGTCATCCCCACCGAACCGATACTCCCCTCCGTGCTGCCCCGCGCCGTTCAGAGGGCCCTGACGGCTCTGAGCGATTTCCTTGCGTCCGATGCGGGAACGACCGTTCTGATTCTTCTCGCCATCGCCGGAGTGGTTCTTTTTGTGATCGGCGGCGGAATCCAGCTGGGACTGATTCGCTACAATCTCGATCTGCTTACCCGGGAAAACCCGCCCGCCTTCCTGACGCTCTTTTCCCGCATGTCCATCTTTGGCCGGGCGCTGGGGCTTCGGCTGATGACGGGCATCCTGACGGGGCTGTGGTCGCTGCTGTTCGTCATTCCGGGAATCGTCGCGGCCTATCGCTACGCCCTTGCGCCGTATCTCATGGCGGAGCATCCCGAAATAGGCGTGATGGAGGCGATTTCCCAGTCCAAGGCGCTGATGCGCGGCAACAAGTGGCGGCTCTTCTGCCTGAAGCTGAGCTTCATCGGCTGGGGCATCCTCTCCACGCTGACGCTGGGCATTGGTGATCTCTGGCTCGCGCCCTATCTCAACGCCGCCAAAGCCGCGTTCTATCTGGAGCTCACGGGCCGCCGGGACGCCATGCCCTGGCCGGACATTCCCGTGGACGCGCAGCCGGATGCTCAGCCGGAAGCGCCGACGGAGGAAAACTGAATGAAAGCAAAACTGAGGCCGACTCCCCGCGGAGCCGGCCTCAGTTTTTATGTTCGGTTATCCCTCGGGGAAGGTCTCGGCCAGACGGCGGAGGTATTCCTCGTAGGCGGCGGCGCCCTCCAGCGGCTTGAGCGCCTCGGCCACGGAGGCGTAATACCAGCGGTGCATGGAGGGATTGTTCTGGTTGAAGCGCTGCCAGAGGGCGGGGCCGTGGGCCTGAAGATCGCGCTCGATGGAGCGCAGATTGCTCAGCTTGTCGGCCAGCGTGAGGATGAGCAGCTCCCGGGGCGCGGCGCGCAGGCGGTTGATGGTCTGGAGCTTGCGCTTCTGCCAGGTGCCCTGGCGATCCTCTTCCTTTTCCTCGCTCTGCAGGCGGACGAGATGGGCCACGCGCTTGCCGAAGCGGACGCGCAGCGTGTCCTCGGTCACGCCGCAGTCCTCGATCACGTCGTGGAGCACGGCGGCGGCGAGAATCTCCGGGTCGTTGGTCAGGGTGGCGGCGATGGTCGCGGCCTCCATGGGATGGATCAGATAGGGCAGCGCGCCGCCCTTGCGCATCTGGCCGTCGTGGGCGAAGGCCGCGAAGGCGACGGCGCGGGAAAACAGGCCGTGGCGGTCGAAGTCGGTGTTCATTCCATCGTTCCCTTCGGTTGAGAGTGATTCGCGCCGAAGAGCTTCGGGCGCAGCTTTTTCTGATAGAGATAGGCGAACACGGCCAGCAGCCGGTCGTAGAGCAGCATGGTGACATTGCACAGCACGGCGAAGGCGATCAGCGCGGCGCGGGTCATCTCGGCGTACTCGGCCATCACCGCCTGCATGTTCAGTACGAAGGCCATCAGCGCAAGCAGCGCCGCCGCGGCGAGATTGAACAGCCCGAGCTTGCAGAGCACCCGCAGAGGCCTGCGGCGGAGCCTGTCGATGCGCGGCTTGAGCACGGGATAATAGCCGAGGAACGCGAAGATCAGCGCCGCCTCCCGGTCCGGGCAGAGGAGCAGGCTCAGCACGGCCACGGCGGCGTAGGCCGCCAGCGTCATTTTGTCGCCGGCCTCGAACAGAAGCGGCGTCAGCAGCGCCGCGGCCAGCGCCGGGCAGCAGAACGTCGCGAAGGGAATGATTCCGCCCAGCAGCATGCACACGGTGCTCAGCGCGCACAGCACGCCGCAGAGCGCCATCTTTCGGCTCTTTTCCTTCAAAAGGCATTCCTCCTACATGATATAAAGGATAACCATTCGACGCGGCGCGTCAAAATCCTGCACGAGGGCGCGGCTTTTCTTCGCACGCGAATTTATATTCACGCGGCGCGTGCGCGAGGAATGAACAATTTACGGAGAAATGCGGATATTTTCCGGATTTTTTGGCGGACGCTGTGCGTGACATACGGACACGGTGAATTCAGACTGGTTTTGATTGGATGAATATCAATTAAAAGAGAATAAAAATACCATTATCATAGTGAGATGATAAATTACTTTTGACAGCGGTGTTTTGATGAAATATCCGCATTCGGCGCAAAAGGAACTCAAAAATCTACAAAAATGCAACATAAAATCAGAATAAATTCATTTGCGCATCTTGAAATCGCGTCGGAGCAGTGATATAATATTCAAAAATTCCTGATTGAATGCTCTGCATTCCGAAGCGAGGTTGTCTGAACGATGCTGAAATACACGATCAAGAGGCTGCTGCTGGCGGCCGTCACCGTGCTGATTATCGCGGCCATCACCTTTTTCGCGATGAACGCCATCCCCGGCGGGCCGTTCTCCAAGGAAAAGGCCACGGATCCCACGGTGCAGGCCATGCTGGAGGCGCGCTTCAATCTGGACAAGCCCGTTCCGGAGCAGTTCCTTATTTATATGAAGAACCTGCTGCACGGCGACTTCGGCATCTCCCTCAAGACCGGGCGCGAAATCTCCGTGACCATCCGGGATTCCTTCGCCGTGTCGGCCAAGCTGGGCGGCATGGCGGCGGGACTGGCGGTGGTGCTGGGACTGACGCTGGGCTCCGTCGCGGCGCTGACGCGCAACCGCTGGCCCGACCGCGTGATCATCTTCCTGACGACGCTGTTCGTGTCGGTGCCGTCCTTCGTGCTGGCGACGCTGCTGCTGCTGGTGTTCTGCCTGATTCTGAAGTGGTTCAGCGTGTTCAACCCGGCAAACCCCAACTACCTGCTGCCGGTGATCTCGCTGATGCTGTATCCCATGGCCTACATCACGCGCCTGACCAAATCCAGCATGCTGGACGTGCTGGGGCAGGATTACATCCGCACCGCCCGGGCCAAGGGCGTGCGCCAGTCGCTGGTCATCTTCAAGCACGCGCTGCGCAACGCGCTGATTCCGGTCATCACCTACGTCGGCCCCATGACGGCTTATATCCTGACCGGCTCGATGGTCGTTGAAACGGTGTTCACCGTGGGCGGTCTGGGAACCAAGTTCGTCTCGTCCATCAACAATCAGGACTACCCGATGATCATGGCGACGACCATCTTCCTGGCCACGCTGATGGTGCTGGCCACGCTGCTGAGCGATCTGGTCTACAAGCTGGTCGACCCGAAGATTACGTTTGAATGAGGAGGAAGGAAGAGCATGAGTCAGTACAGCGCGGACAAAATTCCGAAGAAAAATCTTCTGAGCCTCCAGATCGACCCGAGAAAATTTGAACCCGCCACGGCGGAGGAAAAGCAGCAGCACGAGAAGATGCGCCAGTCCACCACCTTTTTCCGCGACGGCATGCGCAAGCTGTTCCACAATCCGCTGGCGGTGCTGAGCATCGTGGTGCTGGTGATTCTGGTGGCGACCATCGTGGTCGTGCCGATGATCTATCCCTACAGCTATTCGGACATGATTACCGTGGACGGCAAGCGCGACAAGACGGCCAAGAACCTCGCGCCGATGCAGTATTCCAAGAACGAGCTGGCCGCCATGGAAAAGGGCGAGAAGATCTTCCCGCACCTGTTCGGAACCGACGAGCTGTGCCGCGACTACTTCATCCGTGTGATCTACGGCGCGCGCGTGTCGCTGCTGGTGGGCCTGTTCGCCAGCCTGATCGTGCTGGTCATCGGCCTGCTGTACGGCTCCATTTCGGGCTACTGCGGCGGCAAGGTGGACATGGTGATGATGCGCATTGTGGACATCATCTACTCCCTGCCCGACACGCTGATGGTCATTCTGCTGTCGGTGGTGCTCAAGGAAATCATCGGCGATTCCCTGAAGGGCACGGTGCTGGGCAAGGTCGGCAACAACATGATCTCGCTGTTCGTGGTGTTCGGCCTGCTCTACTGGGTGGGCATGGCGCGCCTGGTGCGCGGCCAGATTCTGTCCATCAAGACCAACGAATACGTGCTGGCCGCCCGCGCGCTGGGCGCGCATCCCGGCCGGATCATCCGCAGGCACATTCTGCCCAACTGCATGTCGGTTATCATCATCTCCGTGGCGCTGCAGATTCCCTCGGCCATCTTCACCGAGAGCTTCCTGAGCTTCATCGGACTGGGCGTGCAGGCGCCGATGCCGAGCCTCGGCTCGCTGGCCAACGCGGCCCGCGGCGGCATGCAGAGCTACCCCTACAAGATGATTTTCCCGGCGATCGGCATCTGCCTGATCGTGCTCAGCTTCAACCTGCTGGGCGACGGTCTGCGCGACGCCTTCGACCCGAAGCTGAGGAGGTAACGGCAAAATGAGCAATACACCGCTTCTTCAGGTCAAAAACCTGTCCACGTCCTTCAACGTGGACGCGGGCGAGGTGCGCGCCGTCAACGGCATTTCCTTCAATCTCGACCGCGGCAGGGTGCTGGGCATCGTGGGCGAATCCGGCAGCGGCAAGTCTGTCACCGCCTATTCCATCATGCGCATTCTCGTGGAGCCGGGCAGGATCACCGGCGGCGAGATTCTCTTCAACGGCGAGGACGTGACCAGGTTCTCCGAGCGCCAGATGCGCGAATTCCGCGGCAAGAAGGTCAGCATCATCTTTCAGGACCCCATGACGTCCCTCAACCCGGTGTACACCATCGGCAACCAGCTGCGCGAGGCGATCCTGCTGCACACCGACCGCAACCGCGCCGAGGCCAACGCCCGGGCGCTGGAAATGCTCCGGCTGGTGGGCGTGAACGAGCCGGAAAAGCGCCTGAAGCAGTATCCCCACGAGCTCTCCGGCGGCATGCGCCAGCGCGTGATGATCGCCATGGCGCTGGCCTGCGAGCCGGACATCCTCATCGCCGACGAGCCCACCACCGCGCTGGACGTGACCATTCAGGCGCAGATTCTGGAGCTGATGCAGGAGCTTCAGAAGAAGCTGGGCATGGCGATCATCATGATTACCCACGATCTGGGCGTCATCGCCGACATGTGCGACGAGATCATCGTCATGTACGCCGGCCGCATCTGCGAGCGCGGCACCGCGGACGAAATCTTCTACAATCCGCGCCACGAGTACACCAAGGGTCTCCTGCGCTCCATTCCGCGGCTGGACACCCGCCATCGCAAGCTGATTCCCATCGCCGGTTCGCCGGTAGATCTGACGAACATGCCCAGGGGCTGCGCCTTCGCCTCCCGCTGCGACCACGCGATGAAGATCTGTCTGGGCGAGCTGCCCGAGGAGCTGCCCATCAACGACAACCACATGGCCTCCTGCTGGATGAACGTCAAAGAGGTCTACGACGAAGCCGCAAAGGAGGTCGAAGCGAAGTGAGCCGGTATCTTCTGGAGGTCAGGGATCTCAAGCAGTATTTCCCGGTGCGCACGGGCTGGTTCGGCGCCATGCCGCTCAAGGCGGTGGACGGCGTTTCCTTCGAAATCGAGCACGGCGAGACGCTGGGCCTCGTGGGCGAGTCGGGCTGCGGCAAGACCACCGTCGGCCGCTCCATTCTCCATCTCTACAAGCCCACGTCCGGCGAGATTCTCTACGAGGGCACGAAGATCACGCCGCGGAACATCGAAAAGTACCGCCGCGAGATGCAGGTGGTGTTTCAGGATCCCTATTCCTCGCTGAATCCGCGCATGACCGTCTCGGACATCGTGGGCGAGCCGCTGGACATCCACCATCTGTACGCCAACCGCAAAGAGCGCGAGGAGAAGATCGCGCATCTGCTGAATCTGGTCGGTCTGAACAGCGACCACGCCCGCCGCTACGCCCACGAGTTCTCCGGCGGACAGCGGCAGCGCATCGGCATCGCCCGGGCGCTGGCTGTGGAGCCGAAGTTCATCGTCTGCGACGAGCCGGTCTCGGCGCTGGACGTGTCCATTCAGGCGCAGGTCATCAACACCTTCGAGGAGCTGCAGGAGAAGCTGGGCATCGCCTATCTGTTCATCGCCCACGACCTGCTGGTCGTTCAGCACATCAGCCGCCGCATCGCGGTGATGTATCTGGGACGCATCGTCGAAATCGCCGATTCCGACGAGGTCATCGCCCATCCGATGCATCCCTACACCCAGTCGCTGATCTCGGCCATTCCCATCCCCGACCCGGAGACGGCGCGCCACAAGCACCGCATTCCGCTGGAGGGCGACGTGCCCAGCCCGCTGCACATGCCGTCCGGATGCCCGTTCCGCACGCGCTGCCGCTACGCCACCGAGCGCTGCGCGCAGGAGTGCCCGTCGCTGGCCGAGGTCGCGCCGGGACACCGCATTGCCTGCTGGAACCCCCACTGCTGATTCTTGGGCGCACAGCCGCCTTGGAATAAACCCGATTATATGAGGAGGACAATCTTATGAAGAAGCTGCTTGCCTCGCTGCTGGCCCTGATGCTCATCATCGCCTGCGCGGTCCCCGCTCTGGCGGCCGAAGGCGCCGAGCCCGACTGGACTGGATATGACGAACTGATCGCGAAGATCAAGGCGTCCACCGACTTCGTCGAGCGCGAAGCCCTGATGCACCAGGCCGAGGACATGCTGATGGACACCGGCTGCATCGTCCCGATCTACTACTACAACGACGTTTACATGCAGAAGCCCGGTGTGGAAGGCGTTTATTCCAACGCCTATGGCACCAAGTACTTCATGTATGCCACCAACGGCGACTCCGCCAAGCTGCGCCTGCAGCTCGCGTCCGAGCCCGACAAGCTGGATCCCGCGCTGAACAGCTCCGTGGACGGCGCGTGCCTGGCGGCCAACTCCTTCGGCGGCCTGTACACCTATGACGCGGAAGGCCAGCTGGCCCCCAACTTCGCCACCGAGTACACCGTCTCCGACGACGGCCTGACCTACGTGTTCACCATGCGCGACGGCCTGAAGTGGTCCGACGGCTCCGATCTGACCGCCAAGGACTTCGAGTACAGCTGGAAGCGCGCTGCCAACCCCGAGACCGCCGCGGACTACTCCTACATGTTCAACGGCATCGCGGGCTATCCGGACAATCTGGACGTCACCGCGTCTGAGGACGGCAAGACCCTGACCGTGGTTCTGTCCGCGCCCTGCGCGTACTTCCTCGATCTGGCGGCCTTCCCCACCTTCTACGCCGTGAAGCAGGAGACCGTCGAGTCCGCCGAGGGCTATCTGGGCGACGACGGCTCCGTGCAGAACCCCGGCGCGTGGGCGCTGGAAGCCGGCTTCGTCTCCTCCGGCGCGTACACGCTGACCGAGTGGAAGCACAACGAGTCCATGGTCTACACCAAGAACCCCTATTACTGGGACGCCGAGAACGTGAAGCTCGAGACCCTCGAGTTCATGCTCTCCGCCGATGACACCGCCATCTACGCCGCCTACAACTCCGGCGATCTGGACTTCATCGACACCGTTCCCAACGACGAGATTCAGTCCCTGCTGGAGAACCCCGAGTTCCACATCGTGGACCAGCTGGGCACCTACTACATCTGCTTCAACGTCAAGTCCGACCTCTTCGCCGGCAAGACCGTGGAGCAGGCGGCCGACATGCGCAAGGCCTTCTCCAAGCTGATTGATCGTCAGTACATCATCGACACTGTCGGCCAGACCGGCCAGAAGATCGCCACCACCTTCATCCCCGAGGGCATGGCGGACGGCAACGGCGGCGTCTTCAAGGCCAACGACGACGCGTACACCTTCCCGGATGCGGAAGCGCTGGGCTACTACGGCGAGGAAGTGGACACCGAGGGCGCCATTGAGCTGCTCAAGTCCGCGGGCTACGAGTTCGACGACAGCGGCATGCTGTCCGCCGACACGCCCATCTCCTTCGAGTATCTGACCAACGAGTCCTCCGGCCACATCGCCATCGCCGAGTGCGTCCAGCAGGATCTGGCCATGATCGGCATCGACATGACCATCCGCACCTGCGACTGGAACGTTTTCCTGAACGACCGCAAGGCCGGCAACTACGACATCGCCCGCAACGGCTGGGTCGCGGACTTCAACGACCCGATCAACATGCTCGAAATGTGGACGACCGACTCCGGCAACAACGACGTCCAGTTCGGCCGCTAAGCAAACTGAGTTTGCATCCAGCTGCTGCCGCGTTTGGGCGACGGAGATTGTGCAGCCTTGGTGGCTGCGCAATCTCCTGACCCGGCGCTTCTAATGGGGCGCTGCGGGAGAGCGACGGCGCTGCAGCGCGGGGTGGCTTTATCGAATTAAAAATTCGATAAAGCCAGTCGCACAGCGACTTGAAAACCCTTCAGGGTTTTCAACCTTTGGTCGCGCCTTGCGCCTGCCCGGTTTGGCTGGGTGCTTTCCGAAGGATTTCTCGAATTCCCGACTGTTAATTTTTAGCGGTCGGGAATTTTTGCAGGCTGAGCCTGCACCCGGTTGCTGCCGCGTTTGGGCGACGGAGATTGTGCAGCCTTGGTGGCCGCGCAATCTCCTGACCCGGCGCTTCTAATGAGGCGCTGCGGGAGAGCGACGGCGCTGCGGCGCGATGGTCGCGCCTTGCGCCTGCCCGGTTTGGCTGGGTGCTTTCCGAAGGATTTCTCGAATTCCCGACTGTTAATTTTTAGCGGTCGGGAATTTTTGCAGGCTGAGCCTGCACCCAGTTGCTGCCGCGTTTGGGCGACGGAGATTGTGCAGCCTTGGTG